>Ga0073899_10001135_pt1 | contig 24441 bp, 21 predicted proteins | sample KloWWTmetaKNB5Ph_FD_88975 | JGI IMG/M metagenome (GOLD analysis project Ga0073899, IMG submission 88975) | Active sludge microbial communities from Klosterneuburg, Austria, studying microevolution and ecology of nitrifiers - Klosterneuburg... | ecosystem: Engineered > WWTP > Aerobic digester >... | reverse complement strand
GGCTGGCGACCGTGCAGCGGGTCGTGGACGGGCTCGGCGGGCGCATCCGGGTCGACAGCGCGCCAGGCAAGGGCACCCGCTTCGACATCCTCCTGCCGCGCTCGCCGGCCCCCGACGGCGCCAGGACGCCGCCTGACGCAAACACTGCGTTCGTCCCTCCCGAGGTGCTCACATAGCCTGGTGCCATGCGAGCGTCGCGCCTGCGATTCAGCGCCACCCATTGTGCGGCGCTCCTCTCGGTCGTCGTGGCCGTCTGTTGGTGGGCGAGCACTCAGCCGCTCAGCTCCGCGTCGACGGATCCGACTGACTCGGGTGATTCGGGTGATTCGAGCGGCGCCATGGTGACGGTGAAGATCGTGGATCCGATGACGCCGACACCCGAACCGCCGCCACCCACGGTGGTCGTCCAGAAGGGCGCCGACGATCTCTTCGGCGTGGGCACCACCGACGCCGTGGTGCTGTTCAAGTACCACCACAGGCCCGACCTCCCGGCGTACTGCGGCGATCCTTCGGGGCTGCTGGAGCGCATCAAGGCCGCGATCAGCCCGACGAGCTCGTGCTCGATCACCCAGCCGCACAGCGCGGGGCGATCCTCCGAAGATATGCTCGAATTCAAGTGCACGCGCGGGGACCCCGAGTCAGACTGCACAGATATCTATGACGCTCATCTCTGGGTGCAGAGAGCAGGTAACGACGAGACCAACGGCTACTCGCTGCTCATCCAGGGCTTCTCGCGCAGCATCTGCCCGCGGGGGCCCCATGCGGCCAGCCGTCCCTTCGCCGCCGACCTCGCGCGACCCTCCGCCGCGGTCGAGGCGTTGCTCGACAAGTGCCGCTAGGGAGCCGACCACGATGTCGCGACTGCTCTTCGCCGTCCTCCTCGCCGGCTGCGCCCCCAGCACCCTCGCCGAGGCCATCCGCAACAACCCCGACGAGTTCCCGCCGCCCTACGCCGCGGTGCGACCGCCGAGCAGCGCGAGCGCCCTGGGGGCCGAGCTGGCCGAAGGTGGTGAGCATCCGGACGGGATCACGCTGTCCGCCACGTCGTGCTTCAAGGTCGGCGTGACCGAGCGCAAGAAGGGGCTCGATACGCTGCGCGTACACTACCGCAGCACCACCAAGCTCAGGGCGGACCTGCAGTATGTGGCGCTCGGCGCGGGCGCCGGGATCGAGGATGGTCGCGGGGCCGACCTGGTCCTGCTGGACCTCGTGCACGAGCGCGGGACCCCCAGGCCGGCTCCGGGCGACTGCGACTTCCCGGCGAACGCGGTGCACAGGATCGTCACCTCGCAGGTGCGGGCCGGCAGCGCCACGCTCGACTTTCGCCGCCAGAGCGCGCTGACCGGGCAAGCCCAAGTCCCGGTCGCGCAAACCGGGGCGGACGTGAACGCCGCGACCGGCTGGACGCGCTCGAGCTCCCGGTCGCTGGGGGGCAGAGATATCGTGCTCGCCGGTATGCTCGAGCGCTGGCGCGTCGAGGTCGACCGGCACGAGCATAACCTCGGCCCGACCCCCGAGTTCGGGCGGGCGTTGACCGTGGGGCGCTCGCTGCTGCGGGTCAGCGTGCTCGGCTACGACTCGAAGCGCAACGCGCTCGCGGTCCGCGTCGACGCCCCGGACGCCAAGCCCTCGCCAGAGGAGGCGGGCACCTGCTCGCTCGCAACCAACGTCTCGCTGGTGTTCGACCCGCGCGCCGGGGAGCGCGGCAGCAGCTGCCTGTTTTGGGCCCCGTCCAGCGGCTCGTCGGTGTGGATCGCGTGGGAGCTGCGAGCCAACCCCGAGACGCCGACCGTCCAGGACCTCATCGTCACGACCGACCTGTACCAGACCCGTCCGTGCACCGCGAGCACCTGTCCCCCGCCCTGAGGTTTGGCCGCCGTACCTCGCTCAGAACGACGCGTGATCGGCCTGGACGGCCCGCGGATCGCCGACGACCGCGAGACCGAGGGCGCGCTGGACCGCCTCGTGGGTGGTGAAGCTGAAGTGCTCCGGGCCGAGCTCGGCGACGAAGCCGGCGCGGTGCAGCAGGTCGCGCACCGGGCCCTTCACGTCGGCGAAGTACAGGTCGATCCCGCGGGCCGTGAGCGCGCGATGGACCTCGCGCAGGGACTCGAGCGCCGACACATCGACGTCATGAATGCTGCTGGCGTCGACGATCACCGCGCGCACCGGCGGCGGGGCCTCGTCGACCAGGCGCAGCAGGGTCGCCCGCAGGAACGCCGCGTTCGCGAAGTACAGCTGGGCGTCGAGTCGCACCAGCACCAGGCCGGGGACCGGCTCGGCGTCGGGGAAGCGCCTGAGGTTGCGATAGACGTGGGTCCCGGGCAGGCGGCCGAGCACGGCGGTGTGCGGCCGGGTGGTGCGCAGCACGAACAGCAGCAGCGAGGCCAGGACGCCGAGCACGAGGCCGGTGGAGATCCCGAGGGTCAGGGTCGCCATGAAGGTCAGGAGCAGCACCGGCAGCTCGCGCCTTCGCACCCGCCACAGCTCGCGCGGGAGCTTGCGGTCGATCAGACCGAACACCGCGACGACGATGATCGCCGCCAGCGACGCGCGCGGCAGGCCGCGCAGCAGCGGCGTCAGGAACAGCAGCGCCAGGGCGACCAGCGCCGCGGTGAACACCCCCGCGAGGCCGGTGCGGGCCCCCGCCTGGGCGTTGACGGCCGTGCGCGACAGGCCGCCGGCGACCGGATAGCCGCGCATCACGCCGCAGGCGAGGTTGCTGAGGCCGAGGGCGACCAGCTCGCGGTCGGCGGCCGGCCGCTGGTCGTCCTCGGCGACCGCGAGGCCCGACGAGATCGCCTCCATGAACGAGACCAGGGCGATCGTCAGGGCGGCGGGGACCAGGGCGCCGAGCGTCGCCCACGGCACCAGCGGCAGCGCGGGGCTCGGCAGTCCGGGCGGGACCTCGCCGACGACCGCGACGCCGAGCGCGGCAGGTCGAGCAGCGCCGACGCGGCGATCCCGAGCGCGACCACCAGCAGCGCCTTGCCGCGCCAGCGGCCGAGCAGCACCAGCACGAGCATGGTGACCGCCGCGAGCACGAGCGTGGGGACGTGGATCTTGGTCACCGCGCCGGCGATCTCGAGCACGATCGTGTGCAGCGCCGTGCTCGAGCCGAGGCGCAGGCCGAGCAGCGGGCCGAGCTGGCTGGCCGCGATCACCAGCGCCGCCGCCGAGGTGAAGCCGCTGAGCACCGGACGCGACAGGAAGTTGACCACGAAGCCGAGCCGCAGCGCGCCCATCGCGAGCTGCACCGCGCCGACCATCAGCGCCAGCGCGGCCGCGGTCGTGACATAGACCTCGGTGCCCGCGAGCGCGACGCTGCCGACCGCGGCCGCGACCAGCAACGAGTCCATCGCCACCGGCCCGACCGCGAGCTTCGGCGAGCTGCCGAACAGCGCGTACACCAGCGGCGGCGCGATCGCGGCGTACAGCCCGACGACCGGCGGCAGCCCGGCGAGCAGCGCGTAGGCCATGGCCTGCGGGATCAGCATCACCGCGGTGGTCACGCCCGCCGTCAGGTCGCCGGGGAGGTCAGCCCGGCGGTAGCGGGGCAACCACACGAGCGCGGGCATCAGACGGCCGAGGCGACGCAGGAGATCCATCGTCGGCGCCAGTCTGCACGGATCGGGCCAGCCCGGGGCGGGGGCATGTCTGCGGCCGCCACCTGCGGAACCGCCGGTCCCGGCCGCTCGCATGTCGCGGTATGTCGCGGCATGTCGCAACATGGTGCACCATGTTGCAACGCGCACCGCCCTCGCCTCGACCTCGCCGCGGCGCTCCTCGCCGAGATCGCCGAGATGCAGAGGAGGAAGTTGCGCGAGCGGCGGCTCTGACATTTGGCACGACATGTGCTTTACATGCCGCCATGCAGCTCCTCCCCCTGCTCGCTTCCCTCGCCGGTGGGCTCCTCATCGGCGCCGCCTCGCTCGGACTGCTCGCGCTCAGCGGGCGGGTCGCCGGCATCAGCGGCATCGTCGGGGGCCTGTTGCCGCCCCAGCGCGGTGACCTCGACTGGCGCCTGGGGTTCCTCGCGGGCCTGCTCGGCGGCGGCCTGCTGCTGCAGGCGCTGGTCGGGCTGCCGGACGGCGTCTCCGGCTCGCGCGCCGTCCTGATCGTCGGCGGGCTGCTGGTCGGCTTCGGGACCCGGCTCGGCAACGGCTGCACCAGCGGCCACGGCGTCTGCGGGATCGGCCGCGCCTCCCCGCGCTCCTTCGCGGCCGTGCTCACCTTCATGAGCTTCGGCTTCCTCACCGTCTTTCTCACCCGTCACATGTTCGGAGGCCTCCTATGAGATCCGTGCTCATCGCATTCGCGTGCGGCCTGGTATTCGCGCTCGGCCTCGGCCTCTCGGGCATGGTCGATCCCCGCAACGTGCTCGCCTTCCTCGATCTCGCCGGCGCCTGGGAGCCGAACCTCATGCTCGTGCTCGGCGGGGCGGTCGGCGTCTATGCGCTCGGGGCCCGGCAGGTGCTCGCGTGGCCGCGACCATGGGACGGCCTGCGCTTTCAGCTCCCGACCCGCCGCAAGCTCGACCCGCGCCTGCTGATCGGCGCGGCGATGTTCGGGGTCGGCTGGGGCCTGACCGGCCTGTGCCCGGGCCCCGCGCTGGTCGGTTTCGTGGGCGGCAGCGCCGACATCTGGATCTTCGTCGCCGCCATGCTCGTGGGAATGGCCGGCTTCTCGCTCTTCAATCGCGTCGCCCCCGCGCGCTGAGGACACCATGCGGATCGAGAGCTTCTTCGACCCTCGCACCTCCAGCCTCACCCACGTCGTCTATGACCCGGCGACCCGCGACGCGGTGGTGATCGACCCGGTCCTCGACTACGAGCCGGTCGGCTCGAAGGTGTTCGCCGAGTCGCTCACGCCCGTGATCGCCCTCGTGCGCGCCAGAGAGCTGCGGCTGCACTACATCCTCGAGACCCACGCCCACGCCGACCACCTCTCCGGCTCGCAGCTGCTGCGCCACGAATTCCCGGGGGCGCTGGTCGCGATCGGCGCCGGTATCGTCGATGTCCAGCGCATCTTCAAGGGCGTGTTCGGGCTCGGCGACGAGGTCCGCGGCGACGGCGGCCAGTTCGACCGCCTGATCGCCGCCGACGAGCAGCTGCGCGCCGGCAGCCTCACCGTCGCCGCGATCCCGACCCCCGGGCACACCCCCGCCTGCCTCAGCTACCTGATCGGCGACGCCCTGTTCACCGGCGACGCCCTGTTCATGCCCGACTACGGCACCGGCCGCTGCGACTTCCCGGGCGGCGACGCGCGCACCCTGTACCGCTCGGTCCACGAGCGCCTCTTCGCCCTGCCCGACGAGACCCGCGTCTTCGTCGGCCACGACTATCAACCCGGCGGCCGCCCCCTCGCCTATCAGACCACCATCGGCGATTCCCGGCGCCACAACATTCACGTCGCCGAGGGCCGCGACGAGCAGGAGTTCGTCGACTTTCGCAGCCGCCGCGACGCCACCCTCGACGCCCCGCGCCTGCTGTACCCGAGCGTGCAGGTCAACATCGACGCCGGCCGCCTGCCCGCGCCCGACGCCGCGGCTCGCAGCTTCTTCAAGGTCCCGGTCAACCTCGACCCCTCGGCCCGCCGCGGCTGACCCGGGGCGACGACGCTCGCATTCGGCCCGCCGCGGCGGAGCGCGGGGGGCCAAACCATCGCTGGCGGCGCCGACGGATCCAGGCGACTGTCAAGGATGCTCGACCCGCACGATCTCGAGGTCGACGAGATGGCCGCCAAGGGCCTCGCCCGCGGTGAGCCCGTGGTCATGGACGCCTGGCTCGGCCCCGCCCGGGCGCACGCGCTGCGCCTCGAGGTGGTGGCGCTCTTCGACGCCCGGCACTTTCACCCCGCCGGCATCGGCGCAGCCGCGGCGCGGACCGTGACCCCCGACGTCCGCCGCGACAGCGTCTGCTGGTTCGATGCGACCGGCGCCGACGGCGTTCGGCCCGGGACCCAGGTGGGGCTCTTCCTCGCGCGGCTCGACCTCCTGGTCCAGCACCTGAACGGCACCTGCTTCCTGGCGCTACGGCGGGTCGAGTGCCACGCCGCCTGCTTCGAGCCCGGGGCGTTCTATGGCGCGCACAAGGACACCTTCGCCGGTGATGCCAGCCGCGTCATCAGCTATTGCTATTACTTGAATGACGCGTGGATCGCGGCCGCGGGCGGCTGCCTGCGCCTGCACGGCGCGGCGCCGATCGACGTGGCCCCGCTGCTCGACCGGCTCGTCGTGTTCCGCAGCGCCGACCTGGACCACGAGGTGCTGCCGACCGCGGCGCGGCGCCTGTCCCTGACCGGCTGGATGTCGCGCGCGCCACGATCAGACCCCATGAGACACTGACGCTGGCCGCGCGCTCAGCGACCCGTGGACAGCCGCTGCAGCTCGTCGAAGCCGGGCAGCCCGGTGAGGTCTGGGACCAGCACGATCTCGATGCGACGATTGCGGGCGCGGTTGGCGTCGCCGTCGTTGGCCACGGTCGGGTGGTACTCGGAGAAGCTCGCCGCGCTGATGCGCTGCGGGGCCACGCCGCCCTCGAGCAGCGCCCTCACGACCCCGAGCGAGCGGGCCGCCGCGAGCTCCCAGTTCGAGGGATATGCGGCGGTGCGGATCGGGACATCATCGGTGTGGCCCTCGATCTGGAACCGCCGCTCGGGGATCGTCGCCAGCCCGCGACCGACCGCGAGCAGCGCCTCGTGCCCCTCCTTCGCCAGCTTGGCCGAGCCGCTCGGGTACAGGATGTCCATCGGCAGCGTCAGCACCATCCGCCCATCCACCATGCGCACCTGCAGCGTGCCCGCGTCGATCAGCTCCTTGAACCGCGCCAGCACGTCCTTGTACTCCGCGACTCGCCGGGCCGCCTCGCGCTCGCGCTCCGCCGCGGCCGCCAGCGCCCCGCGCATCTCGTCGACCGTCGCCTTCAGCTGGCTCTTGTCCTTGAGCAGCCGCGCCAGCAGCTCCTGCTGGGTCTTCAGGTCCGACTTCAGGTCCTGGGCCTCGAGCTCGTTGGCCCGCGCCGCCGCGGCCTGCCGCTGGATCTCTCGATTCAGCTCGGCGCCTCGCTCCTCACAGGCCGCCCCCCGCCCGTTCGCGGCCGCGAGCTCCTGCGCGCACAGAGCCGCCTGCTGCTTGGCCGCGTCCAGCTCCGTCCCGCGCTGCTCGAGGACCTCCTCGAGCGCGGCGTACTTGGTCTTGGTGACGCAGCCGGAGGCGGCGAGCAGGGCGAGGGCGACGGCGAGGCGATGCATGGCGCGCCGAGCTTGCCTGCGTCCTCCGAGAAAACCAGCGAAGCAACCTCGGCGCACTGCGCATGTTTTGCGTGCAAGCTCGTCCGCTTTGGCGACCCCGGCGAGGCGGACTGTCGTCATGCGCGTAATTTTTGCGCAACCACGACGACCCTCGCACCCGCAAGCTGTGCGTCCCCGTGGCCCCGCGCAAGCGCATCCCGCCGAGCCTGAGCATCGACGTGCCACCGCCGACGGCGCAGCTGCGAGCGCGGCCGCTGGTGCGCTCGGCGGTGCTGGTCGGCGTGGTGTTCGCTATCGGCCTCATCGGGTTTTGCCTGATCGGTCATCCGGAGGCGGGCCTGATCGACGCCGTCTATATGACGAGCATCACGCTGACGACGATCGGCTACGGCGAGGTCGTCCCGGTCGAGACCACGGCCGCGAAGCTCTTCACCAGCCTGTACGCGATCATCGGCTTCGGCATGTTCGTGTACCTGTTCTCAAACGTGACCGCCTTCATGGTCGAGGGCGGCCTCGACCGATACCTGTGGGACCGCAAGATGCACCGTGCCATCGAGAAGCTGAAGGACCATACCGTCGTGTGCGGGGCCGGCAAGACCGGGCGTCACATCGTTGCCGAGCTGCTGGAGATCGGGCGGCCCTTCGTGCTGATCGACCGCGACGCCGAGACCGTGCGCGCGCTGCACCAGCACCTCGGCTCCGCCTTCCCGGCGGTCGTCGGCGACGCGACCGACGACGACGTGCTGCGGATCGCCGGGGTGCCGCGCGCGAGCGGCCTGATCGCCTGCATCAGCAACGACAACGACAACCTGGTGATCACGCTGTCGGCCCGGCTGCTCGCGCCCAAGATCCGCATCGTCGCCCGCTGCGCCGACGAGCGCGAGCAGACCAAGATCCGCCGCGCCGGGGCCGACGCGGTGGTGCTGCCGAACATGATCGGCGGCATGCGCATGGTCTCCGAGATGGTCCGCCCGGACGTCGTCACCTTCATCGACGAGATGCTGCGCGACAAGGAGCGGCGCCTGCGGGTCGAGGAGGTCCAGCTGGCCGAGGGCTCGCCGCTGATCGGCACCACCATCGGCCTGCTGCACGCCCGCAAGATCAAGGATTTCCTGGTCGTCGCCCTGCGCCGGGCCGATGGCACCTGGCATTACAACCCCGAGGAGCACGAGCCCCTCACCCTCGGCATGACGATCATCTTCATGGGCAGCCCCGCCGCCCGCGTCGCGCTCGAGCGCCTGCTCGTCCCCTGAGCCCGGCTCAGGCGCGGGCGCGCAGCAGGCCCTCGGCCTCGAGCGCGGCGTGCACGGCCGGACGCTCGGCGATGCGGCCGACGAAGGCGGCCAGGTGCGGCCAGGTCTCGAGCGCGATGCCGACGTAGCGGGTCCAGTTGGCGACGGTGAACAGGTAGCCGTCGGCGACGGTGAAGCGCTCGCCGGTCAGGAACGGCTGCTTCGCGAGGGTGGCGTCGACCTCGGCGAGGGCGGCGGCGAGCTTGGTCTTGACGACCTCCTTCCAGCTGTCCGGGCACTCCTTGTGGAACAGCGCGGCGAAGGGCTTGTGCAGCTCGGTGGAGATGAAGTTGAGCGCCTCCTGCAGGCGATAGCGGGCGAAGGTCCCGGCCGCCGGCGCGAGGCCGCTGTCCGGGCGCAGGTCGGCGATGTACTGCACGATCGCCGGGCCCTCGGTCAGCGTCTCGCCGCTGTCGAGGCGCAGCGTCGGCACCAGCCCCTTCGGGTTGATCGCCATGAAGTCCTCGCCGCCGCGGGTCTTCTTGGTCGCGAAGTCCACGCGCTCGAGCTCGAACTCGAGGCCAGCCTCACGCAGGGCGATGTGGGGAGAGAGCGAGCAGGCGCCGGGGCTGAAATAGAGCTTCATGCCGGCCATTCATCGCCGCGAAGCCACCGCCCCGTCAAGCCGCCGCGCGCCGAGCCCCGCGGCGCTTGCATGGCGCGCCCCGGGGGCGCTATAGCACCGCGATGCGGCGTGACGGCGAACGAGGGCTCCGGGTCCCGGGTCCCGGCCTGAGGGGTCGGACGATGGGTCGGGCTTCGGGTTCGGCCGCGGGTTCGGCCGCGGGTTCGGCCGCGGGTTCGGCCGCGGGTTCGGCCGCGTGTTTGGCCGCGTGTTTGGCCGCGTGTTTGGTCGCGTGTCGACCGGCGCCCTCGAGCGCGCCGGTGGTCCGCGGCGCGCCGCTGCCGGCCGGCGCGGCGACGGTGCAGCGGCCGCCGCCGGAGCCGCTGCGACCGTCGGTGGTGCGGGACGGGCCGCTGCTGCCGACGCGGTCGCCGACGCCCTCGTTACCGGCGCCGCCGGTGTTGCCGGAGGTGCTGGTGCGAGCGGCGGAGCAGCTGACGAGCGCGGCGGTGGGTCGGCGCCGCGGCTATGAGCGGCTGGGGGCGCTGTCGGACAAATTCGGCCACCGGCTGAGTGGTTCGCGGGCGCTCGAGCGGGCGATCGACTGGACGATCGCGGCGATGCGCGAGGACGGGCTGTCCGGGGCGCGCCGCGAGAAGGTGATGGTGCCGCACTGGGTGCGCGGCGCCGAGCGTGCACGGGTGGTCGGGCCGATCGAGCGACCGCTGGTGATCCTCGGCCTCGGCGGCACGGTCGGCACCCGGGGCGCCCTGCGCGGCGAGATCGCGGTGGTCGAGTCGCTCGCGGAGATCGCCGCCAGGGGCGAGGCGCTGCGCGGCAAGATCGTGGTGATCAATCAGCCGATGCCGGCCTTCGATCACGAGCACCAGGAGACCGGCTACGGCGCCACCGTGCCGATCCGCTCGGTCGGAGTCGTGGAGGCGGCCAGGGTCGGCGCGAAGGCGGTCCTGATCCGCTCGGTCACCGCCTCGAGCCTGCGCACGCCGCACACCGGCGCCCTGCGCTACGCCGAGGGCGTGCCGAAGCTCCCCGCGGCCGCGCTGACGCTCGAGGACGCCGAGCTGCTCGCCCGCCTCGTCGCCCGCGGCGAGAAGGTCACCGTGGAGCTCTCGCTCGGCGCGAAGCTGCTACCCGACGCGGTCAGCGGCAACGCGATCGCGGAGATCCGCGGCCGCGAGCTGCCCGACGAGGTCGTCGTCATCGGCGGTCACATCGACTCCTGGGACGTCGGCGACGGCAGCACCGACGACGGCAGCGGCTGCGTCATGGCGATGGACGCGGCGCGATTGCTGGTCGAGCTCGGCCTGGTCCCGCGGCGGACCATCCGCGTGGTCCTGTTCACCAACGAGGAGAACGGCCTGCGCGGCGGACTCGCCTATCACGCGGCCCACGGCCAGGAGAAGCACGTCGCCGCCATCGAGGCCGACTCGGGCGCCGGCGCCCCGCGAGGCTTCGGCGTCACCGGCACCCCCGAGCAGGTCGCGCAGCTCCAGAGCTACGCGCAGCTGTTCCAGGCGCTCGGCGCCAGCCAGTTCACCCTCGGGGGCGGCGGCGCCGACATCTCGCCGCTGACCAGTGACGGGGTGCTGAGCCTCGGCCTCCACCCGGACACCAGCCAGTACTTCGACCTGCACCACAGCCAGGCCGACACCTTCGACAAGATCGACCCCGACCACATCGCCCGCAACACCGCCGCGATGGCGCTGATGGCCTTCGTCCTCGCCGAGCGCTGAGCGCTCACGCGACGGCTTCGAACAGCTCGCTGAGGGCGCGCAGCCCCGGCAGCAGGGCCGGCGCGCACGCGATGACCTCGACGCGCGCATCGGCGGTCGGCCGGGTCCCGACGCTATCGGTGCACACCAGCCGGTCGACGCCGAGCGACCACAGCCGCTGCCACGCGGTCCCGGTGAACAGACCGTGGGTCACCCCGACGGAGATCTGGCGCGCGCCGGCGGTGTGAAGCGCTTCGGCGCAGGCGACGAGTGTGCCACCCGTGTCGAGGATGTCGTCGAAGACGACCGCTCGCTCGCTCACCGCGCCGACGAGGTGCGCGCGCACGCCGGCCTTCGAGCGCACCTTGTGAAAGTGGGCCATCGGGAGCTCCAGCCCGGTGGCCTGGCGCAGCTGCGCGCAACGCTCGATCGCGCCCTCGTCCGGCGCCACCAGCGTGGCCCCGACGAGCCGCCCCGCGAGGGCCCTGGCGAACAGCGCGGCGCTCCCTTGCGAGCGCAGCGGGATCGGCAGCAGCGGGGCGACATGCGGGCTGTGGACGTCGAGCGTCAGCACCTGGGTGACGCCGCTGGCCGCGAGCAGCGCGCCCACCCACGCGGCGGCGAGGCTGCAGCGCGGCTCGTAGCGGTCCTGGCGGGCATAGGCGAAGTACGGGAGGATCGCCAGCACGGAGCGCGCCCCGGCGCGGCGCAGCGTGTCGCAGAGCAGCAGGAACTTGGCGAGGTCACGATCCGGCGGCTGCAACGTCCCGAGCGCCGCACAGTCGACGCCCTCGACCGCGCTCTGCAGCTCGATCCACAGCTCCCCGTTCGCGTGGCGCTCCACGCGGCATTCGCCGAGCTCGACCGTGGACGCGCCAGCAGCGAGTTCGCCGGCCAGGTGGTGAAAGGCGGGGAACGTGAACAGCTTCATAACGGCACCTTCGCCCGCCCTCTACCACGCCCCCGCGATTTGGCGAGCCACCAGGCGCGTCCGTGCCTCGCGCACGGACCCCAGGTCGGTCGCACAATTCATCAATTCATCGATTCATCGATTCATCGATTCATCGATTCATCGGAGCGAACAGCCGCGAGCGAAAGGCCCGCAGCGGCAGCCACGCGCCGACCGCGACCGCGTGGGCCGCGAAGCGCGGGCCGTGGCTGCGGGCCAGCGCCGCGTCCTCGAGCCGGACCCGAAGCACCGCGAGGGTCAGCGCGGCGGCGGCCACCAGCGCGACGAAGGGCCCCGCGTCCGCGAGCGCGGCGAGGCCGAGCGCGATGCACACATTGCCGAGCTCCGAGGGGTGACGGACCCACCCATAGAGGCCGCGGGTGATCAGCGCCTCGTCGGGGGCGCCCTCGAGGCGGGTCCGAAACTGCCGCCCGAGGGTCACGATCGCGGCCAGGCGCAGGCCGACGCCCAGGCACAGCAGCGTCGCCCCGACCCGCACATTCGGCGTGCCCGGCCCCGGGACGCCCAGCAGCGCGCTCGCGGCGCAGATCATCAGCAGCCACAGCAGCGCGCCCTGGAGGGCGGGGGCCCGGCCCTGCGCCCCGGAGTCGCGGGCGCCGCTCGCCGAGGTCCAGCGCGCCTCGAGCACGCTCCACGCGCAGGCGAGCGTCAGCAGGGCGCAGCAGGCCGGCGTGAGCCGCGGCGCCGCGCCCGAGGCCGCCGCGAGCGCCCAGGCCGGGACCAGGATCAGCAGCGCGTGCAGAGCCGCCGTCGCCGCGAGGGTCGGCCAGCGCAGCACCGGGCTAACCGCGGTTCAGGTGGCCGAGGATCGCCTGGACCTGGGCGTTGGAGAGGTCCAGGGTCTTGCCGATGTCGGCGAGCAGCTGGCGCTCCTTGTCCTGGAACTGGTCATCCGCCGCGGCGACCAGGAACGCGGACTTGATCACCAGCTCCTTCCCGCGTTCGTTGAGGATCGGGGCGTTGCGCTCGAGATAAACGAGCACGTCGCTCACGCCCTGGCGCGCCGCCTCGACCTCCAGGCGCAGGTCCTCGATCGAGATGTCGATCTCCGAGAGCCGGAGGTAGATCCGCCGGATCACCTCGAGCTCCGCGTCGGCGACCACGCCGTCGGCGAGCAGCATCAGGATCATCACCCGCTTGATGACGAGCTGGAACTCGGCCTCGAAGGCCCGGTGGTCCGCCGCGGACGCCTTCAGCACCGCGGGCTGATAGGTGTTTTGGCACACCTGACACTCGATATATTCGGCGACCGTCTTGATCGGGATCAGCGGCAGATAATACAGCGTGACGAATCGCCGACAGCGCTGCTGCTTGTATTCCACACCCTCACGATCACAGCCGGGGCAGTAGAATGTGCCCTTCGCCTGCGTGGACGTGACGACTTTCGCGCCGAAGATGATCATATCGACTCCGGCGGACGCTATCACGGTTCGGCGCGCCATTGCGCCCCTCGGGCCGCCGGGCCGACTTTTACCCGGCCGCCGCGGCGCTCGCGAGCGCGCCACCGGGCTCTGCGCCGCTGCGCCTGCGCCGCGGAGGTCCGCGGGGATCTCAGGCGGCCGGCGTGGTCGTCAGGCTGACGTTCATGTCGGGACGAAACGCGCGGATCTTGAGGACGCGGCGCTCGTCGGCGTCGGCGACGTGGAAGGTCCAGCCGGCGGCGGTGGTCTCCTCGCCTTGGCGGGGGATGTACTCGAACTGGTGGAACAGGAAGCCCGAGAGGGTCTCGTAGTTGCCCTGGATCTCGTCGTCGAGGTCGACGCCGAGGACCTTCTCGACCTCGCTGCAATTGATGGTCGCGTCGAAGAGATACGAGCCGTCCTCGAGCAAGGTGAACAGCTTCTCGTCCTCCTCGTCGTCGTTCTCGTCGTAGATCTCGCCGACGACCTCCTCGACGGCGTCCTCGAGGGTGACGACGCCGGCGGTGCCGCCGAACTCGTCGACGACGATCGCCATGTGGGTCTTGGCGCGCTGGAGCAGCGGGAACAGGTCGAGGGCCTTCATGTTCTCCGGCGCGAAGACGGTCGGCCTGGCGATCTGGCCGACGCTGACGGTGTCGAGGTGGTCGAGGTGGCGCAGGATATCGCCGATGTACGCGACGCCGATGATGTTATCGGTGGTGTCGCGATAGATCGGCACGCGCGAGTATCCGTGCTCCTCGTTGAGCTGCATCAGGCGGCGCAGCGGGGCGTTCTCCTCGATGGCGATCATGTCGACCCTGGGGGTCATGATGCCGCGGACGGGGGTGTCCGAGAGGTCGAAGACGTTGTTGAGGAGCTCCTTCTCCTGCTCCTCGAGCACGCCCTCCTGGCGGGAGGCGGAGACGATCATCCGGATCTCCTCCTCCGAGTGGGCGGTGTGGTGGCCGGTGACCGGCCTGAGGCCGAGGAGGCGGACGACCCCGTTGCCGGTGGCGTTCAGCACGTAGATGAACGGGCGAAACACCGTGGCGAACACGATCATCGGGATCGAGACCGCCAGCGAGACCTGCTCGGAGCGCTGCAGGGCCAGCGACTTCGGGGCCAGCTCGCCGAACACGATGTGCAGCGCGGTCGACAGCGTGAACGCGATGATGAACGAGATCGTGGTAACGCTGGTCTCGGCGACGTTCCAGCCGAGCAGCGTCGGCCGGACCGTGTGCTCGATCGCCGGCTCCGCAAGGAAGCCGATGCCGAGGCTCGCCATCGTGATGCCGAGCTGGGTCGCCGCGATGTAGAGGTCGAGGTCCTTCAGGACCTTCTGGGTCAGGCGGCCGCGCTTGCTGCCCTCGTTGGCGAGCTGGTCGATGCGGGTCCGTCGGACGCTGACGAGGGCGAACTCCGCCGCGACGAAGAAGCCGTTGATCAGCACCAGCACGAAGATCGTCAGGAAGCCGAACAGCTCGTTCATCGCCGCGCGCGCTCCTCAAGACGGGGGCCGGTCGGCGCTACCACGAGTGAGCACTGCAGGCACTGAAGCCACGAACCCGCGGCCACGGCGGGGCGCAGGAGGTAAGTCGAACTGGGGGGCTCTCCAGACAAGGCGTGAGATTGTACCAAGCTTTGCGGCCCGGGCGCGCCCGTGGCTCCGGCCTGGAGGCCCGCAGGGGTGAGGTTGCGAGCGCTTTCCCACGAGCATGCGCGATCTGCGGGGTCGAGCAAGGCGGGGAACGGCGCCGCCGCTGCGGCCCCCGCGGGCGTGTTAGGGTCGGCGAGCGGCTCGTGCGGGCCGCAGGGAGCGGGCGTGCGGGCGTCTAAGCGACATTTGCAGCTGGGGATGGGCTTGGCGCTGGGGCTCGCCGGCTGCGTGCAATTCGAGCACGAGGACGCCGGCGCGGGCGCCAGCGCGGGCGAGACGCAGGCGACGAGCGGGGCCTCCGACGAGCCGCCGACGACGGGCGAGGTCCCGACCACCGGCGCGGGCGGCGGGGAGACCCAGTGCGAGCTGTGGCTGCAAGACTGCGCGGACGGCAGCAAGTGCGCGCCCCACGACGCGAACAACGACGACATCCACGACTCGGCGCGCTGCGTGCCGGTGAACGGCACGCCTGGGCAAGCGGGCGACGACTGCAAGATCGACGGTCCGGTCGCCAGCGGCGCCGACAGCTGCGACGTGGGCCTGATCTGCTGGAACCTCGACGAGCAGAACCACGGGACCTGCCTGTCGATGTGCTCCGGCTCGCCGGAGGCGCCGGTGTGCCCGGACGAGCTGGTCTGCGACATCAGCAACGGCGGGGCGCTGCTGCTGTGCCTGCAGCCCTGCGATCCGCTGACCCCCTCGTGTCCGCTCGGCCAGATCTGCCTCCCGGGCCAGGGCGTGTTCATCTGCGATGTCGACGCCAGCGGCGACATGGGCGCCTACGGGGACGAATGCGCCTTCGTCAACGTCTGCGACGCCGGCCTGTTCTGCGCGCCCTCGCAGTCGGTGCCCGGCTGCGAGACCGCCGGCTGCTGCAGCGAGTACTGCGACCTCAAGATCGGCGGCGACGACTGCAGCGGCGCCCCCCAGCAAGAGTGCGTGCCCTTCTTCGACGCCGACAAGGCCCCGCCCGGCTACGAAGACGTCGGGGTGTGCAGCATCCCGATGTGAGCGGAGCCCTCAGTAGGCCCTCGCCGCCGTCACCTGGACCACGCGGTCCTCCTCCTGACACCACGCCGTCAGCTCCCCCCCGTACACGCAGCCCGAGTCGAGGCCCATGGTCCGCGGACCGTCGGGCGGGTTTCGGTAGTGGCCCCGCCACGCCCAGTGCCCGTGCACGACCAGCGCGGCGCCGCGGTAGTACCGGTCCCAGGGGCGGTAGGGCAGCGGGCACTCGGCCGGGTCGCGGTCGAACTTGCTGCGCTCGCCGGCCGCGGTGCAGCAGCGGACGCGGGTGGCGAAGTTGACGGTCGGGCTGGTGAGCCAGGCGTCGTCGTGGGGCAGCGGATTGGCGAGCGCGGCGACGGCGGGGAGGTCGGTCCAGCGCGGGTCGAGGCCGCCGTGCACGACCCAGACATCGGGGACCGCGCCGGGACCGGGGAGATGGGCGAGGACGGGCAGGGCCCGCAGGCGCGCGAGCAGCTCGTCGGCGTCGGGAGCGGCGAACAGTTCGGCGAGGGTGTCGCGCTTGCGGGGCCAGCGTCCGCTGCGGGTGAGGAGGGCATAGACCTCGTGATTGCCGAGCACGCCGCGCCCGCCGACGTCGCGCCACATGCGGAGGGTGGCGAGCGATTCCGGTCCACGATTGATGAGGTCACCGAGGCACCACAGCTCATCGCGCGCGGGGTCGAAGCGGATCTGCGCGAGCAGCCGCTCGAATTCGCGGGCACAACCCTGGATGTCGCCGATGAGCCAGCGCATGCGTCGCCGGAGTGTAACGCGGGTGGCGACCCGCCGGCCGGATCGGTCGAGAGCTAGCGCACAAGGATCGCCTCATCCCCGGAGCGCCTCGCGTGGGGCGACCCGCGGCGTCGACACCAACCCGGGCGAAATCGAGAGCAAACACACTTCTCCGGCGTAGCAAGGATCGGCCACCGGCGCGACCCTGGACATTCATGTTTGCCCCCGCGCCGCGCCTCCTCACTATCCTCGCACTGACCACGCCGATCGCCTGCAGCGACGACGGCAGCGAGCCGACGGCCTCGGCCAGCGGCTCGACGAGCGTCGCCAGCATCACGGGCTCCACCGCCGCCACCGCCTCCACCGGCGAGCCGCCGCCGACCACCGGCGACGCACCGACGCAGGGCTCGATGAGCACCGACTCGGCCACGAGCACCGGCGAGGTCAGCGCGACCGGCACCGGCACCACCGGCATGACCGGCACCACCAGCACCGCCGGCACCACCGGCACCGCCGGCACGAGCACCGGCGGGACCACCGGCACGAACAGCAGCACCGGGCCCGACTGCGCGTGCGAGCCCGGCAGCACCGATGGCTGCGACCCGGGCGGGCTCCTGACCTGCAAGCCGGACTGCAGCGGCTTCGAGCCGGTGCCGTGTCCGGAGGGTCAGAGCTGCATGGGCGACGCCTGCGTGGCGAAGCTGTGCGCGCCGAACGAGACGGTCTGCGACGGCCTCGGCGCGACCAAGAAGTGCAACGCGGAGGGCGACGCCTTCGACCCGCCGGTCGCCTGTGGGATGACCCAGGAGTGCGACCAGGGGGCCTGCGTCGAGCTGTGCGAGAAGATCAAGAGCGACCCGAGCAGCGTCGGTTGCGTGTTTCGCGGCACCAAGATGCAAAACTTCATCGAGGAGCCGAGCGCGGTGACGGTGGGCAATGTCTCGAAGGCGCTGACCGCCAGCGTGGCGATGTATTACTACCAAAATGGCGGGGAGCAGCTGGTGTCGGGGCCGGTGAACGTGGCGCCCGGCAAGAGCGCGCAATTCGACCTGTTGATGCCCCCGCAGCCGGGCAAGGGCAGCGTGCTGCGGCCCGACTCGACCTTCAAGATCGTCAGCAACGTGCCGGTGGTCGCATACCTGCACTCGCCGATCACGGCCCAGGCGCACAACGACTCGTCGATGCTGCTGCCGGACCACGCCCAGCAGAAGAACTACATCATCCCCGCGTATACCCCGAACATCGGCAGCAACCCGGCATTCTTCAACGTGATCGGCCTGGAGGACGGCACCGAGGTGTCGTGGACCCCGCCCTTCGCGACCCAGGCCGGCGGCCTGGTGCCCGCGGTCGCCGCCAAGGCGACCGGCAAGATCGTCATCGGCGACTACGACCTCCTGCAGGTCAGCAGCGGCCAGAGCGACATCTCCGGCACCATCATCAGCCTGTCGAAGCCGGCCTGGGTGGTCGGGGCCGTGACCTGCGTCAACATCCCGGCGGGGGTGACCTTCTGCGACCATATCGAGGAGCAGGCGATCCCGCTCGAGTACTGGGGGCAGATCTACGTCGGCGCCCACGCGCCCAAGCGCAACAACGAGAGCTACTGGTATCGCGTCTACGGCGGCGACGACGGGATCAAGGTCGATACGGCGCCGGCCCAGCCCGGCTTCCCGGTGATGCTCAACAAGGGCCAATTCCACGAGTTCAAGACCAAGGAGAGCTTCATCTTCAGCGCCTCGGGCCCGATCATGCCGGTGCAGTACCTCGAGGGCCAAAACGGCGGCGCGGGCACCGGCGACCCCGCCTCGTACCAGCTGGTCCCGGTCGAGCAATTCCTCGACCGCTACGTCTTCGTCACCGGCATCGGCTACAACCTGCATTACGTGCAGGTCGTGCGCGACAAGGGCGGCGCGGACATCAAGGTCGACGGCGCCGTCGTCAATGGCTACTACACGATCGGCAATTACGAGGTCGCCGACTGGAAGATCTCCGAGGGCACCCACCTCGCCGAGAGCGACTCGCCCTTCGGCATCTATTAGGTCGGCTACACCAACGTGACCTCCTACGCCTACCCCGGCGGCCTGCGCCTCAAGGTCATCAACCCGCAGTGAGCGACCCGCAGTGAGCGACCCCGCGGCTATGTGCTCGTCGCGGGGCCCGGCGGGCCGAGCTTGATCTCGACGTCCAGCGGCGGCTCGCTCCGCTCGCTCCGCTCGCCACGACGCTGGGCGAGGCGCTGACGCACGCGGTCGACGATCGGCGGGGCGACCAGCGAGGCGCCGGTCGCGAGCATCGAGCTGAGGGCGGCGATCCCGAGGCCGACCGGCCCGAGCGGGCGGCAGCCGAACACGTGGCTGACGCCAGGGGTCTCGACGAGCAGCAGCATCAGGGCCGCGGAGCCGAGGCTGGCAGCCAGCACCGCGGGCGTGCGCTGACCGGCGACCAGCGTCTGACCGAGCTGCGTGCCGACGAGCGCGAGCAGGGCGACCGTCGGGGCGCCGCGTCGACCGCCAGGGAGCAGATGGGCGGTGATCCACGCCGCACCGGCGCCCGCGGCGGTGGTGATCGCGCGCAGGGCGATGTCGCGGTCGAGGGCCGCGCCGAGGACCTCCCCTGGCCCCTCGGCGAGGAGGTCGCGCAGGCTCTCCGCGGACGGGGGACGCAGGGCGATCGCCATGGTCGGCGCGACGTCGGTGAGCAGGTTGACGAGCAGGAGCTGACGGGCGTTGAGCGACGAGCCGCCGAGCAGGCCGGCGACCACGGAGAAGCCGATCTCGCCGAGGTTGCCGCCGGTGAGGATCGCCACCGCGTCGCGGACCGACGACCACATCGCGCGGCCCTCGGCGATCGCGTCGACGATCGTCTCGATGCGCTCGTCGACGACCACCAGATCCGCGGCGTCGCGGGCGGCGAGGGTGCTGCGGGCGCCGAGGGCGATGCCGACGTCGGCGAGGCGGATCGCGGAGGCGTCGTTGGCCCCGTCGCCGGTCATGCCCACCACCCGGCCGGCGCGCTGCAGCGCCTTGACGATCCGGACCTTGTGCGCCGGCGTGGCCCGGGCGATCACGCCGACCCCTGGCAGCTCGAGGTCGAGCGTGTCGTCGGACATGTCCTCGAGCTCAGGTCCGGTGAGCACGCCGCGTCCGCCGAGCAGCCCGAGCTCGTCGGCGATCCTCCGCGCGGTCCGCGGGTGGTCGCCGGTGATCATGATCAGGGCGATGCCCGCGGCCTGCAGCCGGCCGATCGCCGCGGCCGCGGTCGCGCGCGGCGGGTCGCTCAGGGTCACGAAGCCGCGGAAGATCAGGCGACCGATCCGGTCGTCGTCGAGGTCGCGCTCCTCGCTGGCCTCGCGCTCGGCGACCGCGAGCACCCGCAGACCCTCGCCCGCGAGGCGCTCCGCGTGCGCGAGCACCTGGGCCCGCGAGGCCTCGTCCAGCGCGGTGACCTCGCCGCCAATGATGCGCCGCGTGCAGCGCGGCAGCAGCACCTCGGGGGCCCCCTTGACCGAGAGCCACAGCCCCGTCGACGCAACGCCGAGGACCGCGTGGTAGCCCCGACCTGGCTCGAAGGGTAGCTCGTGGAGGCGCCGCCACCCGGGCAGCTCGTGGGCCGTGGTGACCCCGAGGCGGGCGCCGCTGTCGACGACCGCGCGGTCGGTCGGATGCGGCAGCTCGCCGCGCTCGGAGGCCCCGGGCGAGCCGCGGAGGGCGGCGGCGAGCAGGCCCAGCGCCCAGGGTGGGAGCTCGCCGTCGTCGACGCGAGCGTCGCGGCCGTCCTCGGCGAGGCCGTGGAGGACGATCTTGCCCTCGGTGAGGGTGCCGGTCTTGTCGGCGCAGAGCACATTGAGGCGACCGAGGGCCTCGACGGTCCGGGGGTTGCGGACCAGCGCGCCGCGCCGCGAGAGGCGGCGCGCCGCGGCGAGCTGGGCGACGGTGGCGAGCAGGGGCAGGCCCTCGGGCACGGCGGCGATCGTCATGCTGACGCCGAGGTCGATCAGCCGATGGACATCCTGATGGCGGAACAGCCCGGCGCCGACCAGCAGCGCGCCGCTGAGGCCGGCGATCGGGAGGGTCATCTCGGTGATCCTGCGCAGGCGGGCCTCGACGCCGGTCTCGGGGCTGAGCTCGTGCAGCGCGAACATGCCGCGGCGAGCCTCGGTCTCCGCCCCGGTGGCGACGACCACGACGCGCGCGCGACCGACCGCGATCGCGGTGCCCTCGTACAGCATGCTCGAGCGCTCGGCGATCGCCGAGGCGTACGAGGGCGCGGGGTCCTTGGCGATCGGCAGCGACTCGCCGGTCAGGCTCGACTCGTCGACCTCGAGGTCCTCGGCGACCAGCAGGCGGCCATCGGCGGGCACGACCTCGCCGGCCTCGAGATCGACGATGTCGCCCTCGACGAGCTCGTCCGTCGTCAACCTGTCCCATCGGCCAGATCGAAGCACGCGCACGAAGGGCCGCTCGCGCCGCTCGATCGCGGTGATCGCCGCCTCGGCCTGGTAGCGCTCGACGCCGCCGATCATGGCGTTGAGCCCGAACACGGCCGCGATCAGCGCGGCGTCCAGCAGCGAGCCCGTGACCGCCGACAGCGCGGCGCCGGTGACCAGGACCGGCGTCAGCGGGTTTATCAGCTCCTCGCCGACCGCGCGGGCGAAGCGGAGCGGCCGCGAAGGGACCGGCGCCGGCCGGTGGCGGCGCCCCGCGGCCACCGCGGACGCCAGGCCGAGGTCGGCGGCGCTGCCCAGACGCTCGAGCACGGCCTGGCCGTCGAGGCGGTGCCAGGGCGTCGGGTCGCTCGTCGTCGGGGCTGGCCTTCGGGACAGCCCCGTCGCGCGGCGCAGGCCGTTGGCGAGGGCGATGACCGAGGCCGCGTGGGTGGCGAGCATCACCTGCTGCGGCTTGGTCTTGCGCAGGCCGCCGAGCGCGAGCGCGGCGCCGAGGGCCGCGCCGACGCCCGCGAGCACGACGCTCTGCTCGGCGACCTCGCGCGCGACCGCGCAGGCGTCGACGAGGAACAGCGCGTCGCGCAGGTCCTCGCCCAGGATGATGTCGGCGCTCCACGGCGGCCGGCTGCGATCGAGCGCCAGCCCGATCCCGACATCGGCGCGGGCCAGCGCCGACAGCGAGCGCGCCGCGATCACGGTGACCACGCGGCCGTGGCGCTGCAGGTCCTCGACGGCCTCGGCGAGGCCCGCCGCGGGCACGCGCTCGTGGGCGGTCAGCAGCCGGGCGAGCGCGGGGTCGTCGACCGCCAGCACGAAGTGGAGCCGCGAGCGGCGGATGCTCGCCAGCAGCGCCTCGGCGTCGCGCCGCAGCCCCGGCCGCAGGTGGACCAGCGCCATCGCCTCGCCGGCGCGGGTGAGCACGAGGCTGCGCCCGCGCCACACGGCGGCGGCGGCCCCCAGCGGCGCGGGCAGGCCGGCGGGCGCGAGCGCCTCGATGGGCCCGAGCGACCAGTCTTCATGGACATGTACGGAAGACCAGGTGGAGCCGTCGAACAGCCGGCCGGCGCGCTGGGCGACGAGCTCGCGGGCGACGCCGGGGGCGGGCACGATGGTAGCGATCGTCTGGTCGGCGGAGAGCAGGACCTCGGCCTCGATGGCGACGGTGTCGACGCGGTCGAGCAGGCGCAGCGCCGCGGTCCGCAGCACGAGCGCGCCGCGGCGGCCGAGGGTGACCATCAGCTCGGCGGCGAAGATCGTGCGGCCGTAGAGGGCGGCCTTCGGGAGGCCGCTGAACAGCGGGGCGAGGGCCGACTCGATGTTGTGAGTGTCGGCGATGCCGACGACGAAGCCGCCGAGCGAGGCGAACAGCGCGTCGTTGGCGTAGCGCTCGACGATGCTCTCGGGCAGCGGCGTCGGCCGCGGGTGCTCGGCCATGGGCTCGATGCGGCTGGCCGAGGCGGCGCAGAGCTCGGCCTCACGGCGCAGCCAGGCGGCGCGGCGGGCCTGCTCGCCGCGCAGCTTGACCGCCTGCACGAGCATGTCGACGAGCGGGCCGATCGGGCCGGCGCCGACGGCCTGGACCAGGGCATTGGCCACGCCGACGCCGACTTCGGTGCCCGCGCTGCCGAGGCGGTCGACGAGCATCTGGCGCAGCCGCGGCGTGTTGTCCATGACCGTCATCACCGCGGCGACGTCGAAGCCGGCCCGCCCCGCCGAGAAGCCGAAGATCCGCAGCCCGGTGCCCAGCACCACGCCGACGACGTCGGCCCCGAGGCTGATCGACTTGCGCAGCAGCGGCTCGATGTCGGCGGGGTAGTCGGGGATCGCCTCGGCGAAGGGGAGGTCGCGCAGCTGCAGGCGCAGCTCGATCGCGTCGATGATCGTCGCCAGCTTCTCCGCGCTCCACAGGGTCGCGTCGAACTCGATGACCACGCGACCGACGAGGCCGTTGAGATGGACCCCGGAGATCCCCCCGAGGCCGGCGAGGGTCGCCTCGACGGCGTCGGCGAAGCGGGTGAACTGCGCGGGGTCGAGGGCGCGGAGCTCGATGTGCGCCCGCGAGCCCTCGCTCCACGTGCGTCGCCGGCGGTGCCCGAACAGGTTGACCGCCGTCCGCAGCCAGGCCTGCGGCCCCGGCCGCGTCATCGTCCTGAGGCGCTCGAGGATCCCCATGAGGCGAAGAGAGCATGACCCAGCGGCCACGGGTGAACGTAAATACTGCGGGGCTCCGGGCGCGAGGCCGCGAGCGGCGGCGGGGTCCTCGCGGCCCCCCACGGCCGCCGCGGGCGCCCCCGGTCGAGGCGTCGGCGACCGGGGCTCGTGAGCGCCGTGTTGTCGACTGTAAACAGCCAGTAAACGGGCGTGCAAGGCCCCTCCGGACGGCGAATAACCGAAGCCGAGCCGGGGTCGATAGCCCCGAATCGAAGGGAACCACGCCATGACCCGCATCTCCACGATCTTCATCCTCCCCCTGGCCCTCATGCTCGGCGCTTGCGACCGCGAGGACACTGACAACGCGGAGCCGAACGACGAGGCCGTCGCCCAGAGCGAGGACGGCGAGCGCGGCCACCGCGGCCGGGGCGGGCTCAAGAAGCTCGACACCGACAAGGACGGCATGATCTCGCTCGCCGAGGCCAAGGGCCACCGCATCGCCGACAAGTTCGCCGAGCTCGACGCCGACAAGGACGGCAAGCTGAGCCGCGACGAGCTGCACGCCATGAAGAAGGGCCGCCACGGCGAGGGCCACAAGGGCGAGCGGGGCTGGCACGGCAAGGACCCGGCCGAGCGCGCCGCGAAGCTCATGGCCAGGTTCGACGCCGACAAGGACGGCTCGATCAGCGTCGCCGAGGTCGCCGACCGCCCGCACCTCGCCGAGAAGTTCGCCGCGCTCGACGCCGACAAGGACGGCAAGCTCAACACCACCGAGCTCGCCGCCATGAAGCACGACAAGGACCCGGCCGAGCGCGCCGCGAAGTTCATGGCCAAGTTCGACGCCGACAAGGACGGCGCGCTGACGGCCGCCGAGCTGGCCGAGCACCCCCGCCTCGCCGAGAAGTTCGCCGAGGTCGACGCCGACAAGGACGGCAAGCTGAGCGCCGCCGAGCTGAGCGCGTTCAAGGCGAGCCACCACGGCAAGGGCCGCGGCGAGGGCCGCGAGGGCCGCGGCGAGGGCCGCGGCAAGCACGGTGAGACCCCCGAGGCGCGCGGCTAGTCCGACGGGCAGGAAGTGAACAGCGGCGAGCGCGGGTCCCTGCCCGCGCTCGCCGCTTTTATTGGTTCCGCGGGCCGCGCCGCGGCCCTTCGTGCGGGCGCGCGAAAAAAATCGCCGCGCTGCGCAATCTCCCGGCATAGCCTCGGGGACTGCGTGGTTCGGAGCCCACGCGCATGTCCAG
>Ga0073899_10001134_pt1 | contig 24442 bp, 22 predicted proteins | sample KloWWTmetaKNB5Ph_FD_88975 | JGI IMG/M metagenome (GOLD analysis project Ga0073899, IMG submission 88975) | Active sludge microbial communities from Klosterneuburg, Austria, studying microevolution and ecology of nitrifiers - Klosterneuburg... | ecosystem: Engineered > WWTP > Aerobic digester >... | reverse complement strand
GTTGTGCCGCAGCGCGCCGAGATGAATCGTCGCGAACGCCGATCGACTCACTCGAAGCTCCCGGCAAAGCCAGCCGAGGCGTAATTCTCGAACTTGGTGAATTGGCCCATGAAGGTGAGCTTCACACTACCGGTCGGGCCGTTACGCTGCTTGCCGATGATGATTTCCGCCAATCCCTTATCCGGCGAATCTTTGTTGTAGTAATCGTCGCGATAAATGAACACGATGACATCGGCGTCCTGCTCGATGGCGCCGGATTCGCGCAGGTCGGCCATCACCGGGCGGCGGTCGGCCCGTTGTTCGAGCGAACGGTTGAGCTGCGACAGCGCGATCACCGGCACATTCAGTTCTTTGGCGAGCGCTTTCAGACTGCGTGAAATTTCCGATATTTCGGTGGCGCGGTTTTCGCGCGTGCCTGGCACCGCCATCAACTGCAGGTAATCGATCACGATCAGGCCGAGATCGTGTTCGCGTTTCAGTCGTCGCGCACGGGCACGCAAATCGGTGGGCGAGAGTGCCGGGGTGTCATCGATGAAGATCTTGGCGTCTTTCAGCAACTGGATTGCGGACGTCACCCGCGGCCAGTCGGCATCTTCGAGTTCACCGGTGCGCAGGTGTTGCTGATTGATGCGTCCGAGTGAGGAAATCAGTCGAAAGGCGAGCTGCGAGGCTGACATTTCCATCGAGAACACCGCGACCGCTTTCTTGCCCTTGATCGCCGCGTATTCGGCCATGTTCAAGGCCAGTGCGGTCTTGCCCATGGACGGGCGTGCGGCGAGGATGATCAGGTCGGATGGCTGCAGGCCGGTGGTCAACTCGTCGAAGTCGCGCAAACCGGTCGCGAGCCCGGTCACGGCACCACGATTCTCGTAACGGTGCTGCAACTGGGCAAAGGCTTCCTTCACCGCCGAGCTCATGCTGACAAACCCCTTGCGCCCGCGCGCACCGGCTTCGGCGATGCGGAATACCTTTTGCTCGGCGGTTTCCAACAACTCCTGGCTAGAGCGGCCTTCAGGCACGAAGGCGTCACCCGCAATTTCCGTGCCGGCATCGATCAGCTGCCGCAACACCGACTTCTCGCGCACGATGTCGGCATAAGCAGCGATATTGGCGGCCGATGGCGTGGTATTCGCGAGTTCGAGGATGTAGCGCGAGCCACCGACGAGTTCAGCGATACCTTGTGCCTCGAACCATTCACCGAGCGTCACCGCATCGGCCGGCATCGACTTATTCGACAGTTCGCCGATGGCACGAAAGATCAAGGCGTGGTCGCGCCGGTAGAAGTCGCCTTCATTGATGCGATCGGCGACCTTGTCCCAGGCTTCGCTCGACAGCATCAGGCCGCCGAGTACGGCTTGTTCGGCCTCGATTGAGTTAGGTGGCACGCGCAGTGGATCGATTTTCTTGGCGACAGACAGCGATTCTGAGCGGGCGGCCATAGGGCTCAACAGGTTTGGCAGGGCAGGCATGGTAGTCCCTGAAGCGTGTCAGGCGTTGCAGACAAGTCTGTGGATAGCTTATGGACATCTCAGGACGTGAGACCGGGCCGCACCGACATCCAATCGGGCCGATTGCGGGCGAGAATCGATTCGGAACGGTAGTCGCACCGACAGACTTCGCCTATCATCACCTAGTCATGTCCGAGACCCGTGCCCTCACCATCCTGTTTGCCGACGTCAGCGGCTCGACCAAGCTGTTCGAGTTGCGTGGCGATGTCGAGGCTCGCACCATCATCGCGCGCGTCCTTGACGCGTTGACCGACATCGCCGGCAATCATGGCGGCAAGGTTATCAAGACCATTGGCGACGAGATCATGTGCACCTTTCCGGGGGCGCTGAATGGCATCCTCGCGGCAGTCGATATGCAGAAGTGCGTTTCCCACAACGCCATTTTCGTCAAGGACAACATCGGCATCCGCATCGGCATGCATCATGGCGAGACCTTGATCGAAGCCGGTGATGTCTATGGCGATGCGGTCAATACTGCGGCGCGCATGGCTTCAACCGCGAAACGCGAGCAGATCGTTACTACCGCCATCAGTATTCGTGGGCTGACCAATGTCGGCAGCGTCAAGACCAGGCAATTAGGCGCGGTGCGCGTGTCCGGCAAGATGGAGCCGATCGAGATCGTCGACGTGATTTGGCAGGAAGACCTGTCGAACGTGACGACGGTGCAACGTGCAATCCGCCTTGATGACATCCCAGGAGCCGGTGGCGCCAAACTGACCCTGCGCTTCAAGGGCCGGATCATGGAGTTGGGCGCCGCATCGCATCCGTTCACGCTCGGCCGCGACCCGATGTCCAGTTTGGTCATTGACGCCGAATGGGTGTCGCGCAACCACGCCTCGATCGAGTTCAAACGCGGTTATTTCATGATCGGCGACCGCAGCACCAATGGCACCTTCGTCCGTCTCGGTGAGGATGAGGAACTGCGTCTGCACCGCGACGAAATTCATCTGCGTAAGTCCGGCACCATCAGTTTGGGACAGGCCGGCTCGATCAATGCCGAGTACGTTCTTTACTATCAGTGCTCACCCTGACTCGAATGATTGACTGAATCGCCAGCGGATGCGCCGGGCCCAGTGCCGGCGCATCCAATTTCGGCGATCAATCGATCACGAAATCGGCACGACAGCCCTTGTCGACCCAGACGCCGCGGCGATCCCAACCCCAGCTATAGCCTTCGCGGCAGACACCCTTGCTGAGCTGGCGGTCAAGTCGCGCACCGCGACGGATATCAACCGGACAGGAATTGCGGCGTTCCCGGTAGGACTCGCAGCGGATCACGTTGTAGCCGCCATAGCCGGGCTGGCCACCATATCCTGGAGTCGGACGATAGTTTCGGTCGACGCGGAATTCACCGCGACAGCCACCGGAGACGTAGATGCCGCGCGGATTGAAATTCCAAGTGCGACCCAACGTGCAGTTTCCGCGGCTGATCTGGCGCTCCATGGTGACGTTCGCACGCCCGACGTCGAACGGGCAGAACGCCTGGCGCTCATCGACTGATTCACAGCGGATCAGGTATTCATCACCGGTGATCCCCCAGTTCGGGTCGCCATATCCGGGTTGGTCATAACCCGGCGGGCCGTAACCGCGGCCACCCAGTTCGAATTGACCGCGGCAGCCACGATCGACCCAGATAAAACCATGTTCATAACCCCAAGTCTGACCAGCGGTACAGGCACCGCGGCTGTGTTGCTGCACGAGTTCAACACCGCCACGGGTGTCGATCGGACACTGCTGGTAACGATTGTTGTAGGACTCGCAGCGGATGCTATTGATGCCGATATTGCCGTTGCCGTTGCCCATGCCGGGGTCGTAGCCGCCATCCGAATTCTGCGCTTCGGAGCCGATTTCGAATTCTGCCGCGCAACCACCACTGACCCAAATACCATCGCGACGCGTGCCCCAAGTGCGGCCCTGGACGCAGCTACCGCGCGACAGTTCACGCGTCAGGGTCACGCCATAGCGGGTTTCGGCCGGGCAGAAACTCTCGCGGCCGCGCGACTCGCAGACGATCAGACCGTACGCCGTGTGCTTGGCGACGACTTGTGCACTTGCCGGAGCGGCATCAAAGAGCGCGAATACGCTCGCACCAAATAACCCCACCAGCCGCAGCATATTGTGTCGCATCAACGCTTCTCCCTTGGACGAGACCCGATTGTGCGGCTTGGCGACGGCGGCGGCAATGACTACTGGTACAGGACTCAGCGCGGGTTCCGTTACCGAAGCCCGCGCTGAACGCATCAAGCAGCTTGGCGCGACGCGCGCTTGCGGTCGTTTTCAGTCAGTGCCTTTTTGCGCAGGCGAATTTGGTTTGGAGTGACTTCAACCAGTTCATCGTCTTCGATGAACTCCAGCGCCTGTTCCAGCGACATCTTCACCGGCGGTGTCAGCGCCAGTGCATCGTCCTTACCGGCGGCACGGAAGTTGGTCAGCTGCTTTGCGCGCAAGGCGTTAACGGTAAGGTCGTTGTCCTTCGCATGGATGCCGACGATTTGACCTTCGTAGATTTCCTGTAGCGGTTCGATCAACAGACGACCTCGTTCCTGCATCGCGAACTGCGCATATGCCGGTGAAGGGCCCTGTCCGTTCAAGATCATCACGCCGTTCGAACGCTTGCCGATCGAGCCTTCAGCTCTCGCGGCGTAATGCTCGAACACGTGGAACAGCAAACCCGTACCAGCGGTGATGGTGCGGAACTCAGTTTGGAAACCGATCAGGCCGCGCGCCGGAATCAGGTATTCGAGTCGCACGCGACCGCGACCGTCGGGTTCCATGTTCTTCAACTGCGCCTTGCGCTCGCCAAGCCGCTGCATGACACCGCCCTGAAATTGTTCTTCGAGATCGCAGACCAAGTTCTCGAAAGGTTCCATCCACTGGCCATCAACTTGTTTGATGATGACTTCCGGTCGTGACACCGCTACTTCATACCCTTCGCGACGCATGTTTTCGATGAGGATCGACAGATGCAGTTCGCCGCGGCCGGAGACCTTGAATTTCTCGGCTTCGTCGGTGTCTTCCACGCGCAGCGCGACGTTGTGCATCAGTTCGCGGTTCAGACGATCGCGCAGCTGGCGGCTGGTCAGGAACTTGCCGCCGGAATGTTCTTTGCTACCGGCGAATGGCGAGTTGTTGACCTGAAAAGTCATGCTGATTGTCGGTTCGTCGACGGTAAGCGCCGGCAGCGCATCCGGCGTGTCCAGCGCGCACACCGTATCGGAAATGCCGAGTGCCTCGATGCCGTTGATGGCGATGATGTCGCCGGCCTCGGCTTCCGGAACTTCGCGGCGTTCGAGGCCCATGAATCCGAGCACCTGCAGCACGCGCGCGTTGCGCTTGACGCCGTGACGATCGACAACCGACACCGGCGTATTCGTCTTGATCTTGCCGCGCTGCACGCGACCGATGCCGATCAGGCCGACGTAGTTGTTGTAGTCGAGCTGGCTGATGCGCATCTGGAACGGGCCATCAGCATCGACCTTGGGCGCTTCGACGTGTTGGACGATGGCTTCGAACAACGGGTCCATGTTGCCGTCGCGAACGTCCGGGGTCATGCCGGCGTAGCCGTTCAGCGCGGAGGCATAGACCGTGGTGAAGTCGAGCTGTTCTTCGGTCGCGCCAAGGCGGTCGAACAGGTCGAAGGTGGCGTTCAATACGTAATCCGGACGCGCCCCTGGGCGATCGATCTTGTTGATGACGACAATCGGCTTGAAACCCATCGCAAATGCTTTCTGGGTCACGAAGCGGGTCTGTGGCATCGGACCGTCAAAGGCATCGACGAGAATCAGCACCGAGTCGACCATCGATAGCACGCGTTCTACTTCGCCGCCGAAGTCGGCATGGCCCGGCGTGTCAACGATGTTGATGCGGTAGTCGCGCCAGCGGATCGCGGTGTTCTTCGCGAGAATCGTGATGCCACGCTCTTTTTCGATATCGTTCGAATCCATCACGCGGTCGGCGATGACCTGACGGTCGCCAAGCGTTCCGGACTGCCGCAGCAGACAGTCGACGAGGGTGGTCTTGCCATGGTCGACGTGGGCGACGATGGCGATGTTGCGCAGCTTTTCGATGGACATCGGTAATCCGTTCCGGACGCGGGGTGCCGGTGGTTGGTAAGGGGAATCGAGAGGCGCTGGGCGCCGAAAGGTGGCGGAGTATAGCCGAGCCCCGGCGCCATGAATGCTCGAACTTGAAACCGGTCATTCAGGCATGATCCAGCGATGAAATCGACCGCCCGCGCCCAGATCGCCGTACTTGCTGCCCTGATGTTCTGCGCTGGAATCGCGAGTGGGCTTGATTGGCGCGCGCTGTTGTTGCTCAAACTCGTGCCGGTGGCCGCAGCGCTGGACTGGTTGCGTGTCGCAAGCGAGCCTGGGCGTTATCGCTGGTGGATCGGTCTTGGTTTGGTCCTGTCGTTGCTCGGCGACGCGCTATTGGCGTTACCGCAAGATCGCTTCATTCTCGGTCTAGTCGCCTTTCTATGTGCGCATCTGGCCTATGTCGCCGGATATTTCGGACGCTCGTGCGCGTTTGCCGCGGGCTGGTTGGCCGTCGCCTTGCTGTTGGTCGCGAGCATGTTGTTTACGCTGAATCGTTTCGGCGAGCTTGGACCGATGAGCTTGCCGGTGTCTGTCTACGCCGGCGTGATCGGCGCGATGTTGTGGCGGGCAGGTGCTTTGTCGCGGTTGGACCGGGCCGGTCGCTGGGCGTTGCTCGGGGCGGCCTTATTTGTCGCCAGCGATGCAGTCTTGGCGTGGAACCGCTTTGTCGCCCCTGATCCGGCACTGCGCTACGTCAACATCCTGTTGTATTGGTTCGGGCAGTGGGGCATTGCCGCGTCGGCGGTCGAGCATCGTGCGCAGACCGCGTCGCGGCTATGATGCGCGCCCCGAACTAGGAGCGCGTCATGTTCAATCTCAAAGCCCACATCAATCTCGTTCGCGGCACCATCCATCTGGATCTGTTTGCCGATCAAGCGCCGAATACGGTCGCGAATTTCGTCAATCTTGCGCGTCGCAAGTACTACGACGGACTGAGCTTTCATCGTGTGATCCCCGACTTCATGATCCAGGGTGGTTGCCCGGAGGGAAGCGGTCGCGGCGGCCCCGGTTATAAGTTCGACGACGAAATTGTGCCTGCACTTCGCCATGACAAGGGCACGCTGTCGATGGCCAATGCTGGCTCGTTCGGCGGCAAGGGTACGAATGGCAGCCAATTCTTCATCACCCACATCGCGACACCGTGGCTCGATGGCAAGCACACTGTGTTCGGCAAAATTGTCGGCGCTGCTGATCAGGTGCTGGTCGACGCTGTGCGCCAAGGCGACACGATTACGTCGATCACCATCGAAGGCGACTACAGCGCACTGTTCGACAAGGCGCGTGCGCAGCTCGACGCGTGGAACGCGATCCTCGACCAGCGTTGAGTTTGATGGCGACCGGGCCGCAGGTGCGTCCCGGTCGTTGTCGTCACTCACGGATTTGCAGGTCGGCCAGTAGTTGATCGACCGCGTGCGAATCCCGCGGGTGGTAGTACTCGGCTGGTGCTGAATACCAGATCAGATTCAGTTTTTTGCGTCGTTCGAAAAAGGTCAGATTGCCGAGATAGTGCAAGCCGTTACCAACGTCGAAGCTGACATCGAACCGAAAAGCGGTAAGGTTGCCGATCGTCACCGGTTGCAGATTCGTGGTTTTCACGTTGGCCACGCCCATGCCGGTAATGCCGTCGCGCAATACGGATTCGATTTCTCCGGCATCCATGCCGGTTCGATAAAACGGCCCATCGGGTCGGCGCTTGGTCGCTCTGCTGGATCCAAACACGTGGTACTTGTCGCGAATGTTGGTCAGCCACAAAATGCGGTTCAACGCGGTGCCGTCGATCGTCCATAACTCGGCGTTAAAGGACTTGTAACGCGCCCACTCGATCGGCGACGTGGCGGTGTAGATGCGCGTCACTCGCGTCGGCTCGTTTGGTCGCACGATGCCTGGCGGGCCACCGCACGCGCTGACCAGCATGATCAGTCCTGCGGCAAGGATACGGACGGCCCATCGCTCGTTAATTCGCATGTGCTGCTCCGGTCGCTTCCGAAAGATAGTGCTCGACTGTTGCACGGTCTGCGGCATCGGGTTTCAACTTCAAGTACTCCCGCCATTCGCTGGCCGCAAGCGCAGGTTGCTGGATGGTTCGGTACATATAGCCAAGGTCGCGGTGTGCAATCGGCGGGTAGCCTGAAATGCGCATGGCGGCGCGGTAGGCATCGATCGCGCGTTTGTCGTCGCCACCGGCACGGCGCTTGCGGAAGAGTTCGCCGCGGTAGTAGTCGACCCATGCCAAGTGCGAGCCGGTTGCGCGTTCCTGCAGCCGGTCCAGCAACACGATGGTCTGCGGGTAGTGTCGGCGTCCCATTTCATCGTCAAGCCAGCTGGCAAAAAACGGTTCCGTTGCCGACCGGTAGCCTTCTTCGCCGGTGCGCGACCCCGCATTCGCGAATGCTTCGGCGGCTTCACGCAGCGTGGTCATGCGTTCTTCGGTGGCTGGGTGAGTGGCGAAGATGCCGGATGGTTTGTTGCGATCTCGGGCATTGTCCTCGGCCAGGAGCCCTTGCCATAGCAATGCGCCTTGGTCGGCCCGATAGCCAAGTTTTACGGCACGCTCGAAACCCTCGGTGTCGGACTCGCGCTCAGCGTCGCGGCTGTATTTGTACAGGGATGCGTACGCCACTAACTGCGAGACATCGAAAATGTCATAGGCATCGCGGGTACCCGCTGAAGCGGCGACCAGTTGCAGAATGCTGAGCGCGTTCATGATGTCTTTGGTGCGGCGCCACTGCTTGATCGAGTGCTGGTGCAGGAAATGCCCGATTTCGTGGCCCAGAACAAAGCCAAGTTGCGCCTCGTTCTCGGAGCGCAGCAGTGCGCCAGTCCACACTTGCATCACGCCGTTCGGCGCCATGCTGGCATTGAAGTACGGACGGCGAATGATATAGACGCGAATATCGCGGCAGTACTCGCCGGCAAGGTCGCAGACCAGTTTCTTGACGTACGCATTGAGGCCGGCATCGCGGATCAGCAATGGTGAGCGCTGCAACGCCATTTCCGATTCATCTAACGCCATCCAGAGACCGGCTTCGTCGGTGTCCTCGGGCGGGCGCTCACCGGGGGCCATGTCGCGCAGCGGTTGCTGCGACGCGCAGCCCGCCAACAGTGCGGCAACGGCGATCCACGCTAACAGTTTGGGTTTACGGCTCATAACGGCAATCCCTTGAGCAGGCGATGGGCGGTTACGGTCGCGCCTTCCTGATCACGCAGATCGCCTAATTGGTCGGTCATCACATTGAACCAAACGACATCGCCGGTCTCGAGATCGACCAGCGTGGCGATGCCGCGTTGACTGCCACCCTGCAGAATTCCAAGTTGCAATGCGACCCCCAACACCATCATCGCGGCACGGCCTTTACTGGTGTAGGCGTCGAAGATGTCGAGCGTCAGCATATAGTCCGCGCCCGTCACTTTCCGGATCTCCTGAACCCCGGGGCCAACGGTCCAACTCAGCGGCTTGCGACGCTTTGTGCCGCGTGTCGGTAGCGGCACATGCAGATAGCTGTGCTGGTAGATCGTGCCCATGACCGCGTAATTCAGTGCCAGTACCTGGCGGATACGATGTTCCGACGGCAACTTTGCGTCCGGAAAGTAATCCGGTGCCAGTTTGGCGTTGTTCTGGGTCAGGAAGTCACTGACTGCGACTGAAAAATACTTGCGTGCCAAGCGCGTCCACTCGGCCTTGGGCTCCAGCACGCCGCTGGCCTGCATTTGGTAAAGCTGGATCGACGGCTCGACCATGACCAGTGTTCTGCCATCGAGCGAAAACGAGTCTTTGAAATCAACAGTCGTGCGTACATGAGTGGACTTGCATGCTGCGAGTGACAACGCGATGCCGAAAAGCAGCAGAACGCGAAGCAGGCGCAGCGCAGGCGGCGGAACGGAATTCATGGTGGACTCCACTGGGTCAAGGCTCGATTTTCGAGCAAGCATTCCATCTCGCAAGTGACTTTCTTCCGGGGTAAGAGTTGCATCGCCGCATGCTAACCTTCACAGGTTTCCTGCCTGCGCGCAGATCCGAGCATCATCCATCAGAGAGGATACCGATGTTGAAGCTAGCCGAACGCATCGGCCGTGCGAAGCCCAGCGCCATCATGGTGGTGGCCGAAAAGGCCAAGAAGCTCAAGGCCGAAGGCCGCGATATCATCAGTTTCTCGATTGGCGTACCGAATTTTCTGCCGGCTGAACATGTATATGCCGCGGCACGTGAAGCGCTCGCCAAGGACTCCGGAAGCTATGGCTCGAACCGTGGGCCAGATGCGTTGCTGGATGCCTTCCTCAAGCACCTGCGCGCTGGCGGCATCGACGGTTACGAACGTAGCAACATCGTTTCTGGCGTGGGCGCCAAGCACGTGCTCTACAACGTCATGTACGCGCTGCTGGATGAAGGCGATGAAATTCTGATTCCGACACCGTATTGGACCAGCTATGTCGATATCGCCGACATTCTTGCGGCGAAGTCGACACTGCTTTATTGCGGCCCCGAACAGAACTACAAGCTGACGCCAGACCAGTTACGCGACGCCTTGAAGTCAAAGCCGAAGGCGCTGCTATTCAACAATCCGTCGAATCCGACGGGCATGGTCTATGACCATGCTGAGGTTCGCGCACTGGCTGATGTGCTGGTCGACGCGCCGGATACTTGGATCATTTCGGACGACATCTATAACCGCATGATTTTCGACGGTTTGGGTTATGCCCATCTGGTGAAGGCACGGCCGGAACTGCGTGACCGTACGATTCTGCTCGACTCGATCTCGAAGACCTATGGCATGCCGGGTTGGCGCGTCGGTATGGCGGCGGCGCCGCCTGCCGCAGCCCAGGCTTTGGTCAACCTGAATTCGAACGCGATCACGAACCTGCCCGAGGTGGTGAACGCCGCTGCGATCGCCGCATTTTCCGGCCCGCAGGACGTGCCGGAGGCCAAATGCCGGGAATTTCAAGGCAAGCGCGACCAAGTCATGGCGGCATTCGCTGCAATTCCGGGGGTGAACTGCCCGAAACCGCAAGGCTCGTTCTACGTGTTCCCTGATGTTTCTTGCGCCTTTGGCAAGGCGCACAACGGCAAGCGCATCGACAATGACGTCGATTTTTGCAATGTGCTGCTTGATACCAAGGGCGTTGCCTGCGTGCCAGGTTCGGCCTTCGGCGAGCCACGTGCTATCCGCATCAGTTACACCTGCCCGACTGCGCAATTGCCCGATGGTCTCAAGCGCATTCAGGATTTTTTTGCTGAAATAGCCTGAGTTACCCACGTCCTTCCCCTCTGAATGTCAGGAATCGATTCCATGAAGAAGCCCATCCGTGTTGCCGTCACCGGTGCTGCCGGCCAGATCGGTTATTCGCTGCTGTATCGCATTGCGTCGGGCGAAATGCTTGGCAAGGACCAGCCGGTCATCCTGCAGATGTTGGAACTGCCGATGGAGAAGGCGCAGGCCGCGTTGAAAGGCTGCATGATGGAACTTGAAGATTGCGCGTTCCCGCTGCTCGCCGGCATGGTCGGTACGGCTGATCCCAAGGAAGCATTCAAGGATGCCGATGTGGCGCTCTTGGTCGGTGCCCGCCCGCGTGGCCCAGGCATGGAACGCAAGGACCTGTTGCTCGAAAACGCCAAGATCTTCACCGAGCAAGGCCGCGCCATGAATGAAACCGCGAACCGTGACATCAAGGTGCTGGTGGTTGGTAACCCGGCCAATACCAATGCCTACATTGCGATGAAGTCGGCGCCGGATTTGGCGAAAAAGAATTTTACCGCGATGCTGCGCCTCGACCACAACCGCGCATTGAGCCAGCTCGCCGCGAAGGCGGGCGTCGCCGTTGCCGACATCGAAAAACTGATTGTTTGGGGTAACCACTCGCCGACGATGTATCCGGACTACCGCTTTGCAACGACCGGCGGTAAGTCGCTGAAGGACCTGATCAACGACGAGACTTGGAACCGCGAGACGTTTATCCCGAAAGTCGGCAAGCGTGGCGCTGCAATCATCGAAGCGCGTGGTTTGTCATCGGCGGCATCGGCCGCGAATGCGGCAATCGATCATGTCCGCAATTGGGTGCTCGGTAGTGAGGGCAACTGGGTCACCATGGGTGTGCCTTCCGATGGCAGCTACGGTATCCCGCAGGACGTGATGTACGGCGTGCCAGTGACTTGCGCCAATGGTGAATACACGCGTATCACTGGCCTTGTCATCGACGACTACAGCCGCTCGATGATGGACAAGACCCTCGCCGAGCTTGAAGAAGAGCGTGCTGGCGTCGCACATCTGCTGTAAGCCCAATGAAGCGGCCTTCGGGCCGCTTCCCACATGGAGAACACGATGTCCAATTCTGCAGGTGCGAGATTCCGCGCTGCTCTAGCGAGCGAGAAGCCATTGCAGGTGATGGGTGCGATCACCGCCTATGCCGGCCTAATGGCCAAGCGCACTGGTTACCAGGCGCTTTATCTTTCCGGTGGCGGCGTCGCGGCGAATTCGCTCGGTATTCCGGACCTCGGCATCAGCACGATGGAAGACGTATTGATCGATGCACGGCGCATTGTCGATGCGACACAGCTGCCGTTGCTGGTCGACATCGATACTGGATGGGGTGGGGCGTTCAATATTGCGCGCACGGTGCGTGCATTCATCAACGTTGGCGTCGCCGCCGTGCATATGGAAGATCAGGTCGGGCAGAAACGTTGTGGCCATCGACCAGGCAAGGAAGTGGTCAGTCGTGAGGAAATGGTCGATCGCATCAAGGCGGCGGTCGATGCCCGCACTGATGCGAACTTCGTGATCATGGCCCGCACCGATGCCGCTGCTGTCGAAGGGCTAGATGCCGCCATTGATCGTGCTTGTGCTTACGTTGAAGCCGGCGCCGACATGGTGTTCCCGGAAGCGATGCGGTCGCTGGACGACTATCAGCGCGTCAAAGCTGCGGTGAAAGTGCCGATTCTCGCCAACCTTACTGAATTCGGTTCGACGCCATTTTTCACGACCGATGAACTGCGCGACAGCGGCGTCGATATCGCGCTGTATTGCTGCGGCGCGTATCGCGCTATGAACAAGGCAGCACTGCATTTCTACGACGTTGTGCGTCGCGAAGGTACTCAGAAGAACATCATCGGCGCACTGCAAACACGCGCCGAACTCTATGACTTTCTCGATTATCACAGCTACGAGCAGAAGCTCGATACGCTGTTTGCCAGCAACAAGTAAGCGAGACTCGCCATGACCGATCCAGTCGTCACTAACACCTTCAAACCCAAAAAATCTGTCGCGCTGTCGGGCGTTGCTGCGGGTAATACCGCGATCTGCACGGTTGGTCGATCCGGCAATGACCTGCATTATCGTGGCTACGACATCGCCGACCTGGCCGAGAAAGCCACGTTCGAAGAAGTCGCACACCTGCTCGTGCACGAACATCTGCCGACGCGTTCGGAGCTGGCGGCGTACAAGACCAAGCTGAAACGTCTGCGCGGATTGCCGCCGCAGGTGCAAGACGCGTTGGAACTGCTGCCGGCGAACACCCATCCGATGGACGTGATGCGCACCGGTTGCTCGGTGCTTGGCACGGTGATGCCAGAGAAGGAATCGCATGCAGTGAATGAGGCGCGCGATATTGCCGATCGACTGATGGCGTGCTTCGGTTCGATGCTGCTGTATTGGTACCAGTTCAGTCACAACGGTCGGCGTATTGATACCGAGACCGAGGATGATTCGATCGCCGCGCATTTTCTGCATCTGTTGCACGGCCAGCCGCCGAGCGAACTGCACGCGCGCGCGCTCGATCAGTCGCTGGTCCTCTATGCCGAGCACGAATTCAATGCCAGCACGTTCACCGCGCGCGTCATTGCCGGAACCGGATCGGACATGTATTCCGCGATCACCGGCGCAATCGGTGCTTTGCGTGGACCGAAGCATGGCGGTGCGAACGAAGTGGCCATGGACATCATTGCGCGCTACCGATCCGCTGATGCGGCCGAAGTCGATATTCGTTCGCGCATGGAGCGCAAGGAAATCATTATCGGTTTCGGCCATCCGGTCTACACAATCGGCGATCCACGCAATCCGATCATCAAGTCGATCTCGAAGCGCCTGTGTGCGGAAGGCGGGAATTCGCGTCTGTTCGATGTCAGTGAACGCATCGAAACGCTGATGATGGACTTGAAGAAAATGTTTCCGAACCTTGACTGGTACAGCGCCAGCGCTTACCACATGATGGGCGTTCCGACGCCAATGTTCACACCATTGTTCGTGATCGCACGCACTTCCGGCTGGAGTGCGCACGTCATCGAACAGCGCATCGACGGCAAGATCATCCGCCCGAATGCGAACTACATCGGCCCGGACGATCGCGAGTACGTCGCCATCGATCAGCGCTGATAGCGGCTTGAGCCCAGGCGATGGCGATGCTGCAGTGTGACCTACTAGCCGATTTTCGGGCGAACTGAAACTTGCGAGGATGGCTAGCGCACCATCTCGCTGGGAAATGACTCAGGCCGATCGCCGCGTCCATGCCAGCCAAAGCCATTCGATGGTCGCAACCGTGGCAATGATCAGCATACCGATGCCATAAGCGAACACCAGCGCCTGCCATTTCGCTGAGGCCACCGCGGGCGCTGCCGCGTTGTGCCAGACATAGCGCACTAGTTCGCGCGGGGTGGTTTCGGTGCGCGGACCTTGATGCGCAATCCAGCCACGCAATACCCCAGGTATGTTTTGCCAATAGTCACCAGTGCGCCGCCACCACGGATGTGCGCTGAGTGTGTCGCGACCACGCTCGACCAGCGCCGGCGCCCACTGCGTAATGAGTCGTTCGGCATCACTGAGCGTGAGTTTCTGATCAACGGAATGGATGCCAAGCGGTTTGCCTGCTTCCAGCGCTGCGCTAAGCACCAGTTCCTGCGATCCCTGCTCGACGGCCTTGGCGAGCGCGTGGATGCTGCCGGTCTGCAGTCCGGTGGTGACGGCTGCGACAACCAGCATGATCACGCCGAACACGCGCAAGACGGTCGCCAGCCAGAGTGGCCCACGTTCGCCGCGCAGGTGCCAGCCGAACGCGCGCCCGATCCGATACAGCAGCCAAGCCGTGACCACTACGACGGTGGTGCCAAGTAGTGCATGAATCGCAAAAGTGAGGGCGTAACGCAGCACCAGATCCAGCATTGCTTCAGTCCTCGACGCTCAGAGATTCGACATACATTAACTCGCAGGCGCCACTGCCGCCGTCTTCGCGACTGAGTGAACTGCGCCACCGCCAACCATCGGCGCGATTGGCTTCGACCAGCATGCCGTGTGCGCGAACGTGCTGCCCTGAGCGCAGCGCTGCCACTTGGCGCTCGATCATGTCGTTGGCGGGAATAATGTGCACGTTGGCGGCAGAACGGGTGATTTCGTCGACCGGGATCGGTGGTGTATCTGCCCATCGCCACGTCAGAAAGCGTGCCGATTGCGACAATCCGAGTTGATCAATCACCGACGTGTCCGACATGCGCCGCCAGCCTATGCCGAGGTCAAACGGTGCCAGCGCCGATTCAGCATCCCAGCGATAGCGCGAGACCAATAACACACGCGCGTCGAATGAAAAGCTTGCGAGTGGCTGCAAGGTGAAGTCGCCATGGCGAATGGCTGTCGCCGCCGCCAATTCGTGTTGCACGGGTTCACTGGCGATCAATACGCCGGGTGTCCGCACCAATGCGCGATGCGCGTAACTCTCCCAAGCCTGGTAGAGCCCGAACAGCAATACTGCTGCAATAACAAGACGCCGAGCCATCAATCGTTGTCCAGTTCCAACCTTGAGGCGAGCTGTAGATGGACGTTCTGGAACACATAACGTGTGCCAGCTTGCGGTTTGCAGTCGAGACGCATGACCACCGCACGCAGATCACGCTCAAGCATGGCGTGTGGCGCGGAATCGAGCGCTACGAAGTCGCCGGGTTGGCCGCGTGTATCGATCGCCACGAGATATTCAACCAGTCCAACTTCCGGGATGCGTGTTTTTTCTGGTTTACCTTTCAGCGGTTTGGTCACTTTGCATTCGTCACCGTCAGCGATCCAGTCAGGATGCATGGGTTCGTCACGGCGTTGGCTGGCTTCGTAATCGGGGCCGTGCTTGTCGAGCAGGGACATCAACCGCGCTTCGATGGCGCTTTCGCGATTGCGGCCGATGCGCGCATACAGGTCATTCAGCAGCGCCAGACGCAATTGCTGCTGGTTGCCGCTCTTTTCTCTGGGCTGCATATAGTGCGAATACACCTGCGCCCAACCCATCGCTTCCATGTCGTCATCGATGGACGCGTAGGTGAGGGCAATCTTGTAGGCGGCGGTCAGGCGACCGCTATCGAATGCGCGCGTCAGCCATTTCAGCGCCTTGCCTGGATCGTAGGCGAACACCGCCGCGCCTTTGCGACTCGATTGCCGGTATAGCGAACCGATGTCGTACATCGCGTGCGATCCCCCAGCATCTGCTGACGCCTGCAATCGCACCGCCGCGGCGCGGGTCGCGGCATCGTCCTTGGCGCGAATGGCCAGCATCAGATCTGCGGGCGCAACCAGTGTCGTTGTCGCCGCTGCCTGCGCCAATGAGGACACCATCATCGCAACGGCCAGCAACGAGCTGCACAATCCAATCCGTGACTTCATGTCGATCCTTGATCCAGCGCGCGGGCATTGGCTTTGAGTTTACCGGCTGGCGATGCCCGCTTGTGAGATGCGGGCCGCAACCCATGCAAAGAAAAGACCGCCTCGCGGCGGCCTCTCAGGTTGCATCGACAAGTTGGCTTACGCGGCTTTTGCGAGTTGGCGCAAAACGTAGTGAAGCACGCCGCCGTGGCGATAAAACTCGACTTCCTTCGGCGTCAACAGCAGCACCTTGACCTTGAAGCGCTTCTTGCCAATGCCGTCGTCCGCGATGACTTCGATTTCCTTCGCGGCGCCATCGTTGAGTCCGGCAATCTCGAAGGATTCTTTGCCGGTCAGCCCCAGCGTCTGCGCGTTCTGGCCTTCCATGAACTGAAGCGGCAGCACGCCCATGCCAACCAGATTCGAGCGATGGATGCGCTCGAAGCTCTCGGCAATGACCGCCTTTACGCCGAGCAGCATCGTGCCCTTGGCGGCCCAGTCACGCGATGAACCGGTGCCGTATTCCTTGCCGGCGAGAACGACCAGCGGAGTCTGCGTCTGCTTGTAGCGCATCGCAGCATCGTAGATCGACAGCTTGTCACCGCTGGGTACGTGCAACGTGTTGCCGCCCTCTTCGCCGCCGAGCATCAAATTCTTGATGCGGATATTGGCGAAGGTGCCACGCACCATCACGTCGTCATTGCCGCGACGTGAGCCATAGCTGTTGAAATCAGCGGGCGCCACGCCGCGCGACTGCAGGTACTGACCGGCTGGCGAGTCTTTCTTGATATTGCCAGCGGGCGAGATGTGATCGGTGGTAATCGAATCACCAAACATGCCGAGTACACGCGCACCGTGGATGTCGTTGATGCGGCCGACGTACATGGTCATGCCATCAAAGTAAGGCGGGTTCTTGATGTAGGTCGAATCAGCATCCCAAGCGAACCGATCACCGTCGGGTGATTCAATCGCGTTCCAGCGGCTGTCGCCGGCAAACACGTTGGCGTAGTTCTGCTTGAACAATTCCGGGCCGATCGATGCCGCGATCACATCGCCGATTTCCTTGTTGCTCGGCCAGATGTCTTTCAAATAGACATCACGGCCATCGCTACCTTTGCCGAGCGAGTCGTGGGTGAGATCCGTGTCGATCGTTCCAGCAAGCGCGTAGGCGACCACCAGTGGCGGCGAGGCGAGATAGTTCATCTTCACTTCCGGGTGAACGCGGCCTTCGAAGTTGCGATTGCCCGATAACACTGCGGCGACCGCGAGATCATTCTGCTGAATGCCCTTTGATACCGCATCCGGCAGCGGACCGGAGTTGCCGATACAGGTCGTGCAGCCGTAGCCGACGAGATAGAACCCGAGCTTTTCAAGTTCAGCGAGCAGACCGGCTTTCTTCAGGTAGTCAGTGACGACCAACGATCCCGGCGCCAGCGAGGTCTTTACCCACGGCTTCGACTTCAGACCTTTTGCAGCGGCGTTGCGCGCAAGTAGGCCGGCAGCAATCAGCACGGCAGGATTCGAAGTATTGGTGCACGAAGTGATGGCAGCAATGACGACAGCGCCATCATGCAATTCGCAATTCTGCTCGTTGACGCAGATCGTCGCTTTCGACTTCGCCGCAAGGTGTTCGGCCTGGGGTTGGTCGCCGCCTTCGTTTTCCAGTCGCGCCACGTTGCCATTGGCCGGCTTGCGGTTGGCGGTAAATCCTTGCACGTTGGTCTTGAAGTTTTCCTGCATGTCGCTGAGCAGCACGCGGTCCTGCGGACGCTTGGGGCCAGCGAGTGACGGCTTCACCTCAGCAAGGTCGAGCGTGAGTGTGTCGCTATAGGTCGCTTCTGGCGTGTCGGCTTCATGCCACATGCCTTGCGCGCGCGCATAGGCTTCAACTAGCGCAATCAGGCTTTCGTCACGACCGGAAAGATGCAGGTAACGCAGCGTCTCCTTGTCGATCGGGAAGATGCCGCAAGTGGCTCCGTATTCCGGTGCCATGTTGGGGATCGTTGCGCGGTCGGCCAACGGCAGATGTTGCAAACCGTCGCCGTAGAATTCGACGAACTTGCCGACGACGCCGAGCTTGCGCAGCATTTGCGTGACCGTAAGCACGAGATCGGTCGCAGTCGCGCCTTCCGGCAGTTTGCCAGTGAGCTTGAAGCCGACAACTTGCGGAATCAACATCGACGATGGCTGGCCGAGCATCGCCGCTTCCGCTTCGATGCCGCCCACGCCCCAGCCGAGCACGCCAAGGCCGTTGATCATGGTCGTGTGCGAGTCGGTGCCGAACACGGTGTCCGGGAACGCGTAGTTCACGCCATCGATTTCGCGCGTCATCACCACACGCGCAAGATTTTCGAGATTGACCTGATGGACGATGCCAGTGTTCGGCGGCACCACCTTGAAATTAGCCAGCGCCTTCTGACCCCAGCGCAGGAAGCTGTAGCGCTCACTGTTGCGCTGAAATTCGATCTTGCCGTTGATGTCGAGCGCGGAATTGCTACCGAAGGCATCCACTTGTACCGAGTGGTCGATCACCAGTTCGGCGGGTGAGAGTGGGTTGATTCGGGTCGGATCACCACCGAGCGCGATCATCGCGTCACGCATCGCCGCCAGATCGACGACGCAGGGCACGCCGGTGAAGTCCTGCAGAACCACGCGCGCTGGCATAAAACTGATCTCGGTATCGGGTTCGGCCTTGGCCACCCAGTTCGCGACGGCTTCGACTTCTTTCATCGTCACATTGACGCCATCTTCGAAGCGCAACTGGTTCTCAAGCACGATCTTCATCGAGAACGGCAGGCGCTTGATATCGTGCTTCTGCCCGAATTTCGCCAGAGAGTAATAACGGTAGTGCTTGCCGTTGAGGCTCAGCGTGTCGAGTACCGAGAACGTATCGCGCATGATGTTTCCTTTGCGGAACAGAAGGTTGCGGGGAGGGCGTCGAGATCTTTCAACGCCGAAATCGCGTGGATTATCGCGCACAAGCGGCCTCACCGCCAAACGCCAGCGTATGCGACCTAGTCTGTCTTGCCCAATGTGCGCGCCAATGCCAACCACTTTCTGCGTCGCCAGAACAATCGCCAACCACCGCCGCCGACGTGTCGCCACATCGCGGCAGCGCGAATGGCGGCAAGCAACAGGGCACGGACGTGCTGTACGGTGCGCTCCTGCTGAAGATGCAGGGGTGTTCCGTGCACCATCACCCTGGGCTGCAGATTGCTAACCGTCTGCACATAGGCTTCGGACAGCCGCGCAAGCACGTTCTCGTGCTGGGCACCGAAGGCAGTACGGGCACGCTCGATGTCGTCGATGCGCCCACGCAGGTCCGCCGCGAGATTGGTATTCGTCATCAGTCGGCGTTCCAGACGCAGTACGGTGATGCCCATGCGCATCACCGCGTCGCCGGGGTTTCGGTCGAGTTGCTGTGCGGCGATCTTCAGGCCGGTGCCGATACCTGCGGTCGGATACAACGATTCGGCATCGGCACTATCGATGGCGAAGATGGCATCGATCACCGCTTTGCTTTGTTCGCTATCGCAACGACCGCTATCGGCCAGTTGCTGCACGCAATGCAGCGCCTGAAACATCGCCGCGAAGGCAATGACCTGCTCGCGGTCGTTGTTCACGCAAGGCCACCGTAGACGGCATCGGTGGCGGCGATCACCGCGCCGCCAAGACATTCCTGAGCGCGATAAAACACCACCGACTGGCCCGGCGTCACCGCACGCTGTGGCTGCTCAAACTGCACCGTAAGCGTTCCGTCGTTAGCGATCTCGACTGCGCAATCCTGATCCGGTTGGCGGTAGCGGGTCTTGGCGACGCAGCGAAATGTGCGGTCTGGCGCGGTGCCCGAGATCCAATTCGGTGCGTGTGCGTGCAGCCGTGTCGAGAATAACAGTGGGTGCGCCGTGCCCTGCACCGCGATCAGTACATTGCGGTCGAGATCCTTGCCCACCACGAACCATGGCGCCTCCGGGAAGCCGCGCACGCCACCGATGCCGAGACCTTCGCGCTGACCGATGGTGTAGTAGCAAACCCCTTGATGCTGGCCGATGCACTGGCCGTCCGCAGTTTCGATGGCGCCAGGTTGGGCCGCGAGGTAGCGCGACAGGAATTCGCGGAAACGGCGCTCGCCAATGAAGCAGATACCGGTCGAATCTTTTTTCGCAAAGGTCGGTAGCCCAGCCGATTCCGCGATCCGGCGAACCTCGGGTTTAGGCAGATGTCCAATCGGGAACAGGGTGCGCGACAGGGCGTTCTGGCCGATCAGATGCAGGAAATAGCTCTGGTCTTTGTTCGGGTCAGCACCGCGCAGCAGGCGGAAGCGGCCATCGACTGCCTCGATCTGGGCGTAGTGGCCAGTCGCGATCTTGTCGGCGCCAAGATCCTCGGCATGCTCTATGAATGTCTTGAACTTGATTTCACGATTGCACAATACGTCCGGGTTCGGCGTGCGCCCGGCGCGGTATTCGGCAAGGAACGTTGCGAAGACGCCATCCCAGTATTCAGCGGCGAAATTGCGGGTGTGAAACGGAATGCCGAGGTGATTACAAACGGCCTCGGCGTCGCGCGCATCTTGTTCCGCTGGGCAGACGCCGGTCGTTTCCTCGTCGTCCTCCCAGTTCTTCATGAACATGCCGGCAGTATCGGCCCCGGACCGTTTCAGCAACAACGCCGCGACCGAGGAATCGACGCCGCCGGAGACGCCGACGATAATGCGACCTGTGCGCGTCATGCAGCGGGGAAGTGGACGTGTTGCAAGCGATCCATCGGACCGGCGCCGTTCGAGAGGTAATCGCGCAGGCTATGCAGAACCATCGGGCTACGATGCGGAACCGGATAGGCTGCAAGTTCATCGGGGTCCAGCCACAATGCCCGCTCGATGCCTTGGTCGAGCGTACGTGCCGGTTCGTGCCGGACTGGGGTGGCGGCGAGTGTGACGCGCATGAAACTGACACCGTCGACAGGACTGGTCCACAGATAGATGCCGACCAATCCACTCGGCGCGACCTGCCAGCCACTTTCTTCGAGGGTTTCACGCACCAGCGCATCGATCAAGGATTCGCCGGTTTCGAGATGGCCCGCCGGCTGGTTCAGTACCAATCGGCCACGCACGCGTTCTTCGATGAACAGGAAGCGACCCTCGTGTTCGACGATGGCGGCGACGGTGACGTCGGGTTTCCAGATTTCACGTTCGGACATGGGGTTTCGCTACGACAGGCGCGACATTCTATCGCAGCCGGCACGGCACCCTTGAATCATGCCGGTACGAGGCCATCTTCGAGACGTGCGCAATCACGGCCGCGACATATACTTTCGACCATGACGCTCACGATCCGCAACATGTCCACTTCCCCATCAGACTCCGATCTCCAGCACGGCACGGTGATTGAGGAGACCCGGCCTGAATTGGCGAAACCGCCGATGTATCAGGTCGCCCTGCTCAACGATGACTACACGCCAATGGAGTTTGTCGTGTCGGTTTTGCAAATGTTTTTCGCAATGGACCAAGCGCGAGCAACGCAAGTCATGCTTCACGTGCACACTCGCGGCAAGGGCGTTTGCGGTGTGTTCACGAGGGAAGTGGCAGAAACGAAGGTGACGCAAGTCAATGAGTTTTCCCGCAGCCATCATCACCCGTTGATGTGCACGATGGAAAAGCTCTGAGGAGTCGAACATGTTCAGTAAAGATCTCGAGCAAACCCTGGCGCAGTGCTACAAGGATGCGCGCGAACGTCGGCACGAGTTCATGACGGTCGAGCACCTGTTGCTGGCCCTCCTTGAAAATCCTTCGGCGGCAGGTGTCCTGCGCGCCTGTGGCGCAGATTTCAAAAAACTGGCGGTCGATATCCGCGGCATCATTGCCGAAACCGTGCCGGTATTACCGAGTGGCGACACCCGTGATACCCAACCAACGCTTGGCTTCCAGCGGGTATTGCAGCGCGCGGTCTACCACGTGCAATCCAGCGGCCGGTCGGAAGTGACTGGTGCCAATGTGCTGGTCGCGATCTTCGGTGAGAAGGATTCGCACGCCGTGTATTTCCTCAACCAACAGGAAATCTCGCGGCTGGATGTCGTTAACTTCATTTCGCACAAGATCGCCAAGATTGGCCACGAGCCCAAGCCAAGCGAAGCCGATGCTGCGAAACCGGACAGCGAGGGTGGCGACGAATCCAAGGGTAATCCGCTTGGTGAGTTCACCGTCAATCTCAACGAGCAGGCGCGCATCGGCAAGATCGATCCGCTGATCGGGCGTCAGGATGAGGTCGAGCGCACTATTCAGGTGCTTTGCCGTCGACGCAAGAATAACCCGCTATTCGTCGGCGAGGCCGGAGTCGGCAAGACCGCGATTGCGGAAGGCTTGGCGCGTCGCATCGTCGAAGGCAGCGTGCCAACGGTGCTCAAGGATGCAGTGATCTATTCGCTTGATCTCGGCGCGTTGGTCGCTGGCACCAAGTATCGCGGCGATTTCGAGAAGCGTCTGAAAGCCGTCATCGTCGAGTTGAAGAAGGAACCGAATGCGGTCCTGTTTATTGACGAGATCCACACCATCATCGGTGCCGGTTCGGCGTCGGGTGGCACCATGGACGCGTCCAACTTGATCAAACCGGCATTGGCTTCCGGTGAAATGCGCTGCATCGGTTCGACCACGTTCCAAGAGTTCCGTCAGATCTTCGAGAAAGATCGTGCGCTGGCACGTCGCTTCCAGAAGATCGATGTCGTTGAACCCACCATCGCCGACACGCTGGAAATCCTGAAGGGTCTGAAGTCGCGCTTCGAGGAGTTCCACCAGATCGAGTACACGCCCGACGCATTGAAGGCGGCGGTTGATCTGTCGGTCCGCCATATCGGCGATCGTCTGTTGCCGGACAAGGCGATTGACGTGATCGACGAAGCCGGTGCGCGTCAGCGCCTGATGCCGGAGGCGGAGCGCAAGACCACGGTCGACGTGCCCGAGATCGAGTACATCATTTCGAAGATGGCGCGTATTCCAGCCAAGCAAGTGTCGGTGTCGGACCGTGAAGTGCTGCGGAATCTGGATCGCAACCTGAAAATGGTGGTGTTCGGGCAGGACGAGGCGATCGACGCGCTCGCCGCAGCGATCAAGATGGCGCGCTCTGGTTTGGCCAATCCGGCCAAGCCGATCGGCGCCTTTCTGTTCGCCGGTCCGACCGGTGTCGGCAAGACCGAGGTGACCCGCCAGCTTGCGATGCAACTCGGTATCGAGTTGGTGCGCTTCGATATGAGCGAATACATGGAAGCGCATTCGGTATCGCGCCTGATCGGTGCGCCTCCGGGTTACGTCGGCTTCGACCAAGGTGGTCTGCTGACCGAAGCGGTAGTCAAGCATCCGCACGCAGTGGTGCTGCTGGACGAGATCGAGAAGGCGCATCCAGACGTGTTCAACATCTTGTTGCAAGTGATGGACCGTGGCGTTTTGACCGATACCAATGGCCGTGAGGCGAACTTCAAGAACGTGGTGCTGGTGATGACCACAAATATCGGTGCCGCACAGGCCGCGCGCCGCACCATCGGTTTCGTGCATCAAGACCATTCGACCGATGCGATGGAGATCCTGAAGAAGGCATTCTCACCAGAGTTCCGCAACCGCATCGACGCGATCATCCAGTTCAAGCCGCTGGACATCGACCATGTGCTGCGTGTGGTTGACAAGTTCTTGATCGAACTGGAGGCACAGTTGCAAGAGAAACACGTTTCGCTGTCGGTCGGGCCGGATGCCCGCCGCTGGCTCGCGGAGAACGGCTTCGATCCGATGATGGGTGCACGTCCGATGGCACGCATTATCCAAGACAGCATCAAGCGACCGCTGGCCGACGAACTGCTGTTCGGCAAACTCGTCGACGGTGGCCGCATCGACATCAGCGTCAGCGACAACAAGCTCGTGCTTGACTGCTATCCCGAGGAGCCGGCCAAGGCTCCACCCGAACCCGCCGAAGTCACCTCCTGAGTTTCATTCGGCCTGAAACGCAAAACGCCGCGAACCATCGCGGCGTTTTCGTTTACAACAGCAATCGGCATCACTTCATGCGGTAAGTGATGCGGCCCTTGCTGAGGTCGTAAGGGGTCATTTCGACCTTGACCTTGTCGCCGGTCAGGATGCGGATGTAGTTCTTGCGCATACGTCCGGAGATGTGCGCCGTGATGATGTGGCCGTTGTCGAGCTTGACGCGGAACATCGTGTTCGGAAGCGTCTCGGCAACCGTGCCTTCCATCTCGATCT
>Ga0073899_10001132_pt1 | contig 24448 bp, 21 predicted proteins | sample KloWWTmetaKNB5Ph_FD_88975 | JGI IMG/M metagenome (GOLD analysis project Ga0073899, IMG submission 88975) | Active sludge microbial communities from Klosterneuburg, Austria, studying microevolution and ecology of nitrifiers - Klosterneuburg... | ecosystem: Engineered > WWTP > Aerobic digester >... | reverse complement strand
TTCTTGATCAGCTCGATCAGCTCGGCGACCTGCTTGGCGTCCAGCGCGAGGGGCGGGATACCGAGGGCGGCACGCTCGGCAGCGTGTTGGCGATAGGCTTGCAGCATGAGGGAGCTCCGTGCGGGGTGGAGGAAGAAACCGGGAACCGTTGGCCAGGGCGCTCGCCCTGCGAGTGCGGAATATGCCGCACTCGGGTTAGCCCCATATTTTATGTCTTATATAAGACTTGCCAAGAGGTTGTAGGCGATCTGCCGGGCCGGCGTCTCAAAAAGCGACAGGGCCGCAGCAGTGGCGGCCCTGTTGGCATGGTGTCAGCTGGGTGCGCTCGCGCACCCGGTCGGCGCGATCAGGTCTTCTGCTTGTCGTGCACGCAGCCGTCGACCATGCGCTGGCCGATCTTGGCGTTCATCAGCATTGACTTGTTGGCGATCTGCAGCCATACCACGCCGGCCTTCTTGTCTTCCAGGCGCACGGCGCCGGAGGTGGTGGCCTCGGGCACCAGGGTGTAGGTCTTGCCCTTGAAGGTGAGCTTGATGTAGCCCGGCTTGTCGCCGGCCTTGACGTCCACCGACTGGTTGAACTCGCAGCCGATGGCGCCGGTGTGCACACGCTCGCTGGTGGCGATCTGCTCGGCGCTCAGGTCGGGCAGGGCGGGGGCTGCCTTGGCTGCCTTGGGTGCGGCCAGGGCCGGGCCGGCGAACACAGCGGCAGCCAGGGTGCTGGCGATCAGGGCAGACAGGGACACTCGGGTCATGAAAATCCTCTCGGGGCAGGTGGAAAACCGGCCGCGATTGTTGGCCCGAAGACCCCTTGCCGCGTAGCAAATTGCATCCGTTGCACCCGCATGGCGGCACCTTGACACAACTCGGCGGGTATTGCGCCCTGGCCGGTGACGTGGCCGCTGTGGTGAACGAGCGACGTTGAGCGACGCCCCGGGGGGGCGGAGCGGCGCGATTGCAGCTCAGCCGGGCACGTGGTCTTCTGGAAAGAACGCGGCGCGCGCCTGTGCCGGCAGCTGGGTGCGGTGGGCGAAGGAGGTGCGATGGGCGCGCTCCAGGATGTGCCAGAAGTAGCGGTAGCTGGCACGGTCGTGCAGTTGGTCCTGGCCGCGGTGGCGGTGGCGGATGGGGGCCCATTGGGCAGCTCGGGCGGCCAGCAGGATCTCGATGGCCAGGTCCACCTCGGCGGTGGTGGGCGAGAAGGCGTCGACGATCGGCCGGATCTGGTCGGGGTGGATGCTCCACATGCGTGTGTAGCCAAGCTGGCGGCAGGCGGTGGTGGCGGCCTCCTCCAGCGCCGAGAGGTGCTTGAACTCGGTGACCACGCAGTGCGAGGGCGTCTTGCCGTGGGCGTGGCAGGCCGCGGCGATGTCGAGCTTGGCGCGCAGCACGAGCGGGTGCTCGAACTGGCCCTTGGCGCCCATCGCGCTGTGCGGGATGGCGCCGCGGTGCGCGGAGACGAAGTCCATCAACCCGAAGGACAGGCACTCGATGCGCGGATGGGCCGCCATCGCGTGGGCATCGTGCAGCGCACCGTGGGTTTCCACCAGTGCATGCACCGGTATGGCGCGGCCGACGCCGTGGCGCTCGATGGCATCGTCGATCGCCGCGATGGCCTGCTGCAGGTCGGCCAGGTGGCGCGGCTTCGGTACGGTGATGTAGGCCACCCGCGCGCCGGCCTGGCCGACGATGACATCGACCATGCGCTCGAAGGCCGGGTGGTCGATGGCCTGCACCCGTGCACCGACGCGGCCGAAGCGGTTGGCCGGGGAGTTGACCAGCTCGGCAATCAGGTGGGCGTGCTCGATTTCGCCGCCCACCGGGGCACCGTCCTCACCGTCGAGCGTGACGTCGAACACCGGGCCCATCTCGCCCTGCAGCTCCAGGCTCTTGCGCATGCGCAGGTCGACGCCGCAGTAGTGGTCGCACACCGGCAACTCGGGGGCGATTTCGCCGGACTCGAACAGGGCTTCGCGGGGGTGCAGGGCAGCGGGGGTGTTCATGGTGTGGGCGGCCAACGCTCTGGCGAACGGGAACTGGGGGACTGTCGGGGATGGGCGAATGCTAGATCAGAACGCCGTGCGCATCGCGATCGGCCGGCCTGTGCACGCACCGTGCGTGTGTGTGACACCGTCGGCATGGCCGGGCTTCAGGCGGTTTGCCCGCCTGCCGATACAAGCCAGGAGAATGCTCCCGCTCCGCCCGGTCATGCGTCGCCTACTCCAACGATTCATCAGCTACGTCGGCGCCCACAACGCCCAGCAACGTGATGCGCACGAGCGGGATCGTGCGCGCCAGCGGGCGGTCATCTCGGCGGCCTTCGCTGCCATGACGGCCTGGGGTGCCTGGCGCGCACCGGTGCCGTCGCTGCTCGATGCGGCGGTGCCGGTGCTGTCGCTGTGCTACACGCTGGTCGCCGTGCTGCACCTGAAGTTCGTGCTGTCGCGGCGGCGTGCCGGGGTGACCTCGCAGTACGTCTTCATCGTGCTCGATTCGGCGGTGACCGTGCTGGCCTGCGTGGGCGCACCGGCCGTGCTGGCGGCCTTTTACCCGGTGCTGATGGTGCAGATTGTGCGCTGTGGCATGCGCTATGGCCTGCGCACGATGTGGCTGTCCTGGGCCTCCGGGGCGCTGGCGGCGGCGGCGCTGCTGCCGCTGAGTGACTTCTGGGTCGCACAGGAGCAACTGCTGCGCTCCTTCCTGATCATGATGGTCGTGATCCCGGTCCTCTTCGGGCCACTCATCCGCACCCTGCATCGGGTGACGTCGGAGCTGAGGGTGGCGGCAGGTTCGGACCCGCTGACGGGGCTGAGCAACCGGCGCACGCTGACCGAGCACATCCGCCTGGCGCGGGAGCGTTGCGAGCGTGAGGGCACGCTGCTGGCGGTGATGTTGTTCGACCTGGATAACTTCAAGGTGGTCAACGACACACTGGGCCATGCGATCGGTGACCAGCTGCTGGAGCGGGTGGCGGCTGCAATCCAGCGCTGCTGCCGCTCGGGCGACTTCCTGGCCCGCATCGGCGGTGACGAATTCGTGCTGCTGGTGGAAGGGCTGCCCCCGGCGACGGGCCGGCAGCGTGCGCAGGCGATCGCCGACAAGGTGGTGGCGGTGGTGCAGGCCACCGCCGACGAGCTGGTGCCGGTGGCGGAGGTGTCTGCGAGTGCCGGCATCTACTGCTGGGCCGCCGGCGAGCCGGCCGCCGCAGCGGACACCGACCTGATCGAGCTGGCCGACCGGGCCATGTACGCCGCCAAGCGCGGCGGCAAGGGCAGGGCCGTGATGGCCTGACGCCGTGATGCCCCGTGATGCCGTTAGGGCATGAAAAAACCCGGCGCCTCGCGGCAGCCGGGTCTTGGTGAGGCGGATCGTCAGCGCTGCGCGCTGCTCAGATCACAGCAGGTGCTTGACGCCGTCCTGCTCGCCCTGCAGCTCGGCCAGGGTCTTGTTGATGCATTCTTGCGAGAACGCGTCGATCGGCAGGCCTTCGACGATCTTGTACTCGCCGCCCTCGCAGGTGACGGGGAAACCGAACATGACTTCCTTGGGGATGCCGTATTCGCCGTTGGACGGGATGCCCATCGTGACCCACTTGCCGTTGGTGCCCAGGGCCCAGTCGCGCATGTGGTCGATGGCGGCGTTGGCTGCCGAGGCGGCCGACGACAGGCCGCGCGCGGCGATGATGGCCGCGCCACGCTTGCCGACGGTCGGCAGGAACACGTTGGCGTTCCAGTCGTGGTCGTTGATGGTGTCCTTCACCGACTTGCCATCGACGGTCGCGAAGCGATAGTCGGCGTACATGGTTGGCGAGTGGTTGCCCCACACGGCCAGCTTCTCGATGCTGCCCACGGCGCAGCCGATCTTGGCGGCGATCTGCGAGGCGGCACGGTTGTGGTCCAGGCGCAGCATGGCGGTGAAGTTGCCCGGCTTGAGGTCCGGGGCGGCCTTCATGGCGATGTAGGCGTTGGTGTTGGCCGGGTTGCCCACGACCAGCACCTTCACGTCACGCGAGGCGACGGCGTTCAGGGCCTTGCCCTGGGCGGTGAAGATCGCGCCGTTGATCGACAGCAACTCGGCGCGCTCCATGCCCGGGCCGCGGGGACGCGAGCCGACCAGCAGGGCGTAGTCGGTGTCCTTGAAGGCGGACATCGGATCGCTGTGGGCCTCGATGCCGGCCAGCAGCGGGAACGCGCAGTCCTCCAGCTCCATGATCACGCCCTTGAGCGCGTTCTGGGCCTTCTCGTCGGGGATTTCCAGCAGTTGCAGGATCACCGGCTGATCCTTGCCCAGCATTTCGCCGGAGGCGATGCGGAACAGCAGGGCGTAACCGATCTGACCAGCGGCGCCGGTGACGGCGACACGAACGGGCTTCTTGCTCATGGGCGAGGCTCCTGGGAGTGGGTGGGGAAATCGTCGGAATCGTCGAAAAGCGGACGGCGCAGCGTCGGCAGCCTGCCTGGCAGGCCAAGTGCAGCAGGGGCGTTTCCTGTGCACCAGCGAGGGCGTCAGACCGCAAGTATCGCGCAGTCTAGGGGTTGACCCTGGGGGTGTCAATCGTCTTATGTCTTATATAAGACATCAGTTGCACATCGTTGCCTGCCACGCCGCGGTTGTGCTGCAATGACGGTCATGGCCCTGTCCGCGTCCAGCGCTTCGAGCGCGCCCCTCATCCCCAGCTCTGTCGCCGGTGCGCCGGTCGAGGGTGCGGGTGAGGCTGCGCCGGCGTTCAGCCCGCTGTACCAGCAGATCAAGGCGCTGATCATGCGTGGCCTGCAGGGTGGCGAGTGGAAGCCGGGCGAGGCGATCCCCAGCGAGCTGGACCTGGCGGCGCGGTTCCGCGTCAGCCAGGGCACGGTGCGCAAGGCCATCGACGAGCTGGCCGCAGAAAACCTGCTGGTGCGCCGTCAGGGCAAGGGGACCTTCGTCGCCACGCACAGTGAAGAGCGCGTCCAGTACCGCTTCCTGCGGCTGCAGACCGAGGATGGCGGGATGCCGCCGCCGATGCAGCGGCACTTCCTGGACTGCCGGCGCACGCGCGCGCCCGCCGACGTGGTGCGGGCCCTCGACCTCAAGTCTGGCGACATGGTGGTGCAGGTGCGGCGCACGCTGTCCAGCCAGGGGCGGCCGGTGGTGCTGGATGACATCTGGTTGCCGGGTCATCTCTTCAAAGGCCTGACCGCCGAGCGGCTGAGCGAATACAAGGGGCCGCTGTATGGCCTCTTCGAGACCGAATTCGGGGTGCGGATGATCCGTGCGGAAGAGAAGATCCGCGCCGTCGCGGCCGACGCCGCGGTGGCCGAGCTGCTGGGCGTGTCGATCGGTGCACCGCTGCTCAGCGTGGAGCGTCTGTCACGCACCTATGGTGACAAGCCGGTCGAGTGGCGGCGTGGCCTGTACCAGACGGCGACGCATCACTATCGCAACGAACTGAGTTGACGCAGGTGGGCGTCGAGGGGGCAGCGCGAGCGCTTGTCAGCTTTCTTGCTGCTGCATTGCAATAAAATCCAGTGGTTCACTTTGTCACAAGGCACGTCATGGCAGATACCCTCAAGCAGCGGCCCGGCCCGATGCGGCTGATCGATGCGAGCAAGTACCCCCTCCCGGTTGCGGCCAAGCTGTCCATCCTGCACCGCGTCAGCGGTGTCGTGATGTTCGTGCTGTTGCCGTTCGTCATCTGGATGTTCGACACCAGCTTGAGCTCGGAGGTTTCATTCGAGGCCTTCACCTCGGTGCTGTCCAGCCCGCTCGCGAAATTGGTCGTCCTGGGCCTGATCTGGTCCTACCTGCACCACTTCTGCGCCGGTGTGCGCCACCTGTGGATGGACGCTACCCACAGCGTGACCAAGGAGCAGGGGCGTTCGTCGGCCGTGGTGAGCTTTGCCGTCAGCCTGCTGCTGACGGTCGCGCTGGCGGCCAAGCTGTTCGGCCTGTTCTGATCCCTTTCTCGACCACACGGTTTCCACCATGTCCAACAACTATGGATCGAAGCGCATCGTCGTAGGTGCGCGCTACGGTCTGCGCGACTGGCTCGCGCAGCGGGTGACAGCGGTGCTGATGGCACTGTTCACGGTCGTGCTGCTCCTGCAGGTGCTCTTCGGCGGCCCGCTGGGCTATGACCGCTGGGCGGCGATCTTCTCGGCCCAGTGGATGAAGTTCCTGACCTTCACGGTCATCCTCTCGCTGGCCTGGCATGCCTGGATCGGCATGCGCGACATCTTCATGGATTACGTCACCAAGTCGGTTGGCATGCGCCTGACCCTGCAGGTGGCGACGATCGTCTGGCTGGTCGGCTGCGCTGGCTGGGCCGTGCAAGTTCTCTGGAGACTCTGATGGCGTCCATCGCTACATCCGCCAGCTACTCTGGCTCCCTGCCGCGCCGCAAGTTCGACGTGGTCATCGTCGGCGCGGGCGGCTCCGGCATGCGTGCCTCGCTGCAACTGGCCCAGGCCGGCCTGAACGTCGCGGTGTTGACCAAGGTGTTCCCGACCCGCTCGCACACCGTGGCGGCGCAGGGCGGCATCGGGGCCTCGCTGGGCAACATGTCGGAAGACAACTGGCACTACCACTTCTACGACACCATCAAGGGGTCGGATTGGCTGGGCGATCAGGACGCCATCGAGTTCATGTGCCGCGAGGCGACCAAGGTCGTCTACGAGCTGGAACACTTCGGCATGCCGTTCGACCGCAACCCGGACGGCACCATCTACCAGCGCCCCTTCGGCGGCCACACCGCCAACTACGGCGAGAAGCCGGTGCAGCGTGCCTGCGCCGCGGCCGACCGCACTGGTCACGCGATGCTGCACACGCTGTACCAGCGCAACGTGGCTTCGCGCACGCAGTTCTTCGTCGAGTGGATGGCGCTGGACCTGATCCGCGACGCCGAGGGCGACGTGGTGGGCGTGACGGCGCTGGAGATGGAGACCGGTGACGTCTACATCCTCGAAGCCAAGGCCGTGCTGCTGGCCACTGGCGGTGCCGGGCGCATCTTCGCGGCCTCGACGAATGCCTTCATCAACACCGGCGATGGCCTGGGCATGGCCGCACGGTCGGGCATTCCGTTGCAGGACATGGAGTTCTGGCAGTTCCACCCCACCGGCGTGGCCGGCGCGGGCGTGCTGCTGACCGAAGGTTGCCGCGGCGAAGGCGCGATCCTGCGCAACGACAAGGGCGAGCGCTTCATGGAGCGCTACGCCCCGACGCTGAAGGATCTGGCGCCGCGTGACTTCGTGTCGCGCTGCATGGACCAGGAGATCAAGGAAGGTCGTGGCTGTGGTCCCAACAAGGACTACGTCGTGCTCGACATGACCCACCTGGGCGGCGAGACCATCCTGAAGCGCCTGCCCTCGGTCTACGAGATCGGCCACAACTTCGCCAACGTCGACATCACGAAGGAGCCGATTCCCGTGGTGCCGACCATCCACTACCAGATGGGTGGCATCCCGACGGGCATCAGCGGCCAGGTGGTCGTGCCCAAGGGCGACGACTACAAGAGCGTGGTGAATGGCCTGTACGCGGTGGGTGAGTGCTCTTGCGTGTCGGTGCACGGCGCCAACCGCCTGGGCACCAACTCGCTGCTGGACCTGCTGGTGTTCGGCAAGTCGGCGGGCAACCACATCATCGAGGCCCTGCGCAGCTCGCCCAAGTCCCATAAGGACCTGCCCAAGGATGCCGCCGACCTGTCGCTGGCCCGCCTGGCCAAGCTGGACGGCAGCAGCACCGGCGAGTACGCCCAGGACGTCGCCAACGACATCCGCAGCGCGATGCAGCAGCACGCCGGCGTGTTCCGCACCCAGAAGACGATGGACGAGGGCACGGTCAAGATCAACGCCATCCGCGAGCGCGTGAAGAACATCACCCTCAAGGACAAGTCGAAGGTCTTCAATACCGCCCGCATCGAGGCGTTGGAGGTCGAGAACCTGATGGAAGTGGCCCAGGCCACGATGACCTCGGCCGCTGCGCGCAAGGAGTGCCGTGGCGCCCACACCGTCAAGGACTACGAGCGTGGTGCGGACGACGCCGAGTTCCCGCTGGGCCGCAACGACAAGGAGTGGCTCAAGCACACCCTCTGGGACAGCGCCACCAACAGCCTGTCGTACAAGCCCGTGAACCTCAAGCCGCTGACGGTGGACAGCGTGCCCCCGAAGGTCCGTACCTTCTAAGGCGCCGCAGGAGCAATCAAGATGGCCATTCGCACCTTCCAGATCTACCGCTACGACCCGGACAAGGACGCCAAGCCCTACATGCAGACCATCGAGATCGAACTCGACGGTCACGAGCGCATGCTGCTGGACGCCCTGATCAAGCTCAAGGCCAAGGACCCGACGCTGTCGTTCCGCCGTTCCTGCCGTGAAGGCGTGTGCGGCTCGGACGCGATGAACATCAACGGCAAGAACGGCTTGGCCTGCTTGACCAACATGCGTGACCTGCCGGGCACCGTGGTCCTCAAGCCGCTGCCTGGGCTGCCGGTCATCCGCGACCTGATCGTGGACATGACGCAGTTCTTCAAGCAATACCACAGCATCAAGCCCTACCTCGTCAACGACACGCCGCCACCCGAGAAGGAACGTCTGCAGTCGCCCGAGGAGCGCGACGAGCTCAACGGCCTGTACGAGTGCATCCTGTGCGCGAGCTGCTCGACGAGCTGCCCGAGCTTCTGGTGGAACCCGGATAAGTTCGTCGGCCCGGCCGGTCTGCTGCAGGCCTACCGCTTCATCGCCGACAGCCGTGACCAGGACACTGGTGCGCGCCTCGACAACCTCGAGGATCCGTACCGCCTGTTCCGCTGCCACACCATCATGAACTGCGTGGACGTTTGCCCGAAGGGGCTGAACCCCACCAAGGCCATCGGCAAGATCAAGGAATTGATGGTGCGCCGGGCGGTGTGACCACCATCGGCCGCCCATCCCGATCCCATCGGTCAGCCCCTCGCAAGACCCCGCATGGACACTCTGCTTGACGCCGGCTCTCTCAGCAAGTTGCGGTGGCGCTGCCGCCGCGGCCTGCTGGAGAATGACCTGTTCATCGAACGCTTCTTCGCGAACCATGAACAGAGCCTGACGGTGCGCCAGGCGGGCGCCCTGGAGGTCCTGATGGACCTGGCCGACAACGACCTGCTCGATCTCCTGCTCGCGCGCCGCGAACCCGAGGGGGAGCTCGCGCGGGACGATGTCCTGGAAGTACTGGCACAGCTGCGACAGCGCCCGCAGAGGTGATGCGCGCCGGGTGTCCCCCCGCCCCTGGCTACAAGCCGATTCGCTGATTTGACTACGAGGAAACACGAATGATGACCCCCTCCGACGTGAAGGCCACCCTCTCGTTCTCCGACGGCTCGGCGCCGATGGATCTGCCGATCTACAAGGGCACCGTCGGCCCGGATGTGATCGACATCCGCAAGCTCTACGGCCAGACCGGCAAGTTCACCTACGACCCCGGCTTCCTGTCCACGGCGTCGTGCAACTCCACCATCACCTACATCGACGGTGACAAGGGCGAGCTGCTGTACCGCGGCTACCCCATCGAGCAGCTGGCCGAGCAGTGCGACTACCTCGACACCTGCTACCTGCTGCTGTACGGCGATCTGCCCAACGGCGAACAGCGCGGCACGTTCCACAAGCGTGTGCTCAACCACACGATGGTGAACGAGCAGATGCAGTTCTTCCTGCGCGGCTTCCGCCGTGACGCGCACCCGATGGCGGTGATGACCGGCCTGGTGGGCGCCCTGTCGGCCTTTTATCACGACAGCACGGACATCAACAATCCCGAGCACCGCGAGATCGCGGCGATCCGCCTGATCGCCAAGATGCCCACGCTCGTGGCGATGGCCTACAAGTACAGCGTGGGCCAGCCCTACATGTACCCGCGCAACGAGCTGTCGTACGCCGGCAACTTCATGCGCATGATGTTCGCCACGCCCTGCGAGGACTACAAGGTCAATCCGGTCATCGAGCGCGCGCTAGACCGCATCTTCATCCTGCACGCCGACCACGAGCAGAACGCATCCACCTCGACGGTGCGCCTGTGCGGCTCGTCGGGCACCAACCCGTTTGCCGCCATTGCGGCTGGCGTGGCCTGCCTGTGGGGCCCCTCGCACGGTGGCGCCAACGAGGCCTGCCTGAACATGCTGGAAGAAATCCAGGCCATGGGCGGCGTGGCCAAGGTCGGCGAGTTCATGGAGCAGGTGAAGGACAAGAACTCCGGCGTCAAGCTGATGGGCTTCGGTCACCGCGTCTACAAGAACTACGACCCGCGTGCCAAGCTGATGCGCGAGACCTGCCACGAGGTGCTCAACGAGCTCGGCCTGCACGACGACCCGCTGTTCAAGCTGGCGATGTCGCTGGAGAAGATCGCGCTGGAAGACGACTACTTCGTCGCCCGCAAGCTCTACCCGAACGTCGACTTCTACTCCGGCATCGTGCAGCGCGCCATCGGCATCCCGGTGCAGCTGTTCACCGCGATCTTCGCGCTGGCCCGCACGGTGGGCTGGATCGCCCAGCTCAACGAGATGATCGCCGACCCCGAGTACAAGATCGGCCGTCCGCGCCAGCTCTTCGTTGGTGCGGCCACCCGCAACGTCAAGCCGCTGAGCGAGCGCTGATCGTCGGGCCATCGCAGCTGGCCGTGCGCGGCCGGCTGCCGACGCGCCCAACAAAAAAAGCCCCCGTGGACCTCCCCGGGGGCTTTTCTTCTTTTGCTTCGACTTCGTTCGCGCGGACCGAGTCCCGGTCCGACCGCCCCCTATCGGTCTCGTCGACCCAGGCGGGCGAAGGCGCTCAGCGGACCACGGCCAGCTCAGCGCGCTCGCTGCCCTTGTAGGTGTACAGCGTCAGGGCGCCATTGCGGATGTCGCCCTTCTCGTCGAAGGCGATCGTGCCCGTCACGCCCGGGTGGCTGATCGACGCCAGCACCGGCAGGTATTTGGCAGGCTCGGCCGAGCCTGCCTTCACCATCGCCGCGGCCATCACCATCGTGGCATCGTAGGTGTAGGGCGAGTAGATCTGCACCTCGGCGCCGAACTTCTTCTTGAAGTCGGCCTTGAACTTGTCGAACCCCGGCTTCTGGGCGGCCTCGACGCCGCCGGCGATCGCGCAGATCACCTCGCCGTCGGCCAGCGCACCGCTGGCCAGCTTGGGTAGCTCGCCGGTACACACGCCATCGCCGCCCATGAACTTGGTCTTGATGCCCAGCTGCTTCATCTGGCGGATCATCGGGCCGGCCACGGCGTCCATGCCGCCGTAGAACACGACGTCCGGGCGAGCGCCCTTGATCGAAGTGAGGATGCCGGTGAAGTCGGTGGCCTTGTCGGTGGTGAACTCGTGCTTGACGATGGTCGCACCGGCCGCCTTGGCCGCCTTCTCGAACTCGCTGGCCACGCCCTGGCCGTAGGCGGTGCGGTCGTCGATCACCGCCACATTCTTCGCCTTGAGCTGCTGCACCGCGTAGCGGCCCAGCGTGCCGCCCAGCTGGGCGTCGTCGGCCACCATGCGGAAGGTGGTCTTGAAGCCCTGGCGGGTGTACTTCGGGTTCGTCACCGACGGCGCGATCTGCGGGATGCCAGCGTCCGAGTAGATCTTCGCCGCAGGGATCGCGGTGCCCGAGTTCAGGTGGCCGACCACGCCGTTGACCTTGGAGTCAACCAGCTTCTGGGCCGCGGCCGTGCCCTGCTTCGGGTCGCCTGCATCGTCTTCGGCCATCAACTCGAAGCGGGCCTTCTTGCCACCGATCATGACGCCCTTGGCGTTCAGCTCGTCGATGGCCATGCGGGTACCGTTCTCGTTGTCACGCCCCAGGTGGGCGGCACCCCCGCTGAGGGCGGCCACGTGGCCGATCTTGACCACCAGGGTTTGTTGGGCAAAGGTGCTGCCGGCAGCGCCGGCAAGCGCCAGCATCGCGGCGATTCGGATGGGGGACATCATGGATGGAATTGGTGTGGACATGAACGAACCCCCCGCACCGGATACGCCGGCCGGTTCGGTTCGCCAGAACCAACAGTCCGCAAGCGCACTGTCAGCATAGGGATTATGCCCCTGTTAAAGGGTTTACCCTCGGCACTCTGGGGCCCGATGTTCGTCACGGAGCACATCCCCGGGGGTCGGAAACGCATGGCGCCAGGTGGGGGCCAAGGTGAGAACGGATTCCGGCAGGTTTGTGGGACGCACAAAGAAAAAGGCCTGTGGTCTTCGCAGACAACAGGCCTTTGGATCCGTGGTGGAGAGGAGGAGGATCGAACTCCCGACCTTCGCATTGCGAACGCGACGCTCTCCCAGCTGAGCTACCCCCCCACAGAAGAGAGGGAGAGTATAGCAGAGCCTGTGCAGGCTGGCGCAAGGGCAGGAGTTGGTTGGCAGGCGGCGCGTTGTTGGCGCGCTGCCGCGCCGCTGCAGGTCAGGTGGGAGCGCGGCGCTGGCGTGCGCGGGCCAGAGCGGCTTCGATGATGCTGCGTTTGCGGTCGAGCTCCGAGGGTGTGTTGGCCTTGGTGAGTTCGGCCAGGTGGGCGAGCTTGTGTTGCGCTTTGGCCGCCAGGGCCTCGGCGTGGCTGGCTGACAGGCGTTGCTGGCGGGCTTGGCGCGCGTCGTAGCGCTGCTTCGCGGCGTTGGCCTGCGCTGGGCTCCAAGCCTGCCAGCCGGTGTGGCCAGGCGTGGCGGATTCGACCTGGATGCAGTCCACCGGGCAGACGGGCAGGCAGAGTTCGCAACCCGTGCAGTCCGACTCGACGACGGTGTGCATGCGCTTGTTGGCGCCGACGATGCAGTCCATGGGGCAGGCCAGGATGCACAGGGTGCAGCCGATGCACCAGGCCTCGTCGATCCAGACGATGCTGCGCTCGGTCTCGACACCGCATGCCGGATCGAGGGAGCTGGCTGCCAGGCCAGTCAGGGCGGCCAGGCGGGTGATGCCTTCGGCACCCCCGGGTGGGCAGCGGTTGATCGCGGCGTTGCCGGCGGTGATGGCCTCGGCGTAGGCGCGACAGTCGTCGTAGCCGCAGCGGGTGCACTGGGTCTGCGGTAGCAGCGCATCGATGCGCTGCTCGGCCAGCGTGGCCGGAGCGGCGTCAACGACGGTGGCGGCAGAGACGGCGGTGGCGGTGGCGGAGGCGACTGGGGGGGGCATGCTCAGGGTGGGGAACGCATCAGTCCGGGTCGAAGATGATGCAGGTGGCCGTGGCGTGAGCGTACAGGGTTCCGTCCGCACCGATCAGGCTGCCGTCGGCGGTGGCGATGCGGTTGCCGACGTGGATGGTCTCACCGATCGCACGGACCAGCGGCACCGCCTCGGTCAGCGGCTTCACGAAGTTCACCTTCAGCTCGACGGTGGAGTAGCTCTTGCCCTGGCCCAGTGTGGAGTGCACGGCGCAGGCGACGGCGGAGTCGAGCAGGGTGGAGATCCAGCCGCCGTGCACGCTGCCGATCGGGTTGTAGTGGTCGTAGTGGGGGCGGCCCTGGAACACCACGCGGCCGTGGCTGGCCTCGACGAGCAGGAATTTCAGGGAGTGCGAGATCGGTGGAGAGGGGATCTCGCCTGCCAGCATGGCCTCGAAGGCCTCCAGGCCGCTGCGGCTGAAGAACTGTTCGCGCGTGCCCACGCCCATGGGGCGCATCCGCGAGCGCAGCTCGCTCTCGCGCTCTCGCCAGCGCTGCAGCGTGGTGTCCTGGTCGGCACGGGTGGGTTCGGGGTCGCGGTGGCGGATGGTCATGGGCTTTCCGAGCAGGCGGGGCAGGAGTTTGACGAAACCCCGTATATCGTCAGCATACGAATGATGTGCTGGACTGAGTCAGGCTACATCCCTGCTGGCGTGTCGGGTATCCCCTGAACAGGCAGTCTCAGCCGCCACCCACGCCAAGCAGCACCAGCACACCCAGCACCGCGAACACCACCGCGGCGATGCGGTGCACCATGTGCATGGGCACGAACTTCGTGGCGCGCTCGCCCAGCAGCACGGCGGGGACGTTGGCGATCATCATGCCCAGCGTGGTGCCAGCGGTCACGGTGACCAGGCTGTGGTACTTGGCGGCGAGCATCACGGTGGCGATCTGGGTCTTGTCGCCCATCTCGGCGAGGAAGAAGGCCACCACGGTCAGTCCGAACACGCCCCAGCGGCCACTGCCGCCGCCCTCCACCTCGTCGGCTTCGTCGGGGATCAGCATCCAGGCGGCGACGGCCAGGAAGGAGGCGCCGAGGATCCAGCGCATCCACTGTGGGTCGATCAGCCGGGTGAGCCAGTCACCCAGCGCGGCGGCGCCGGCGTGGTTGGCCAGCGTGGCCACCAGGATGCCGAGAATGATGGGGACGGGTTTGCGAAAGCGCGCGGCAAGCAGCAGGGCGAGCAGTTGGGTCTTGTCGCCGATCTCCCCGAGCGCGACCACGCCGGTGGAGATGGCCAGGGCTTCGAGGGTCATGCGAGCGTTGGCGGTGGTTCGAGCGGCGGCAGTGTAACGGGGTGCTCAGCGGGGCAGACTGCGCAGCGCCTGGCGCAGGTCTCGGTGGAGGCGCCAGAGCGGGAGGCGGGGAGCGCGCTCGTCGGCCGGACCGTAGCGGCGGGCGTCGAGCTGCAGCAGGGCGCCGGCGAGCGCGTTCCCGTCCGGTCCCCAGTGGCGCAGCACCGCGTCGGCCAGGCCACGGGGAGGCAGGCGCGGCGCCTCGGTGATGCCGCGCCGGGCCAGCTCGGCCTGCACGGCGGCGAGGGCGCGCAGCCAGGGTTCGCGGCGCCGGCTGCGCCAGCCGTCCCAGGCGGCCCAGGCGGCGCCGGCCAGGCCCAGCGTGGCCAGGGCGGTCAGCAGGGTGCGCGCCGCGCTGTAGAGGTCGGGTGCGTCCCAGCCGATGTCGCGCAGCAGGTCCTGCTGGCGCTGGCGGCCGTATTGCAGCACCCAATCGTTCCAGCGGTGGTCGGCGGCGCCCCAGAGCTGGCGCAGCCGCTCGACCAGGGCCGGGTCGACCTGGGCCAGCGTGCCGGCGATGAGGCCGGGTGGCGCTCGCAGGCGCTGGCCGAGCCGGATGCGCTCGGGCGCGACGGCGGCCGTCGGGTCCACCCGCGTCCAGCCGGCGTCGGGCAGCCAGATCTCGGCCCAGGCATGGGCGTCGCTCTGGCGGATCTCCAGCAGGCCGTCGACCGGGTTGAGGCGCCCGCCCTGGTAGCCGGTGACGATGCGCGCGGGCACGCCGAGCGCGCGCATCACCACCACGTAGGCGGCGGCGTAGTGCTCGCAGAAGCCTTCGCGTTGGTCGAGCCAGAAGCTGTCGACCGCATCGGTGTCGCCCGGCAGGCCGGGGGCGAGGGTGTAGGCATAGCCGGCGCGGCGGATGTGCGCCAGCACCGCCTCGCTGGCCAGGACGGGGAAGCGCTGCGGCGGCGCATCGGCCAGGCCAGGCTGTGCGCGCAGGGCCGCGGCCCAGGCGCGGGTGCGTGGGTGCACGCCGGCAGGCAGGGTGCGCTCGTCATCCTTGACCCGGCTGTCCGCGTCGGCTGCCTTGGCACCCACGTGGCGCAGTGTCAGGAAGGCCTGCGCCTGCACGCGCACCCGCTCGGTCAGCGGCTGGCGGGTCTGCCAGTGCAGGTCGTCGCGCAGCGCGGGCCGCTCGTCCAGCCCGGTGATCGGCGGCAACTCTGGCGTGAACTCCAGCAGCGGCAGGCTGGTCAGCCGGCTGGGTTCCAGCGTGGCGATGTAGCGCAGCGGCCTGTCGAGCTCGACCTGCAGCGGCGGTGCCGCCAGCGTCAATCCGGCCAGCTGGCCCGGCAGGGGGGCCGGGCCGATGCCGCCATCGTCGGCCCGCCAGCGCTGCCCGTCGTAGCGGCGCAGCACGGGGCCGCGGAAGTAGAGCAGCTCGCGCGGGGGCACCGGGGCGCCGAGGAATTCCACCCGCATCGCCAAGCGCTCGTCGCTGGCCAGCTCAGCGACCTGGCCGAGCTGGAGCTCGTCGGACAGGCCAGTCTGGCCGGCCCCCGCGCCCGGCAGGCCCCACAGCGGCGGCAGGCGCGGGAAGAACAGGAACAGCAGCACGATCACCGGCGTGCCCAGCGTGGCGCTGCGCAGCGTCAGGCCGAGCACCGAGCGCAGGCTGGGGTGCCCGCCCGGCATGTGCGCCAGCGCCAGGGCCATGAGCAGGCCGAGTACCGCGGGGCCCATCGCCAGCGCCACCGCGAGCGACTGCGAGCGCAGGAAGGCCGCCAGCACCAGCACGAAACCGAGGAAGAACACCACCACCGCATCGCGCCGGGCGCGCAGCTCCAGCGTCTTCAGCGCGGCCAGCAGCACCAGCAGCGTCAGGCCGGCCTCCTTGCCGAGCAGGCTGCTGTGGCTCCAGACGGTGCCGGCCGCCGCCACGGCCAGTGCCAGCAGCAGCCAGCGGCGGCCGGGCAGGGCGCGAGCGCGCAGCGCGATCCAGCCGCGCCACAGCAAGGCGGCGCCCGCGTAGAGCGCGCACCACAGCGGCACGTGGGCGAGCTGCGGCAGCAGGGTCCAGCCGATCACGCCGAGCAGGAAGAGCGTGTCGCGCGCCTCCCGGCCCAGGCCGGCGCCGCCAGGGCCGGGCGGCCCAGGGTGCAAGGGACGCAAAAGGCGCAAAGGGCGGGTCCAGCCGGTCATGGCGCGGCCTCCCCGGGCTGACCGGGCTGGCCCCAGCAGGCCAGCCGCTGCAGGGCTTCGCGGCGCTGGCCAGGGCCGAGCCCCGGCTCCAGCCGCTGGCCGGGCAGCTGCAGTGCGTAGGGCACGCCGGCCTGCTCGGCCGCCAGCACCCAGGCGGTCAGGCGTGCCAGGCGCCGCTCGGCATCCAGCCCGGTGAGGGCCGACCAGTCCAGTTGCAGCCCATCGGGCGGCCGCCCGCCGGTTTCGCGGCTGACCAGGCCACCTTCGCCGGCCAGGGCCTGGGCGCTGCGCTTCCAGTGCACCTGGCTCATCGGGTCACCGCGCCGCCAGGCACGCAGGCCGAGAGGCTCGTCGGCGGCCTGCACCGGGCTGCTGCCGATGCTGTCCTGCTCGCCCGGGCGGGCCTCCTGCCAGGGCAGTGGCGGCACCGGGGACTCGGGCGCCGGCCAGGCCAGCCAGCGGGCCGCCGGGTGCCACACCGCCCAGGCACGGAACAGGCCGAACGGGAAGCGCGTTTCCAGTGCCACGCTGCCACAGCCCTGCCAGCCGCGCTGCGGCAGCAGCTGGGCGAGCTGCACACTGCCGCTGCCACCAGCGCTCAGGTCGGCCCAGGTCCAGCCCTCGCTGCCGCGGGCCGCGAGGCCGCTGTGCGTGCCGCTGGGGCTCAACCGCAGGCCGATGCCGTGGCGCGGCCGGGCTGCACGGCGGCCCGGCCACCCGCGGCGCCCGGCGGCCGGAGGGGGGGCGGTGAGGGTCAGGCGCAGGCTGGCCACCTCGCCCGCGAAGACGGGCTCGCCCGCCTGGGCCTGCAACTGCAGGCCGCGCAGGTTGGCATGGGTGCTGTGCATCGAGCTCAGGCCGATGCCGGCCAGCACGAAGGTGAGCAGGTAGCCGAGGTTGAGCTGGTAATTGATCGAGGCCAGCAGCAGCGTCAGCAGCAGCACGGCGAAGAGCCAGCCCGCGCCGGTGGGCAGGATGTAGACGTTGCGCTGCGTGAGCAGCAGGCGGTCGCTGCGCGGGTGCCTGGCGTCCCACCAGGCCTGCCAGCGGCCGCGCAGGGCCGGCCAGACCGCCCTCACACCAACCCCAGCGCCTCGATCATGGCCGTGACCTGCTCGCCGGCACCGCGGCCAGCGCCGGGCACCGGCACCAGGCGATGCGCCAGCGCTGGCACCGCGACGGCCTGCACGTCGTCCGGGCTGACATGGCCCTGGCCCTGCAGCAGCGCGTGCGCACGCGCCACCCGTAGCAGCGCCAGGCCGGCGCGCGGCGACAGGCCCTGGCGGAACCAGCGGCCCGAGCGCGTCTCGGCCAACAGCGCCTGCACATAGTCCAGCAGCGGCTCGGCCACGTGCACCGCGCGCACGGTGGCCTGGATGGCGCGCAGCTCGGCGGGGTTCATCACCGGCTGCAGGCGCGCCAGCCACCCGCGCCGGTCCTCGCCGGCCAGCAGGCTGCGCTCGGCGGCGCGGTCGGGGTAGCCCAGCTGGATGCGCATCAGGAAGCGGTCGAGCTGGCTTTCGGGCAGCGGGTAGGTGCCGAGCTGGTCGCCGGGGTTCTGCGTGGCGATGACGAAGAAGGGCTCGGGCAGCGCGCGGGTCTGGCCGTCGCAGCTGACCTGGTGCTCCTCCATGGCTTCGAGCAACGCGCTCTGCGTGCGCGGGCCGGCGCGGTTGATCTCGTCGGCCAGCAGCACCTGCGTGAACACCGGACCCTGATGAAAGACAAAGCCTTCGCGCGCGCGCTCGTAAATACTGACACCGATCAAGTCACTGGGCATCAGGTCCGCGGTGAACTGGACGCGTGCGAACGCCAGTCCGAAGGATTGCGCGAGCGCATGCGCCAGGGTGGTCTTGCCGACGCCGGGCAGGTCTTCGATGAGAAGATGGCCCCCGGCGAGCAGGCAGGCCACGCCATGGCGGATCTGCGTCGGCTTGCCGACGACGATGCTGCCGACCTGCTCCAGCAGCCGGTTAAGCTGCTGGCTGGTCTGCCGTGTCAGGTGCTTGTGAACTTGGTCCTGCATCCTGTCGACCATACCCGAACAAAAGAGGAGCTGGCTGCCGGTGCTCGCCCGCCACAGCCGAAGAACGCCATGACGACTGCCTACTTCACGCACCCGGATTGCCGCGGCCACGACATGGGCGCGGGCCACCCGGAGTGCCCGCAACGCCTGGATGCGATCGAGGACCACCTGCTGGCCACCGGCCTGGACATCGCCCTCACCCGCATGGACCCGCCGCTGGCGCGCCACGAGGACCTGATGCTGGCGCACTCGGAGCGCTACCTGCTCGAACTCGACGAGTTCCTGCGCCAGGCGGTCGAGACCGGCGAGCACCGTGCGCTGGACCCGGACACCACCGTCTGCCCCGGCACCCGCCAGGCGATGCTGCGCTCGGCCGGTGCGGCGGTGGCGGCCACCGACGCGGTGATCGACGGCCGTGCGGTCAACGCCTTCTGTGCCATCCGCCCGCCCGGCCACCACGCCACGCGCGCGGAGGCGATGGGGTTCTGCTTCTACAACAACGTCGCGATCGCGGCGCGCCACGCGCTGGACGTGCGCGGACTGAAGCGGGTGGCCATCATCGATTTCGATGTCCACCACGGCAACGGCACCGAGGACATCGTGGCCGGTGACGACCGCATCCTGATGGTCAGCTTCTTCCAGGACCAGCTCTACCCCTACAGCGGCGGCGTGCCGCTGGGCGACAACATGGTCAATGTGGCGGTGCCGGCCTACACGCGCGGCATGGAGATCCGCGAGCTGATCGATGCCAACTGGATGCCCGCGCTGGAGCGCTTCAAGCCCGAGATGATCTTCATCTCCGCCGGCTTCGACGCCCACCGCGAAGACGACCTGGGCCAGCTCGGCCTGGTGGAGGCCGACTACGCCTGGATCACCCAGCGCCTGGTGGACCTGGCCGAACGCCACTGCAAGAACCGCATCGTCTCCTGCCTGGAAGGCGGCTACGTGCTCAGCTCACTGGCGCGCAGCGTGGCCGCGCACCTGCGCGTGCTGGCGGGGGTCTGACCCGCGCGGGCTGGCACCGCAATCGCATCCACGTCAACGTCGGCGTCAGCGCGGCCCGCGGTCCTCGGCCACTTCGGGGGCCTCGGCAGCCTCGAACTCCACGGCGATGCGCATGCGCGCCTTCACGGCGCGGCCCTGCAGCTCGCCCGGGGTGAAGCGCGCCGCCAGGAAGGCCTGCCGTGCCGCAGCCTGGAACACCGCCGGCAGTTCGGCCTCGCCGCTGTCGATGCGCACTCGCTGCACGCTGCCCTGCTCGTCGATGAACAGCGTCAGCTCACCGCGGTGGCGGCCGGGCGGCGCCCCCGGTGGGTAGGTGAGCAGCACCTCGCCCAGGGGCTGCGGCACGACGCTCAGGGCACTGCGTGGCAGGTACTCGGCGCCATCGTCGGGCCCCGCCAGCGCCGGGCCGGTCAGGGCCGGGGTCTGGTGCGGACTCGACGCCGCCGGCGCCGCCGATGGCACTTCGTCGTGCGGGGTGGTACCGGGGGGCGGCTGCGCGGCCCGCTCGGTGGCCTGGGGGGGGGGCCGGCGCGGAAGCGGAAGCGGCTCGCTCGCATCGTCGTCGGGTATCGGCGCGCTGCGGACCACCACGCTGCGTGGCCGGCTGCTGGCCGCGCCATCGGCGGGGCGCCGACCGGCCGGGGGGGGCTCGCCGGTGAGCAGGCCCAGCAGCCCAAGGTGAGCCAGCAGCGACGCAACGGCCAGACCGGCGAGGAGGCCGCGGCGCGCCTGCCCGGGTGCAATCGCCCCGGTCAATCCACCAGCTCGCGCCACGAACTGCGCTTGGCAGGCAGGGGCGGGGTACCACCGAAGGTGGTGACCGTGGTGGTCTCCGGGGGGCCCTTCTTGAGCGTCACCAGCACCTTCAGGTCCGGCGCGGTGATGCGGCCCAGGCCACTGATCAGCGAGTCGTAGCCCTTCCCGTCGAGGACGGTGCCCAGGCCGAGGTCGAACTGGTAGAGGTAGGCCGTGCCACCGGCGGTGCACATGGCGGTCACCGGGATGCTGGAGGCAAAGGCCAGCACCCCGTTGGCCAGCGGCAGGCCGTCGACCACCACGCGTTCACGCGCCGACTGGTCCAGATCGACATACCAGCCGTTCTTGGCCGTCCAGTCCACCGACGCCGGCGTGGTGATGCGTCGGTTGCTGCCCAGGGTCTGTTTGACCAGGTTGGCAGCGTTGCTGCGCAGCACGCCCAGGCCGGTGTCGCCCAGGTCGGTCAGGCTGTCCTTGACGGCGTAGATGCTCTGCAGGGTGGCATCGCTGAGGTCGGACTCGTCCAGGAAACGGCCGGTGCCGAAGGCCACTACCGCCACCTTGCCAGTGCCGGCGCGGATTTCGGTGAGCACGGGCTTGGTGGTGATGGGCTGGATCGTCGTGTTGTCGGCTGCACGCGCCTGCCCCAGCAGCCGGGCCTCGGTGCCGGCGGGCGGCACGCGGTTGTCAGTGTCGAAGCGCCACAGGTTGCCCAGCAGGTCACCGCCGTAGAAGCGCAGCGCGGTGTTGTCGCTGTCGTTGGCGATCCAGGCGTTGATGCGCATCAGGTTGCTCGGGGTGCTGCTGTCACCGGCCGGGGTGGTGCCGATCTTGGTCTCCAGTTCCGCCACCTTGGCGCCCGTGAGGGCGTTGACGACGAAGAGCCGGCCGTTGCCGTCGCCCGGCGAGACGTTGTTCACCCCGGAGCTGAAGGCCACCACCCAGGTGCCGGCGGCATTCTTGGTGATGATCGGGTTGCCCAGGCTGAGGCCGAGGTTGCTGTCGGCCACGAAGCGCCCGAAGCTGCTGCCCACGGCCGCCGTCTGGCCGAACTCCCAGAGCAGGGTCGGGCTGGTGGGGTTGGTCACGTCCAGCGCGTAGTAGGTTCGCCCACCGGCACCGAGGCCACCGACCAGGATGGTCCGCCACTGCGAGGTCGCTGCATCGTAGACGTCGGCCACGACCGGGGTGGCATCGACGAAGTAGCGGTGGTTGTTGGCGTAGTTCCGGTCGGCCAGGCGCCAGAGCTCGGGGATCACGGCGGTGGGGACGTAGGCCCAGAGCTCGGTGCCGCCCCCATTGGCGGCGGTGTCCACCTTGAAGGCATGCAGCATGCCGTCGTTGGCGGCCACGTAGAGCACCTTCGTGCGGCTGGCCTGGGCGGCCGCGTAACTCGCATAGCCGGCATCGGCGTAGCCGAACGGCGGCTTGCCGGCGTAGACCGGAGCGGCATTGACGAGGTCGCCCAGCAGTTGTGTGCGAGTGCGGAAGACCCGGTTGTCCGCCGAAGCGGCCGACAGCTCCAGCGTGCGGCTGCCCCGGAGGTAGTCCACCAGGTTGGCGCCGGTGGCCTGCGCCGCGGCGGCCGTGGAGATGGCGCCGGTCCCGCTGCACTGCGACAGCAGGATCGTCGCGCTGCTGCAGCGGTTGTCGAAGGGCGCGGCCAGCCCGGCCATGCCCAGGTTGGTGTAGTTGAACGCGGCCAGGCCGCCGTTGCCGTTGAAGTAGATCGTGCGCGCGCTGCCCTGGGCGGTCAGCCGCTGGGCGGCGCTCCACAGGGGCGTGCCGCTGGTGTCGGGCAGGGTCACCGTGCCATCCGTCGCCACGTTGTACTTGAAGGCCCGCACGTCGCCACTCCACTGCGCGGTGGTGTAGCTGGGCATGAAGAACCAGTCGTCGCCGCTCACAGGGGTCTGGCTGCTGGAGGCCGCGGCGGCGCCGGTGCCAGAGTCTGCGGCGATGGCGCTGAAGGTGTCGGTGATGGCTGCTGCCAGCGAGGTCGGGTCGGTGGCCGCAAAGTACTCGCCCCGCCCGTTCACCGCAGCGTGCCAGAGGTCGTCCACGTGGGTGGCGTCGCCCCAGGTGCTGCGGCCGATGGTGCCGTTGGGCACCGGCCATTTCAGCGTGCCGGCCTGCAGGGCGGCCCAATCGTCGGGCTTCTTCAGGTAGCCCTTCACGCCCAGGCCCAGCGTGTACAGGTTCATGTGCTGGTGCGTGGCCGCGTCCTTGTCGGTGGTGAAGACGTTGTTGGGCATGTTGTCTTCGGTGCGCAGGTCGGTGGCGTAGTAGTACTGCGCCACGTCGGCCAGGGAAGCGACCGCGCCGAGGGCATCGCGCATCGGCAGGGCTTCGCTCCCGTCCTCGTTGCCGATGGCCGTGCTGCCGTCGAGCTTGACCACCTTGACGTCGCTGTTCCAGTAGCCATCGGTGGACAGCAGCGTGTAGTTGCGCTGGCAGCTGTACTGGATCGGGTCGTAGGTCTGACCGGTGACCTTCTTGCCGTAGTAGCGGCCCACCTTGGAGATGGTGTCGCGCAGCGGCGTGTTGTCCACCGTGAGCACGCCGTAGAGCAGGTCGAAGAAGCGGCTGCGCTGCGTGGTGCCGGTGCCGCCGGTGAAGTCGGCCACGTCGAGGAACTTGCTGCCGCTGATGCGCTCGGCGCTGCCCGAGTCGCTGATGACGGTGAAGCCGACCCGGAAGCTGTCGTTGACGCCCGCCATCGCCCGGCCCGCGGCGGTGCGCATCATGAGCTGGCGACTGCGGTAGTAGGCGTACCAGTTGGCGTAGTTCTGCTGTTGCACCGGACTGACCGCGGTGAGGCTGAAAACCGCCGATGCCGCGGAACTGTCGGCCATGCACTCCTTGTAGAACGCGTTCTCGACGACGCCGCCGGTGGCGTAGTACTGCCAGTTCATCGCCGATTGAGTGCCGGTATAGACAGCGTAGGTGGCGCCGGTCAGGTTCCTGGTATCGCTACCCACGGCGTAGCCGTTGGACCAGGCCGCGGTATAGGAAGCGGCCGGGAAGGAACTGCCGTCGGCCTTGACCGGGGGCAAATAGGTCAGTGCAGGATTGAACGCGACGCCGTTGCAGTGGGATGAGGTCAGGCCCCAGACCGGGGCTGGGCCGCGCTCGTGGTCGCCGCTCAATCCGACAAGGTCGTCGGGCATGTACTCGCGAAGCATCGAGCCGGAGTCGTCAAGCACGAACATCACGTTCGGCTTGGGGCTGACGCCCTGGCCCAGCGGCAGTTGCGACACGGGCGTGGTGGCGCCCAGCACGGCGCTGCAGCCCAGGGTGGCCAGCAGGGCGAGCAGGGGTTTCACGGGCGGGGGGATGCATCGGTCCCTGCGGCGGTGCGGGGTCGCACCAGTCATGCGGTGGGGTGTGGAGGTGTCCATGCCGACAGTGGATTGAGTCATCCGGTTCAGTAGTGCACCACCGTGTCGGTGAAGCTCAGCGTGTTGCGCGCACCCCTGGCTCGCACCAGGATGCGGTAGTACTGGGTCTGCACCGGGGTGCTCAGGTGCTTGGGATTGGTGTAGTCCAGCGAGCCGCTGTCGCCGGTGGTGGCCAGGCTGGCGGTCATCGGGCGGGCGCAGTGCAGCGTGCTGGCGGCTGCCGACGGATCGCCGGTGCCGCTGCACAGCCGCAGGATCAGGTAACGCGCCTGCACGCCATTGGCCAGGGTCTGCGCGGCAAAGGGCTTCACGCAGGGGCTGTGGCCGCCGCAGTCGTTGTCGTCCCAGTCGATCAGCGTGCGGGTGGCGGCCGTGCCGTTGCCGGTGGGGTCGAGCGAGGCGACGTTGGCGGCGTAGTAGCCGCCGGTGGAGAGGTTGTCGTGCAGCGTGGTCCCACCGATGCGCGGCGAGAGCCAGTCGATCGCCCGGCGGGTGGCGTCGTCGGCGGCCAGCAGGGTGTCCTGCTTGAAGCCGAGGTTGCCGAGGATGCCGCTGCCGGTGTTGACCGCACGGATCAGCGCCACCGCGGCCAGCGACAGGCCGACCAGGGCGATGAGCGAGAACATCAGCGAGACGCCGCGCTGGGCGCGGGGCCGGGCGGGCAGGCGGTGGGCCGCGGGGCCG
>Ga0073899_10001129_pt1 | contig 24461 bp, 20 predicted proteins | sample KloWWTmetaKNB5Ph_FD_88975 | JGI IMG/M metagenome (GOLD analysis project Ga0073899, IMG submission 88975) | Active sludge microbial communities from Klosterneuburg, Austria, studying microevolution and ecology of nitrifiers - Klosterneuburg... | ecosystem: Engineered > WWTP > Aerobic digester >... | reverse complement strand
GGCCCATCCGCAGTCTCGTCCCTGGTGCCGTGGCGCCAATCGCCACGACCGGCGCTGAAGCGCTTTCGCTACAACGGGCGCTGAAGCGCTTTCGCTACAACGGGCGCTGAAGCGCTTTCGCTACAACGGGCGCTGTCGCGCTCTTCGCTACAACTGGCGCTGACGCGCCAGGGGCGGGTTCTTCGCGAAATAGCGCCTGATGCCCGTGGCCAAGGCGTCGACCAGCCTGGCGCGGTAGGCCGGGTCGCGCAACTGCGCCTCCTCTTCCGGGTTGGAGATGAACGCCGTCTCGACCAGGATGCTGGGGATGTCGGGTGCCTTGAGCACCGCGAACCCGGCTTGTTCCACCTGCCTCTTGTGCAGCCGTCCGACACGGCCCATGCGCGACAGCACTTCGTTGCCGAGCTTGAGGCTGTCCTTGATCTGCGCCGTGGTGCTCATGTCGAGCATGGCGCGCAGCAACTGCGGGTCCTTCACTTGCGCCACGTTGACGCCACCCACCTGGTCGGCCGAATTCTCGCGCGCCGCCATCCAGCGCGCGGCCGTGCTCGTGGCGCCCTTGTCGGACAGCGCAAAGACGCTGGCGCCACGCGCCTCGCTCCGCATGAAGGCGTCGGCGTGGATGCTCACGAAGAGATCGGCCTGCACGCGCCGCGCCTTGCGCACGCGCTCGTGCAGCGGCACGAAATAGTCGGCGTCGCGCGTGAGCAGGGTGCGCGTGTTGGGCATCGCGTCCAGGCGGTCGCGCAACTGCAGCGCCACGGCGAGCACCACGTCCTTCTCGCGCAAGCCGGTGGGGCCGATGGCGCCGGGATCCTCGCCGCCGTGGCCGGGGTCGATGGCCACGATGACCAGGCGGTCGACCTCGCGGCGTTCGGCGGCGGTGGCCGGCGGCGCCGGAGGCTGCGGCGCCGGCGTGGACAGCGCCACGGGTGGCGGCGCCGGCGCGGCCGGCAGTGCGGGTGCGGCTGCCGATGCGGATTCAGAGGCCGATGCCGGCGGCGGCAGGTCGATGCGCGCGATGAGCTCGCCCAGCGCGTCCTGCACCGCCCGTGCGGCGGCGGTCTCGGCGGCTTCCTTGTCGCGGATCAGCGCCAACAGCGGGTCGACCGCCTGCACCGGGTAGAGGTCGAACACCAGCCGGAAGCGATAGGCCGCCACCGGCAGCAGCGTGAACTGGTCCGGGCGTACCGCCTGCTTCAGGTCGAACACCAGCCGCACCACGCGCGGCTGGAACTGGCCCACGCGCACGCCGGCGATGTAGGGGTCGTCGGGCTGCACCTGGCCCACCAGTTCGCGCAGCGCGGCCTTGAGTTCCAGGCCGTCGATGTCGACGACCAGCCGCTCGGGCGCCGGCACCATGAGATGCGTGGCCGTCAGCGGCGCGTCGGATTCGATCGTGATGCGCGTGTAGTCCTGCGCCGGCCACACGCGCACGGCCACGATTGTGGCGCCGGCCGCGCCCAGCGCCAGTTGCGGCGCGCCCAGCAGCAGCACGGCGCGGCCCAGGGTGCGCAGCGCGCGGCGGCGCTCGGGCGTCGCCGTCATGCCAGCAACTCCCGGCCACGCGCCGTGCCGGCCTCGGCGCGTACCCGGCGCGCGCCGTCGTCCAGCGGCTCGATGTGCAGGAGCAGGTCGGGCGGCGGCAGCATGCCGGCGGCTTTCTCGGGCCACTCGGCGAGCTTGAGCCCCGGCGCCGCGAAGATGTCGCGGAAGCCGGCGTCGGCCCATTCGCGCGGGTCGTCGAAACGGTAGAAGTCGAAATGCGAGATCGCCAGCCCTGGCAGGGCATGCGGCTCGAGCACGGCGTAGGTGGGGCTCTTGATGCGGCCCGCCACGCCCAGCGCGCGCAGCAGGTGGCGCACGAAGGTGGTCTTGCCGGCGCCCAGCGGGCCGCGCAGTTCGATGAAGGCGTCGACCAGGGCCGCGTGTTGCGCCAGCGTGGCCGCAAAAGCCGCACAGGTCGCTTCGTCGGGCCAGTGCAGGGTGCGGGTTTCTAGAATCGGCGCATGCGCGGTCGGCATCAGTGGGAAGGGCAGGCGCTGCTGCAGCAGCTGCGGGGGTGGGCGCGTGAGCTGGGATTCTCCCAGATCGGTGTGTCCGACGTCGATCTGCGCAGCGCCGAAAAGGGCTTGCTCGACTGGCTGGCCGCCGGTTTTCACGGCGGCATGGGCTACATGGCCGCGCATGGACGGAAACGCGCGCGGCCGGCCGAGCTGGTGCCGGGCACGGTGCGCGTGATCAGCGCGCGCATGGACTATCTGCCGCGCGAAGCGGGCGACGCTTGGGTGGCCTCCGAAAGGGCGGCGCTGCACGAAGCGCAGCGCGCCGTGATTTCGGTCTATGCACGCGGCCGCGACTACCACAAGGTGCTGCGTTCGCGGCTGCAGAAGCTGGCCGAGCGGCTGGCCGAAGAGGTCGGCCCCTTCGGCCACCGCGTCTTCACCGACTCGGCACCGGTACTCGAAGTGGAACTGGCCACGCGCGCCGGCCTGGGCTGGCGCGGCAAGCATACGCTGGCGCTGGCGCGCGACGCCGGCTCGACCTTCTTCCTCGGCGAGATCTTCGTCGACCTGGCCTTGTCCGTCGACGCCCCGGCCAGCGGCCATTGCGGCAGCTGCAGCGCGTGCCTCCTGGCCTGCCCCACGCAGGCGATCGTGGCGCCTTACCGGCTGGACGCGCGGCGCTGCATCAGCTACCTGACCATCGAACATGCAGGCCCGATCGCGCCCGCATTGCGGCCGCTGATCGGCAACCGCATCTACGGCTGCGACGACTGCCAGCTGGCCTGCCCGTGGAACAAATTTGCGCAGCGCAGCCCGCTGCCCGACTTCGACGAACGCGAGGGCCTGGGCCATGCCACGCTGCTGGCGCTGTGGGCCTGGTCCGAGGCCGACTTCCTGCGCCGCACCGAAGGCAGTGCCATCCGCCGTATCGGCTGGGCGCGCTGGCGGCGCAACCTGGCCGTGGCGCTGGGCAATGCCTGGCGCGACAGTGGGGAGCCTGCGCTTGCACAAGTGCTGGCGGCCGCGCGCGATGCGGCCGATACGATGGTGGCCGAACACATCGACTGGGCCTTGGCCCAGCGCGCGCCTTGATTCACCCCGACAGCGCACGCCACAGGACCAGCCAGGCCGGCAGCGCCACCATGCCGATCAGCGTGGACAAGGTCACCAGGCCGGCGGTGTAGGGGCCGTTGCCGCCCATGCGGGCCGCCAGCACATAGGCGCTGGACGCGGTGGGCATGGCCGCGAAGGCCATCAGCACCGCCTGCTGTCCCCGCGGCAGTGTGGTGGCCAGGATCAGCGCCAATGCCGCGGCAGGCATCAGCGCGTGGCGGATCGACATCAGCGCCGCGGCCAGCCTCGGGCCTTCGCGCAGGGCGCCGAACTGCAGCCCGGCACCCACGGCCATCAGCCCCAGCGGCAACGCCGCCGCACCCATGCGGGCCAGCGTCACGTCGGCCAGCGCGGGCAGCCGCACGCCGAGCAGGTTGCACAACAGGCCGGACACGGTGGCCAGGATCAGCGGGTTGCGCGCCAGCTCGCGCAGGTAACCCTGGCCGCCGTGGCGCGCCAGCGGCCACACCGCGGCCACGTTGCACAAGGGGATGCACACCGACATGATGAGCGCCATCCAGGCGACGCCGGGCGTGCCCTCCAGCCGCTCGGCCATGGCCAGCGCGACGTAGGAATTGAAGCGGAATGCGGTCTGCGCGCCCGAGGCGTGCAGCCGCGTATCCACGCCCGGCCAGGCCTGCAGTGCGTAGGCCGCCGCCACGCCCACCAGCACCACCGCCAGCCCGCCCGCGGCCAGCGGCAGGGCGCTGCCCGGCGCCAGCGGATAGCGCAGGATGGCATTGAACAGCAGTGCCGGAAAGAGCACGTAGTACACCAGCCGCTCGGCGCCGTCCCACACCGGCCGGTTCAACGGCGTGTGGCGGCAGATCAGCCAGCCGAGCACGATGAGCGCGAAGTCGGGCAGCAGCAGCAAGGCGTCGGACATGGGCCGCTAGTATCGTGGACGTCTCGCGGCGCCCCGAGGGGCGCGGTGTCCCGGAGGCGCCGCCGCGGCCCCGCACCGTGCTCCCTTTGTCTGCCCATCCCAGGAGACCATGTCCGCGCCGCACCCGCCATGCCACACGGCCAGCCAGGCCTCGATCGACCGTTTCATCGACGCGCTGTGGCTCGAGGACGGATTGGCGCCGCTGACGCTGGCCGCCTACCGGCGCGACCTGGGCCTGTATGCCGCCTGGCTGCAGCAGACGGCGCGCAAGGCGCTGGACGAGACCAGCGAAGCCGACCTGCTGGGTTTTGCCGCCCAGCGCCATGCGGCCACACGCGCCACCACGGCCAACCGGCGGCTCACGGTGTTCAAGCGCTATTTCCGCTGGGCCGTGCGCGAACGCCTGGTGGCGGCCGATCCCACGCTCAAGCTGCTGGCCGCACGGCAGCCGCTGCGCGTGCCCAAGACGCTGAGCGAGGCCCAGGTCGAGGCGCTGCTGGCCGCGCCCGACACCGCCACGCCGCTGGGCCTGCGCGACCGCACCATGATCGAGCTCATGTACGCCAGCGGCCTGCGTGTGAGCGAACTGGTGACGCTGAAGACCGTGCACCTGGGGCTGGACGAAGGCGTGCTGCGCGTCACCGGCAAGGGCTCGCGCGAGCGCCTGGTGCCGTTCGGCGCCGAGGCGCACGAATGGCTGCGCCGCTACTTCAGCGCAGCCCGCGGCGTCATCCTGGGCAGGCGCGCCAGCGTCTCGCTCTTCGTGACGGTGCGCGGTGCGGCCATGACGCGGCAGATGTTCTGGCGCCTCGTCAAGCGCTACGCCGTGGCGGCCGGCATCACCGCACCTCTGTCGCCGCACACGCTGCGCCATGCCTTCGCCACGCACCTGCTCAACCACGGCGCGGACCTGCGTGCGGTGCAGATGCTGCTGGGCCATGCCGACATCGGCACGACCACGATCTACACCCACGTGGCGCGAGAGCGGCTGCGGCAGCTGCACGCGGCCCACCACCCGCGCGGCTGAGCGGCGGCACGGGTCCTGGCCCGTCTCTCGGCGCTCGGCGGTCGATCCGCCGGCGGCCGATCACCGCGCGCGCCGCCGCTTTTTTGCAGGCCCGTCATCGAAGCGTGGCCGCCGCCCTGTATGCTGCCGGTCGACCTCGCATCGTGCGGTCGTGATTCGGAGCCTGCCTGCCATGAGCATCGATTCAAGACGTGGCCTGACCCGCAACACCTACACGCTGGTGCTGGCCGGCGGCCGCGGCAGCCGGCTGCGGCAGCTCACCGACCACCGTGCCAAACCGGCCGTGCCCTTCGCCGGCACCATGCGCATCATCGACTTCACGCTCGGCAACTGCGTCAACTCCGGACTGCGGCGCATCGGCGTGCTCACGCAGTACAAGGCGCAGCCGCTGATCCGCCACATCGAGCGCAGCTGGGGTTTCCTGGAGGCCAGCCTGGGCGAATTCGTCGACATCGTTCCCGCGCAGCAGCAGACCGGCGAGCTCTGGTACAGCGGCACCGCGAACGCGGTCTACCAGAACCTGGACATGCTGCGCGAGGCGGAGCCGAAATACGTGGTGGTGCTGGCCGGCGACCATGTCTACAAGATGGACTATTCGGTGATGCTGGAGGAGCACGCGTTGCAAGGGGCCCAGCTCACGGTGGCCTGCCTGGAGGTGCCGCTGGACGACGCCAGCGATTTCGGCGTGATGGCGGTCGACACCGAGCAGCGCATCGTGGCCTTCGACGAGAAGCCGGCCCATCCGCGGCCCCTCCCCGGCCGGCCCGACCGCGCGCTGGCCAGCATGGGCATCTATGTCTTCGACACCGACTTCCTGTTCGAGCAGCTCGAACGCGACGCCCGCGACGCTACGTCCAGCCACGATTTCGGCCGCGACATCATCCCCCGCGTGCTGGCCTCGGCGCGTGTCTTCGCCCACCGGTTCGAGGACAGCTGCGTGAACATGGTCGGCGACCGCCCCTACTGGCGCGACGTGGGCACGCTCGACGCCTACTGGGAAGCCAACCTCGACCTCACGCGCGTGGTGCCCGAACTCAACCTGTACGACGAGTCCTGGCCCGTGCTCGGCCGCCAGTCGACGCGCCCGCCGGCAAAATTCGTCTTCGACGACGCCGGCCGGCGCGGCATGGCGGTGGATTCGCTGGTGTCGGGCGGCTGCATCGTCAGCGGCGCCACCATCCGCCGCTCGATCCTCTTCAACGGCGTGCTCGTCGCCGAGGGCAGCCTGGTGGAGGATTCGGTGGTGTTGTCCAACGTGGGTATCGGTCGCGGTGTGGTGCTGCGGCGCACCATCATCGACCGGCGCTGCGTGTTGCCCGACGGCTTCAAGGCCGGCGTCGACCCGGTGCACGATCGTGCGCGCTTCCACGTCACCGAGCGCGGCATCTGCCTCGTCACCCCCGACCTGCTGGGCATGCACTGATTGCCCTGGCCGTGCCGGCGGCGGACACCAGCCCTTCGGCGGGGCCAGGCCTCGCGGGTCTTGAGGTGGATCAAGCAACACGTCGTGGATTGGTTGACCATACCCGGTGATCGTTTTCACTCCCAAGAGCCTTCCATGACCACCTCCACCAAATACGTCTATCTTTTCGGCAGTTCGCGCACCGACGGCGCGGCCGCGATGAAGAACCTGCTCGGCGGCAAGGGCGCCAACCTGGCCGAGATGTGTCGCCTGGGCATCACCGTGCCCTCGGGCTTCACCATCAGCACCGAGGCCTGCACGGTCTTCACCGAGAAGGGCAAGGACGCTGCGCTCGCGCTGATCGAGGCCGAGGTGCTGCAGGGCGTGGCCTACATCGAGCAGGAGATGGGCAAGAAATTCGGCAACGCCGCCGATCCACTGCTGCTGTCGGTACGTTCCGGCGCCCGCGCCTCCATGCCGGGCATGATGGACACCATCCTCAACCTGGGCCTGAACGACGAGGCCGTGCAAGGGTTGGCCGCCAAGGCCGGCAACGAGCGTTTTGCCTGGGACTCGTACCGCCGCTTCGTCCAGATGTACGGCGACGTGGTGATGGGTCTGAAGCCCGTGTCCAAGGAAGACCACGACCCCTTCGAAGTGATCATCGACATGGTCAAGGAACAGCGGGGCGTGCAGCTCGACACCGAACTCGACACCCCCGACCTGAAGGAGCTGGTGACGCGTTTCAAGGGCCTCATCCGTGCCCGCATCGGCCGCGACTTCCCCACCGACCCCAGGGAGCAGCTCTGGGGCGCCGTGGTGGCGGTGTTCGAAAGCTGGAACAACGACCGCGCCCGCGTCTATCGCGAGCTCAACGACATTCCGCAGTCCTGGGGCACGGCGGTCAACGTGCAGGCCATGGTCTTCGGCAACCTGGGCAATTCGAGCGCCACCGGCGTGGCCTTCTCGCGCGACGCCGGGACGGGCGAAGACCTGTTCAACGGTGAATTCCTCGTCAATGCCCAGGGCGAGGACGTGGTGGCCGGCATCCGCACGCCGCAGCAGGTGAGCCTGGTGGGCTCGCGGCGCTGGGCGCAGCTGGCCCTGGTGAGCGAGGAAGAGCGGCGCAGCAAGTACCCGTCGCTGGAAGAGCTGATGCCGCAGATCTACCAGCAACTACTGCACGCCGAGACGACGCTGGAAAACCACTTCAAGGACATGCAGGACCTGGAATTCACGATCCAGGAAGGCAAGCTGTGGATGCTGCAGACACGCAACGGCAAGCGCACGGGTGCTGCCATGGTGCGCATCGCCATGGAGATGCTGCAGCAGGGCATGATCGACGAGAAGACGGCGCTGCAACGCGTCAGCCCCGACCGGCTGAACGACCTGCTGCACCCCATCTTCGACCCCAAGGCGTTGAAGGAGGCGAAGGTCATCGCCCGCGGCCTGCCGGCTTCGCCGGGCGCGGCGACCGGGCAGATCGTCTTCTTCGCCGACGAGGCCGAGGAGTGGGCCAAGCAAGGAAAGGCGGTGATCCTGGTGCGCCAGGAGACCTCACCCGAAGACCTGCGCGGCATGAGCGTGGCCAAGGGCATCCTCACCGCGCGCGGCGGCATGACCTCGCACGCGGCCGTGGTGGCGCGCGGCATGGGCAAGTGCTGCGTGTCGGGCGCCGGCGCGGTGCATGTCGACTACAAGGCGCGCACCATGACGGTGGGCGAGAAGTCCTACGAGGAAGGCGCGTGGCTGTCGCTGAACGGCTCCACGGGCGAGGTCTTCGCCGGCCGCGTCGCCACCAAGGACGCCGAATTGAGCGGCGACTTCGGTGCGCTCATGGCGCTGGCCGACCGCTACAAGCGGCTCGAAGTGCGGGCCAATGCCGACACTCCCGAAGACGCACGCGCGGCGCGCAATTTCGGCGCCACCGGCATCGGCCTGGCGCGCACCGAGCACATGTTCTTCGAGGGTGAGCGCATCATCGCCGTGCGCGAGATGATCCTGGCCGACGACGAGGCCGGCCGCCGCAAGGCGCTGGCCAAGCTGCTGCCGATCCAGCGCGCCGACTTCGAGGGCTTGTTCCGCGAGATGAACGGGCTGCCGGTGACGATCCGCCTGCTCGACCCGCCGTTGCACGAATTCGTGCCGCACGACGAAGCCGGGCAGCAGGTGATGGCCACCGAGATGAAGGTCTCGCCGGGCAAGATCCGCATGCGCGTGGAGGAACTGCACGAGTTCAATCCCATGCTCGGCCACCGCGGCTGCCGCCTGGGCATCACCTACCCCGAGATCACCGAGATGCAGGCGCGCGCCATCTTCGAGGCCGGACTGAACATGCAGGCCAAGGGCGTGGCGGTGAAGGCCGAGATCATGGTGCCGCTGGTGGGCACGGTGCGCGAATTCAACGCCCAGGCGGCGGTGATCCGCGCGGTCGCGGCGCAGGTCTTCGCCGAACGCGGCGAGACGCTGCACTACATGCTGGGCACCATGATCGAGACGCCGCGTGCCGCGCTGGTGGCCGATAGCATCGGCAAGCAGGCCGAATTCTTCAGCTTCGGCACCAACGACCTGACGCAGATGACGATGGGCTTCTCGCGCGACGACGCCGGCAAGTTCCTGCCCGACTACCTGAAACGCGGCATCTACGAACACGACCCCTTCCGCTCGATCGACCAGAAGGGCGTCGGCCTGCTGGTGGCCATGGCGGCGGAGAAAGGGCGCTCGGTGCGGCCCGACATCGAGGTCGGCGTGTGCGGCGAACATGGCGGCGACCCGGCCTCGGTGATGTTCTTCCACCGCGTGGGGCTGGACTACGTGAGCTGCTCGCCGTTCCGGGTGCCCATTGCCCGGCTGGCGGCGGCGCAGGCGGCGGTGGACACGGCGGTGTGAAAGCGGCCTGAGTGCGGCTTGAGAGCGGCCAGAGCGGCCAGAGCGAGACAGGCCCGCCGCGGCGGGTGATGACGATGTCGCGGCGAGGGGCCCCATGGTGGCAGTGAAGAGGATCGGAGTACTCACCAGCGGCGGCGACGCGCCCGGCATGAATGCCGCGGTGCGCGCCGTGGTGCGCACCGGCCTGCGCCGGGGTGCCGAGGTGTGGGCCATCACCGAGGGCTACAAGGGCATGGTCGAAGGTGGTGGCGCCATCCGGCCACTGTCCTGGGACGCCGTGGGCGGCATCCTGCAGCAGGGCGGCACCGTCATCGGCACCGCGCGCTGCCCCGAGTTCCGCGAGCGCGAGGGCCGGCGCCGGGCGGCGGCAAACCTGGTCGCGGCGGGCATCGACAGCCTGGTCGTGATCGGCGGCGACGGCAGCCTCACCGGCGCCAGCCTGTTCCGCCAGGAGTGGCCCGGGCTCCTGGCCGAGTCGGTGGCCGCGGGCACGATCACGCCCGAGCAGGCCGCGGCGCACCCGGCGCTGACGATCGTGGGCCTGGTGGGGTCGATCGACAACGACATGGTCGGCACCGACATGACCATCGGTGCCGACACCGCCTTGCACCGCATCACCCAGGCGCTGGACGACCTGGCCAGCACGGCGGCTTCGCATCAGCGCTCGTTCGTGGTCGAGGTCATGGGGCGCCACTGCGGCTACCTCGCGCTGCGCGGCGCCATTGCCGGCGGCGCCGACTGGGTGTTCATTCCGGAATCCCCGCCTGAAGACGGCTGGGAAGAGCAAATGTGCACGGAGCTGAAGCTGGGTCGCCAGTCCGGCCGCCGCGACAGCATCGTCATCGTGGCCGAGGGCGCCATCGATCGCCACGGCCAGCCCATCAAGTCGGACTATGTGCGCGACGTGCTCGAGCAGCGGCTGGGCGAGGACACCCGTGTCACCGTGCTTGGCCATGTGCAGCGCGGCGGCTCGCCCAGCGCCTTCGACCGCTGCATGAGCACGCTGCTCGGCCACGCCGCGGTCGAGGAACTGCTGCAGGCCGGCGCGGCCAGCGAACCGGTGCTGATGGGCTTTCAAAACAACCGCGTCACGCGCGTGCCGCTCATGCCTGCGGTGGAGCAGACGCGCGCCCTGGCGGCGGCGCTGGACACGTGCGACTTCGACCGGGCCCTTCACTTGCGCAGCCGCAGCTTCCAGGAGACCCGCGATTCGCTGGCCACGCTGATGCGACCCGGCCCGCGCGTGGGCGGGGCGTCGCCGCGGCCCTTGCGCCTGGCGCTGATGCACGCCGGCGGCACGGCGCCGGGCATGAATACGGCGGCACGCGTGGCCGTGCGCACGCTGCTCGACCGTGGGCACCAGGTGTTCGGCGTGCGCTTCGGCATGGAAGGCTTCCTGGAGCGCAAGATCGTCCCGATGGACTGGGCCTCGGTCAGCGGCTGGGCGAGCCGGGGTGGGTCGGAACTGGGTACCACGCGGCGCATCCTGCAGCGCAAGGACCTTCATGCCATCGCGCGCACGATCGAGGACCACCGCTTCGACGGCCTGCTCATGATCGGCGGCTACGCGGGCTATGAGGAAGTACACCGCATGTTCGAGGAGCGGCCCAACTTCCCGGCCTTCAACCTGCCCCTGCTGTGCCTGCCGTGCAGTATCGACAACAACCTGCCGGGTTCCGAGATCAGCGTCGGCGCCGACAGTGCGCTCAACGCCATCGTGCAGGCGGTGGACAAGATCAAGCGGTCGGCGGCCGACGAGCGCTGCTTCGTGGTGGAGGTGATGGGCCGCTACTGCGGCTACCTGGCGCTGATGGGCGGCCTGGCCACCGGCGCCGAGCAGGTGTTCCTGCACGAGGAGGGCATCACGCTGGACAAGCTGCGCGGCGTGATCTACCGCATGTCGGCCAGCTTCGCGACCGGCAAGCGCCTGAACCTGGTGCTTCGCAACGAGCGCGCCAACGAGGTCTACACCACCGGCTTCATCACCGAGCTCTTCGCCGAGGAAGGGCACGGCCGCTTCAGCGTGCGCCAGGCGATCCTGGGCCACCTGCAGCAGGGCTGCGACCCATCGCCCTTCGACCGCAACCTGGCCACGCGGCTGGTCACGCATTGTGTCGACCGGCTCATCGCGCAGGCGCTGGCAGGCGAGAACGAGGCCGGCTTCATCGGCGTCAGCGAAGGCCGCGTGCAGTTCACCGGTTTCGAGGACTTCACGCGCCTGGTGGATGCCGCACACCATCGGCCGAAGCGGCAATGGTGGCTGGGCCTGCGCGACATCGTCGACCTGCTTGCCAGCCCCGAAGGCGCGGCCTGATCTATACCCCCTCGCGCCTGAACATCCCCGCCAGGTGCGCCTCGCCGTGGCCGAGCACGAAGTAGCGGAAGGCCTCGGCGGACGGTGACAGCTGCTTGGCGGCGCGGTTGACGATATTCCAGCGGCGCATCAGCGGCAGGTCTTCCACCGTGGGCACGGCGATCAGTCCGCTGCTCAGTTCCAGCCCGATGGTGTGCAGCGAGAGCAGGCTCACCCCCATGCCGGCCATCACGGCCTGCTTGATGGCTTCGTTGCTGGGCATCTCCATCACGAACGTCGGCTTCAGGCGGTGCTTGTCCAGGTATTCCTGCAGCGCCGTGCGCGTGCCCGAGGCCGGTTCGCGCACGATGAAGGGTTCGTCGGCCAACGCCTGTGCCGGCACGCTCTCGGCGCGGGCGAAGCGGTGCGTGGGGGCGGTGACCAGCACATGCGGGTGCATCGCGAAGGGCTCGGCACGGCTGGCGAAGTCCACCGGCGCGCGGCCCATCACGCACAGGTCCACCTCGTTGGCTTCCATCAAGGCCACGAGTTGCTCGCGGTTGCCCAGGCGCAGCCGCACGTCCACCGCCGGGTGCTCGGTGTGGAACCGTGCCAGCAGCTGCGGCAGGAAATATTTGGCGCTGCTGACCATGCCGATGGTCAACCGCCCTGATTCCAGCCGCGCGAAGCGGGCCATCGCATCCTCGGCCTCCTTCAGCGTGCCCAGCAGACGCCGCGCATAGACGAGGAAATATTCGCCCGCCGTGGACAGCGTGATGCGCCGGTTGGCGCGGTCGAACAGGCGCTGGCCGACCTGCGATTCGATTTCCTTGATCTGCAACGAGACCGCCGGCGGCGTGAGGTGCAAGACTTCCGAGGCGCGCAGCACGCTGCCCTGGCGCGCCACCTCCACGAAGACACGCAACTGCCTGAAGGTCACGTTCATGGTTTAGCCCTGGCTAAATCAAAGGTTTGGAAATTCTAACTTTCCTTTACTTCGGACTCTGCCTACAGTCACCTGCATACCCCACGACGTGTCCTACTTCACTGGAGACCGCATGAACAAGCCCACCGAACCTGGCGTCGCCGGCGCCGACCAGATCCACGACAAGAAGAAGCGCTACAGCGCCGGCGTGCTGAAGTACCGGCAGATGGGTTACTGGGACGCCGACTACAACCCCAAGGACACCGACACGCTGTGCCTGTTCCGCATCACGCCGCAGGAAGGCGTGGACCCGATCGAGGCCGCCGCCGCAGTGGCCGGCGAGTCCAGCACCGCCACCTGGACGGTGGTGTGGACCGACCGCCTGACGGCCTGCGACAGCTACCGCGCCAAGGCCTACAAGGTGGAACCCGTGCCCAACACCCCGGGCCAGTATTTCGCCTGGGTGGCCTACGACATCATCCTGTTCGAGGAAGGCTCCATCGCCAACATCACCGCCAGCCTGATCGGCAATGTCTTCAGCTTCAAGCCGCTGAAGGCGGCGCGGCTGGAAGACATCCGCATGCCGGTGGCGCTGGTGAAGACCTTCAAGGGCCCGCCGACCGGCCTCGTCGTCGAGCGCGAGCGCCTGGACAAGTTCGGCCGCCCGCTGCTGGGTGCCACCACCAAGCCCAAGCTGGGCCTGAGCGGCCGCAACTACGGCCGCGTCATCTACGAGGGCCTGAAGGGCGGGCTGGACTTCATGAAGGACGACGAGAACATCAACTCGCAGCCCTTCATGCACTGGCGCGACCGCTTCCTGTACGTGATGGACGGCGTGAACAAGGCCAGTGCGGCCACGGGTGAAGTGAAGGGCAGTTACCTGAACGTCACCGGCGCGACGATGGAGGATATCTACGAGCGCGCCGAGTTCGCCAAGGAACTGGGCAGCGTGGTGATCATGGTCGACCTCATCATCGGCTGGAGCGCGATCCAGAGCGTCGCCAACTGGGCGCGCAAGCACGACATGATCGTGCACATGCACCGTGCCGGCCATGGCACCTACACGCGGCAGAAGAACCACGGCGTGAGCTTCCGCGTCATGGCCAAGTGGCTGCGTCTGGCCGGCGTCGACCACCTGCACACCGGCACCGCGGTGGGCAAGCTCGAAGGCGACCCGATGACGGTGCAGGGCTACTACAACGTCTGCCGCGACAGCTATACGAAGCAGGACCTGCCGCGCGGCCTGTTCTTCGACCAGGATTGGGCCGACATGAGGAAGGTGATGCCGGTGGCCAGCGGCGGCATCCACGCCGGCCAGATGCACCAGCTGATCGACCTCTTCGGCGACGACGTGATCCTGCAGTTCGGCGGCGGCACCATCGGCCACCCGGCCGGCATCCAGGCTGGCGCGGTGGCCAACCGCGTGGCGCTGGAGTGCATGGTCAAGGCGCGCAACGAGGGCCGCGACATCAAGAACGAAGGCCCCGAGATCCTGCGCAAGGCGGCACAGACCTGCACGCCGCTGAAGCAGGCGCTCGACACCTGGGGCGAGATCAGCTTCAACTACGCGTCCACCGACACCAGCGACTACGCCGTCACGCCCAGCGTGGCCTGAGGAGAGACCGACCATGATGACCAACCCCACCGGCCGCATCACGCAAGGCCAGTTCAGCTTCCTGCCTGACCTCAGCGACGAGGAGATCACGCTGCAGATCGAATACGGCCTGGGCAAGGGCTACGCCTGGAGCGTCGAATATACCGACGATCCGCACCCGCGCAATACCTACTGGGAGATGTTCGGCATGCCGATGTTCGACCTGCAGGACGCCGCCGGCGTGATGATGGAATTGCAGAACTGCCGCAAGACCTTCCCCAACCACTACATCCGCATGATGGCCTTCGACTCGACGCGCGGCGTGGAGAGCATCGCGATGTGCTTCATCGTCAACCGGCCCGCCAGCGAGCCCGGCTTCGGCGTCGTGCGGCAGGAGATCAACGGCCGCTCGCTGCGCTATACCGTGCACAGCTACGCCACCGACAAGCCCGAGGGCGAACGCTACTGAACGGGCCGCCAGGCCGACACCGGAAAGCCGCCATGACCTACCGCATTGCCCCGTCCATCCTCTCTGCCGACTTCGCGCGCCTGGGCGAGGAGGTGCGCAATGTCATCGCCGCCGGCGCCGACTGGATCCACTTCGACGTGATGGACAACCATTACGTGCCCAACCTGACCATCGGCCCGGGCGTGGCGCAGGCCATCAAACCGCACTGCGTGCGTGAAGACGGCAGCAAGGTGCCGCTGGACGTGCACCTGATGGTGCAGCCGGTGGACGCGCTGGCGCTGGCCTTCGCCAAGGCGGGGGCCGACCTGATCAGCTTCCACCCCGAGGCCAGCGCGCATGTCGACCGCACGCTGCAGCTCATTCGCGGCGAGGGCTGCCAGGCCGGGCTGGTGTTCAACCCGGCCACCCCGCTGGACGTGCTGGAGTGGGTCATCGACAAGGTCGACCTGATCCTCATCATGAGCGTCAACCCGGGCTTCGGCGGCCAGAGCTTCATCGCCTCGGCGCTGCGCAAGACCGAGGCGGCGCGCAGGATCATCGAATCCAGTGGCCGCGACATCCGGCTCGAGGTCGACGGCGGCATCAAGGTCGACAATATCCGCGCTGTCGCCGATGCCGGTGCCGATACCTTCGTCGCCGGCAGCGCCATCTTCGGCCAGCCCGACTACAAGGCGGTGATCGACGCCATGCGCAAGCAGCTGGCGGCACCCGCACGCTGAACGGGCGGCAGCACCATGGCCGCGCCGCTGTACAACATCCCGGGCAGCACGCAGGCCCCGGCGACCCCCGCTGCGACCGCCGCTGGCGCGAGCGCCGCGCCCCAGGCCCGCACCGTCAACGAGGTGCTGGCGCAGAGCCAGGTCGAGTCGGTGATGGACGAGCTGGAGCGCGACCTGGTGGGCCTGGCGCCCGTCAAGCAGCGCATCCGCGACATCGCGGCCCTGTTGGTGGTCGACAAGCTGCGCCTGAACCTGGGACTGGCAGCTGGGCCGGCGGGTTCGGGCCCCAGCCTGCACATGAGCTTCACCGGCAACCCCGGCACCGGCAAGACCACGGTGGCCATGCGCATGGCGCAGATCCTGCACCGCCTGGGCTATGTGCGCAAAGGCCACCTGGTGGCGGTGACGCGCGACGACCTGGTGGGCCAGTACATCGGCCACACCGCGCCCAAGACCAAGGAGGTGCTGAAGAAGGCGATGGGCGGCGTGCTCTTCATCGACGAGGCGTATTACCTCTATCGCCCCGAGAACGAGCGCGACTACGGCCAGGAGGCGATCGAGATACTGCTGCAGGTGATGGAGAACCAGCGCGACGACCTGGTGGTGATCCTGGCCGGCTACAAGGACCGCATGGACACTTTCTTCAAGAGCAACCCGGGCATGAGTTCGCGCATCGCGCACCACATCGACTTCCCCGACTATGCACAGGGCGAGTTGCTGGAGATCGGCGAACGCATGCTCGCCGGCATGAACTACCACTTCGGCCCCGGTGCCCGCGAGACCTTTGCCGAATACCTGGGCCTGCGCCTGCAGCAGCCCCACTTTGCCAATGCCCGAAGCGTGCGCAATGCGCTCGACCGTGCGCGCCTGCGCCAGGCCAGCCGGCTGTTCGCCGACCGCGACCGCGTGCTGAGCGCGGAGGACCTGACGACGCTGCGGCCCGAAGATATCCGCGCCAGTCGCGTCTTCCAGGCCGCCGCGGCCTGACATCGATTCGCAAGACCCACCCCGGGAGACCCCATGCCACTGTCCAACCGCTGGACCCTCACCCGCTACCTGATCGAGGAGCGCCGCCGCTTCCCCACCGCCGGTGGCGACCTGAATGCGCTCATCCTCGACGTCTCGCTGGCCTGCAAGGCCATCGCCCGCATCGTGGCTTTCGGCAGCCTGGGCGACTCGCTCGGCGCCGTGGCCGGGCCGCAAGGGGGCGGCCTCAACGTGCAGGGCGAGGTGCAGAAGCCGCTGGACGTGCTGAGCAACGAGATCTTCATCCGCATGAACGAATGGAACGGCCACCTCGCGGGCCTGGCCAGCGAGGAGATGGACGAGCCGAGGCAGATTCCCGGTGCCTACCCGCGCGGCAAGTACCTGCTCGTTTTCGACCCGCTCGACGGCAGCAGCAATATCGACGTCAACGTCTCGGTGGGCAGCATCTTCAGCATCCTGCGCGCGCCGCAGGACGTGATCGACAGCGGCCGCGACGTCACCGAGGCCGACTTCCTGCAACCCGGCGCCACCCAGGTGGCCGCCGGTTATGCCTTGTACGGCCCGGTGACGATGCTGGTGCTGACGGTGGGCAACGGCGTGGCCGGCTTCACGCTCAACCCCAACCTGGGCGAATTCGTGCTCTCGCACCCGAATATCCAGGTGCCGCCCGACACCACCGAGTTTGCCATCAACAGCTCCAACGCGCGCTTCTGGGAGCCGCCGGTGAAGCGTTATGTCGACGAATGCCTGGCGGGCCGGACCGGCCCGCGCGGCAGGGACTTCAACATGCGCTGGATCGCCAGCATGGTGGCCGAGGCGCACCGCATTCTCATGCGCGGCGGCGTCTTCATGTACCCGCGCGACACCAAGGACCCCGCCAAGCCCGGCCGCCTGCGCCTGCTCTACGAGGCCAACCCGGTGGGCATGGTGATGGAGCAGGCCGGCGGCCGCGCCAGCACCGGCCGCCAGCCCGTGCTGGGACTCAAGCCGACGGCGCTGCACCAGCGCATCGGCCTCGTCTTCGGCTCGAAGAACGAAGTCGAACGCATCGAGCGCTACCACCACGATCCCGCCACGCGCGACAGCGGCACGCCGCTGTTCGCCGAGCGCAGCCTTTTCCGCGACTGAGAAAGCCCCGTCATGTCAGAACGCCACCCCATCATCGCCATCACCGGTTCCTCCGGCGCCGGCACGAGCAGCGTCACGCGCACCTTCGAGACCATCTTCCGCCGCGAGAATGTCAAGGCCGCGGTCATCGAGGGCGACAGCTTCCACCGCTACGACCGCAAGGAAATGCGCGCCCGCCAGGCCGACGCCGAAGCCGCCGGCAACAAGCACTTCAGCCACTTCGGGGCCGAGAACAACCTCTTCCCCGAGCTCGAGAACCTGTTCCGCGACTACAGCGAAACCGGCACCGGCCAGCGTCGCAAGTACCTGCACGACCCGGTGGAGGCGGCGCCGTACAAGCAGGATCCCGGCACCTTCACGGCCTGGGAGCCGGTGCCCGAAGGCACCGACCTGCTGTTCTACGAAGGCCTGCACGGCGCGGTCATCACGCCCGAGGTCAACGTGGCGCGCTACCCCGACCTGCTGATCGGCGTGGTGCCGGTGATCAACCTGGAATGGATCCAGAAGCTGTGGCGCGACAAGCACGTTCGCGGCTATTCGGCCGAGGCGGTGACCGACACCATCCTGCGCCGCATGCCCGACTACGTGAACTACATCTGCCCGCAGTTCGCACACACGCACGTGAATTTCCAGCGCGTGCCCACGGTGGACACCAGCAACCCGTTCATCGCGCGCGAGATTCCTTCGGCCGACGAGAGCATGGTGGTGATCCGCTTCGCCAACCCCAAGGGCATCGACTTTCCCTACCTGCTGTCGATGATCAATGATTCGTTCATGTCGCGCGCCAATACCGTGGTGGTGCCCGGCGGCAAGATGGAGATCGCCATGCAACTCATCTTCACGCCCTTCATCTGGCGCATGATGGAACGGCGCAAGCGCGCCCTGGGGGCCCTGTGAGCACGGCCCGCGCTGTTTCGTCGCTGCCGACGCCCGCCGACGCGCTGCGCCTGCTCGCCGCCGACGCGGTGGAGCAGGCCAAGAGCGGCCACCCCGGCGCCCCCATGGGCATGGCCGAGATGGCCACCGTGCTGTGGACCAAGCATCTGCGCCACAACCCGGCCGATCCGCACTGGGCCGACCGCGACCGCTTCGTCCTTTCCAACGGTCATGCGTCGATGCTGCTGTACGCGCTGCTGCACCTGAGCGGCTACGACCTGCCGATCCAGGAGTTGAAGAACTTCCGCCAGCTGCACAGCAAGACGCCGGGCCACCCCGAGGTCGGCATCACGCCAGGCGTCGAAACCACCACCGGCCCGCTCGGGCAGGGACTCGCCAATGCGGTGGGCATGGCGCTGGCCGAGAAGCTGCTGGCGGCCGAATTCAACCGCCCCGGCCACGGCGTGGTCGACCACCGCACCTACGTCTTCCTGGGCGACGGCTGCCTGATGGAAGGCATCAGCCACGAGGTCTGCTCGCTGGCCGGCACGCTGCGCCTGCCCAAGCTGGTGGCGCTGTACGACGACAACGGCATCTCCATCGACGGGCACGTGGAGGGCTGGTTCACCGACGATACGCCGGCGCGCTTCCGCGCCTACGGCTGGCATGTCGTCGGGCCCATCGACGGCCACGACAGCGCGGCGGTGGATGCCGCACTGGCTTCGGCGCGTGCCCAGGGCGACACCGCCGACGGCAAGCCGACGCTGATCGTCTGCCGCACCGTCATCGGCCAGGGCGCACCCACCAAGGCCGGTGGTCACGACGTGCACGGCGCGCCGCTGGGTGCCACCGAGCTGGCCGGCCTGCGCGAAGCCCTGGGCTGGACTTGGAGGCCGTTCGAGGTGCCGGATCATTTGCGTGCGGCCTGGGACGTCCGCGAGCGCGGTGCCGCGCTGCAGTCCGGCTGGGCTGGGCGTTTTGCCGCCTACCGCGCCGAGCATCCGGCGCTGGCCGCCGAATTCCAGCGCCGCATGGCTGGCGACCTGCCGGCCGGCTTCGACGCAAACGTGGCGCAGGCGCTGGCTGCGCTGACCGAGAAGGCCAGCGCCGTGGCCACGCGCAAGGCCTCGCAACTGGCACTGGACGCACTGGCCCCGACGCTGCCCGAACTCTTCGGCGGCTCGGCCGACCTCACCGGCAGCAACCTGACCAATTTCAAGGGCTGCACGGTCGCCGGGCGCGACAAGCCCGGCAACCACATGAGCTGGGGCGTGCGCGAATTCGGCATGGCCGCCGCGCTCAACGGCATGGCGCTGCATGGCGGCTTCATCCCCTACGGCGGCACTTTCCTCACGTTCAGCGACTACAGCCGCAATGCCATCCGCATGGCCGCGCTGATGAAGCTGCGCGTGATCCACGTCTTCACGCACGACAGCATCGGCCTGGGCGAAGACGGGCCGACGCACCAGAGCGTGGAGCACGTGCCCTCGCTGCGCCTCATTCCCCACCTGGATGTCTGGCGCCCGGCCGATACGCTGGAGACGGCCGTGGCCTGGGCCGAGTCGCTGCGCCGGCGCGACGGCCCCAGTGCGCTGGCGCTGTCGCGCCAGGCGGTGCCGGTGGTGGCGCCGAAAGCCGGGATGGCGGCGGCCATCGCCCGCGGTGGCTATGTGCTGGCCGACGCGCCGGGGGCGCGTGCCGTCATCATCGGCACCGGCACCGAGTTGCACCTGGCGCTGCAGGCGCAGGTGGCGCTGGCAGCGGAAGGGCTGCCGGTGCGCGTGGTCTCGATGCCCAGCACGACGGTGTTCGACCGTCAGGACGCAGCCTATATCGACGCTGTGCTGCCGCCCGACCTGCCGGCCGTGGCGGTGGAGGCGGCGCACCCCGATTTCTGGCGCAAGTACGTGGGCCGTCGCGGTGCGGTGGTCGGCATCGCCAGCTTCGGCGAATCGGCACCGGCTCCGGCGCTGTATGCGCACTTCGGCATCACCGCCGAGCACGTGACCGCCGCAGCGCGCGCGCTGCTCGCGCCGACCTGAGCGGCCTCGGTGAGAAGCCTGCGCTTGCCTGTGGCGTGGCGCGCGGGCGGACCTGAGGCGGCATCGTCGATCTCGACGCGCTCGGTGCCTGCCACGGAACGCCTGCTGAAGAAAAAACGCGGCCCGCACGGTTGTGGCCGTGCGGGCCGTATTCGGGCGGCTCCTGGCCCCGGAAGGCCAGGAGCACCGCAACGATCAGAACGTGAAGATCATGCCGACCGCGAAGCCGTCGCCCTTGATGCTGGTGGCGGTGGTCTCGTCGACGCTGCCGTACTCGGCGTAGAAGTAGGTGTTCTTGAACACTTCCTTGTTGATGAACAGTTCGTAGCCCGTGGCGTCGGTGTCGCTGTTCTGGGCGTACATGGCACCGATGTTGAAGCCGGCGACGGGCGCGACGATACCCAGGCTGTAACCACCGATGTCGTTGCTGCCGTCGGAGTAGCCGGCCATCACCTTCACGACCTTGAAGTCGTAGCTGCCAGCGACCGAATAGAAGCCGTTGCTGGTTTCGGTGCGGGCGGACTCGGCGGCAGCCGAAATCGACAGACCGCCCGCAGCGTAGGTCACCGCGCCGGCAAAGGTGTCCTCGGCGCCGACTTCGTTGCCCTTGGGCACGAATCCCGCCTGCACCTTGAAGCCGCCCATATTCGGCGAGATGTAGTTCAGCAGGCGCGACTGGCGACCCGGCAGCCAGACGGCGCTGGAGGTATAGCCGCCCGAGGAGATGCCATTGGACGCGCCGTTGAAGTCATAGCCGCTCATGGTCTGGTAGACCACCGAGTCCTGCTTGCCCAGGCGCACTTCGCCCCAGCCACCCGACAGGCCGGCCCACATCTGGCGGTTGAAGAAATCACCGCCGTTGTTGACGCCACCGTCGCTGTCGATGCCGCCGGTCTCCAGGTTGAAATTGGCCTTGATGCCGGAGGCCACTTCCATGCTGCCCTTCAGGCCGATGCGGGTGGTGGAGTTACCTTCGCTGGAGCCGTTGTCGCCACCGGAGTGGAAGTCGGGGTCCTCACCGAGGTAATCGCTGAGGATGCTCTGGCCGTAGCTCAGGTCGATCAGGCCGTAGATGGTCATCTGGGCTTGCGCGGCGCCGGCAGCCAGGGTCAAGGCGGCGGCGGCGATCAGGGTCTTCTTCATGGAGGGTCCTTGCGTTGGATTGACGAAGCTTGCAGGCAATGTTCGCCATGCACCGACGCAGTCTAAGGGTCGATTACGTGAAAACCCGTAAGGGAGAGTCCCCAAGATGCGCTTTGACTGCCGCACTGCAGCATTTTCGCAACACTGCGGGGTCGGGCTCAGCGCCCGCGCAAGTGGGCCGGGGCTTCCAGGCGCTTGGCCAGCAGCGACAGGGTCAGCGTGAGCACCAGGTAGATCGCCGAGATGGCGAGGTAAGGCTCCCAGTAGCGCGAGTAGGCACCGGCCACGGTGCGCGCGGCCAGGGCCAGTTCGGCCAGGCCGATGGCCGAGACCAGCGACGAGTCCTTGATCAGCGTGACGCCCTCGTTCACCAGCGCCGGCACCATGCGCCTGAAGGCCTGCGGCAGCACCACGAAGCGCATGGCCTGGGCGTGAGTCAGCCCCACGCTGTAGGCGGCCTGGGTCTGGCCGCGGTGGATGCTCTGGATGCCGGCGCGGAAGATCTCGCTGATGTAGGCGCCGGCATTGAGCGATAGCGCCAGGCAGCCCGAGAAGAAGGCGCCGTGCTCCTGGCGGAAGCTGCGCGCCGCGTCGCCGGCCAGCAGCAGGCCGTGGTCAGGATGCACCAGCGTGGGCATCAGCGCGAAGTGCACGAGCAGGATCTGCACGAACAGCGGCGTACCGCGGAAGAACGTGACGTAGGCCAGGGTCAGGCCGCGCGCCACCGCCAGCAGCGCCCGCAGCGGCGCCGTGGCCGGCGGCGGCGCATCGGACGAGGTGCTGACGAGCCCGAAGACGATGCCCAGCACCAGCCCGGCAGCGATGGCCACCAGCGTGAGCTGGATCGTCATCCAGACGCCGCTGACGAACAGCGGCATATAGCCTGCGAGGATCTCCCAGCGAAGATCCATCGCGCGGCTTCCTGGTCGTGCCCTGGCGGAGGGTGGCTACTTCGACGCTGCCGGGGCCGGCGCGTCGGCGGCCTTGGCCGGTGCCTGGCCGAAATATTTCGCGTAGATCTGGTCGTAGGTGCCGTCGGCCTTGATGGCGGCCAGGCCCTGGTTGACCTTGTCCAGCAGTTCGGCGTTGCCCTTCTTCAGCGCGATGCCGTACTGCTCGGGCACAAACTCGGCGTCGGCCACCGTCTTGAATTTGCCGCCGGGGTTGTTGGCCACGTAGTGGATGACGACACCGTTGTCGGCGACCACGGCGTCCACGCCGCCCGATTCGAGTTCCTTCAGCGCCAGCGGCGTGGATTCGAAGCGCTTGATATTGGTGCTGGTCTTGCCTTGCAGCTTGGTCACGGCCTCGTCGCCGGTGGTGCCGGTCTGCACGCCGACCTTCAACTTCTTCAGGTCGGCGAACTTCGTGACCTTGCTGTTCTCCTTCACCGCAATGAGCTGCTGGGCGTCGAAATACGGGTTGCTGAAGTCCATGGTCTGCTTGCGCTCGTCGGTGATCGTCACCGCCGAGACGACCATGTCGCGATCGCCCTGGCCCAGCGCGTTGAAGATGCCTTCCCAGGGGGTGTTGACGAACTTGACCTCGAAGCCGGCCTTGGCGGCGATGGCCTGCACGACCTCGATGTCGAAGCCGACGATCTCGCCCTTCTCGTTCTGGCTTTCGAACGGTGCATAGGCGGCGTCGGTGCCGACGACGACGACCCTGGCCGGCGCCGGGGCACTGGCCACGGGCGCCGGTGCGGGGGCGGGAGCCTCTTCCTTCTTGCCGCAGGCGGCGAGCAGGAGGCCGGCCACCGTCAGGCCGGCGATCTGGAGAAAACGGCGTGTGTCGAGCATGGTCATGGTTCGTCGCGGGATGAAAGTGTCACGGCAGTGTAATGCGGCCGGCGCGGCGCGCTGCGACCTCGCGTTCCACCGGACGTTCCAGGGCCGTGCGCGCCGAATGAGGTGCCGCCGCCCGCCGCTCAGCCGCTGTCGAGCGCGGCGATTTCCGCGGCGCTGAATCCGGCGTCGCGCCGCGCCTGTAGGTTGAAAGGCGGCCGCAGCCTGGGCGCGCCGTAGTCAACGGCCAGCCGGGCGTAATGCGCCAGCGGATCGTGGTCGTCGCGTTCGCACAGCCAGCGGTACCACCGGTTGCCCACGGCCACGTGGCCGATTTCGTCGCGCAGGATGATCGCCAGGATCTCCACCGCACGTGCATCGCCGGCCTTCGCCAGCCGCGCCTGCATCGGCGGCGTGGCGTCCAGGCCGCGCGCTTCCAGCGTGCGCGGCACCAACGCCATGCGTGCCGTGGCGTCGCCGGCCGTGCGTTCGACCATTGCCCACAGGCCGTCGTGGGCGTCGAAGTCGCCGTAGTGGTGGCTCGAGGCCTGCAGATGTTCGCTCAGCAGCGTGAAGTGCAGCGCCTCCTCGGCGGCCACGCGCAGCCAGTCGCGGTAAAAGGCCTCGGGCAGGCCGGGGAAGCGCCAGGCCGCGTCGAGTGCCAGGTTGATGGCGTTGAATTCGATATGGGCCACCGCATGCAGCTGTGCCGCGCGGCCTTCGGTGGTGAAGGGTGTGCGGCGAGGCAGCTTGGAGGCTGGCACCAGCAACGGCCGCGGCGGGCGGCCGGGCAGGGGAGCGGTCGGTCGAAGCACCGCCTGGGTGTCGACGGCGAGGTCGGCCTGCGCCTGGAGCGCCCGCACCGCCGCCACCTTGGCGGCCGGGTCGGCCTGCTGCAAGGCCTTTAGCGCACCGGATCGAAGCCCCATCCGTAGAATTATGGGCTTTGCCATCGTCGGGAGCGGTCATGGCGATCTATCAACTGGGGGACGACGTTCCCCGCATCGCCGCCACCGCCTGGGTGGCCGACAACGCGCAAGTCATCGGCCGCGTCGAGCTCGCCGACGACGCCAGTGTCTGGTACGGCGCCGTGCTGCGCGGCGACAACGACCGCATCACCGTTGGCGCGCGCAGCAACGTGCAGGACGGCAGCGTGCTGCATGCCGACGCGGGCTTCC
>Ga0073899_10001127_pt1 | contig 24486 bp, 21 predicted proteins | sample KloWWTmetaKNB5Ph_FD_88975 | JGI IMG/M metagenome (GOLD analysis project Ga0073899, IMG submission 88975) | Active sludge microbial communities from Klosterneuburg, Austria, studying microevolution and ecology of nitrifiers - Klosterneuburg... | ecosystem: Engineered > WWTP > Aerobic digester >... | reverse complement strand
GTCTCGCCGACGTCTACAACCGCGAGCTGCGCGAGCGCCTCGGCATCCCCGAACTCGCGCGCGTCGAGGTCAACCCCTACGCCACCGCGACCGGCGGCGGGGTGGCGATCAGCGGTCAGTTCTGATCGGCCGTGGGCGGATGCTGCGCGTGACTGTCACCGGTGCCCGCGACGCCCGCGACGCGGTGCGCGCGCGGTGGCGACGCGACGAGCGCGAGCGCACTCGCGGCGAGGCGCTGGGGAGGGCGGCAGCGGTGGTGGAGCGCGGCAGCGACGTGACGTGCGCGCGATGACGATGGTCTGGCGCCGGAGCGCGGGTGGCATCGAGGTTGCTCTTGGTCTGGCGATGACGACTCCACCAGACAAGGCCAAGCCCCCGATGCGCAACCCCAACATCGACACCACGACGCCCGAGAAGGAGAAGGGCGACGCGGACCCGCGCCGCGGCCGCGTGGTCGAGCGGCCGCAGGGCCCCGGCGAGACCGGGCCCGACATGATCCCGCCCGGCCAGGTCCGCACCGGTCGGGGCGCCGACGGCCCCGACGCCGGCAAGGGCGACGACGGTGACGACGAGCGCGACGGCGAGCTCGACGACAGCGTGGACCTCCCGGCGTCGGACCAGGACACCGGCCGGTACGCGCAGCCGGCGATGGACCGGCCGCGCGGCGACGATGACGCGTCCGGAACCCGCAGCCCCACGCGGGGCGACGATGCCTCCGAGCGCGGTAGCCGCGATCCACGTCGGTAGCCTCGCCGCTCGTCGGCCGCCGCCGCGCACGTCGATCAGCGGTGAGCGCGGTGGCCGTGCCGTGCGCACGCGCACGGTGCGCGGATCGCAACGATCTCCGTCGAGGGCGTGCGCGCTGGCGTGGTCTGGGAGGCGTCGCGGGGCCGCTCGCCCCGAGGTGCGGGCTGGCACAGGGGGTGCTTTGTCCCGTCAGCATGCGAAGCATCAAGTTCATCACCACCGGGTTCGTGCTCACCACTGCGCTGATCGCGTCGGGGTGCAAGAGCGACACCGGCGAGGCGGTCGTGTCGGCCCGCGAGAAGGTCACCGAAGGCGAGGACAAGGTCGTCGCGCAGCAGCGCGACCTGCGCGAGGCGAAGACCGACCTGCAGCAGGCGCGCGCGGACTTCGTCAAGGCGGTCAACGAGCGCCTCGCCGAGATCGATCGACGCATCGACGCGAACCGCGCCAACGCGGCGGTCGATCAACAGCGGTTGCAGCAGCTGCGCGCCGAGGCCGCGGCGCTGGTGGCCCAGGCCGCCGACACCACGCGGCCGTTCGTCCCCGAGGTCCAGGTCACCTCTGATCGCATCTTCCGCGACCTGGACGTCGAGCTGAACCGCGGCGCGACGGGCGCGGGCACCGGCAGCGGCATGGGCACCGCCGATGCCACGCCGTGACACGTCGGTGCACACCGCGCCGCCGCGGGCGCGCGCGCTCACCGCTTGTTGAACGCGCAGAAGTCGAGCGTGCGATCGTCGACCACCCAGCGCTGGTCGTCGAAGCACAGGTCGATCGATGCGAGCTGGCACTCGACGCCGGTCTCGTCGACGACGAGCACGTCGTAGGTGTCGCACGGGATGTCGAGCACCGTGACCTGGCTGCCGGGCGCCAGCGGGGCGAGGAGCAGGTCGGGGCCCCACGACGCGCTGTGCACCTCGGCCAGGTGCAGCGCGTCGAGGTAGTAGCTGGACTGGTTCGCGATCGTCAGCGTCGCGTCGCGGTCGTCGGTGACGACCGTGCACGCGGCGAGGGACGCGGTGAGGAGGAACGCCGTCAGGGTCTGGATCGAGCGCATACGAACTCCTGGGGCGCGCGCGTCGCCGCCCGGTGTGGCGGGCGCGCACGCGTCAATTGCTGGGACCGCGACGTGCCGGACCGGCCGGCGGAGCGTCGACGGCGCGCTGGCGGCTCGCCGCGGCGTGCACGGCGGCGACCCCGGCCCGCCACATCGTCAACACCGTCGGCGGCTCGCGGGCGCCCTTGCCGTCGTCGTCGGCCGGTTGGGCACGCGGGGGGCGCCTGCGCACGGGCTGCTTGTGGTCGTCGTCGTCGGTCATGCCCTGTGCTGAGGCACGATCCGTGCCGCCCGTCGGTGCGCGTGGGGCTGTAACCGCGGCCACCGGCCGACGTACGCTAGGGCATGCGGCCTGTCGTGATCGCGAGCGTCCTGTTGGCTTCCGGCGCGCTCGCGTGCACCGACGATCCCGTGGGCAAGGACCCGAAGACCGCCGAGCGGGCGCCGATCGATCGGTTCAGCGCGGCGGCGGGGACGTGGTACCAGCGCGACGTCGACCCGACGCTGCCGGCGGCGAACGTGGCGATCGACTACGACGCGCGGTTCAAGGTGGTGGGGCTGGGGCCGGCGGGCGAGCGGGTGACGCAGTACCTGTTCGACGTGCAGCCGACGGCGCCGGCGCCGATCTACGTCTTCTTCCGCCCGGGCGAGAACGCGCCGGTGATGGGCCAGAAGAACGTCGTGTCGGTGATCCCGGGCGACCCGGGCTACAACGATCTGTGGCAGCCGGTGCGGGTGGACGTGCCGGCGGGCTACGTCGCGAACGAGATCACCAGCGTCGCGGAGATCGTCGAGCTGGGGCTGACCCAGACGCCGATGGACGCGCTGGTGAACTGCCCGGTGGTGCCCGAGGGCTCGACGGCGCGGATCCGCACGGCGGGCGATTACCCGGAGCTGACGCAGGGCTGGTACGGCGGTCGCGTCATCCAGTACTTCCACTTCGGCGAGCGTCCGAGCCTGGCGCCGGTGGCGGGCGCGGTGGCGACGTCGACGACGTACGTGGCGTACACCGGCAACCAGCCGGGCGCGGCCTTCGTGACCGACGCCGGCGGCGCGACCCACAACGTCGTGGCGGCGCTGCCGGGCGATCCGGCGTACACGCCGCTGTGGACGGTGCGCGCGTACGACGCCGCGGCGTTCGCCAGCGTCACCGACCTGGCCAGCGCGATGGCGGCGGCGCCGATCGCCACGCCGGCCGCGGTGATCAACGCGCCGATCGCCCGCGTCGAGTAGCCGCGCAGTTCGTTCGTGAGGCGCCGAACCCCGCCGCCCCGACGGGTTGTTGCGCGGTGTGGTCGAATTCATGTTCGATCACGGGGTGTTGGAACCTAGGAGCCTGTCCCTCAGACGACGTCTTCGCGCGTGAAGTCGGCGCCGTCGACGACGGCGAGGCGGGTGCCGAGGTCGTCGCCGCCGTCCTTCCAGTAGCGGTACTCGGCCTCGCTGATGGGCACGGCGGAGGTGATGGTGACGGCGGGCGGGCCCTCGTCGAGCGGCAGCCGCAGGCCCCAGCGGCGCGGCACGGTGAAGAACAGGTGCGGGAAGCGGGCCGACAGCTCGCCGAGGCGCAGCACGCCGACCTGATCGCGCAGCACGCTGCCGGGCGTCGGGTAGAACTGGTGGTCGATCAGGTGGAAGGCAGTGTTGGCCACCAGCTGCGGCATGCCGGCGGAGTCGGTGCGGCACGCGAGCAGCACCTCGATGCGCGGCCGGCCGTCGGGCCACTCGACGTTGGCCAGGCCGAGCGAGCCGTAGGTGACGAGGCCGGGCTCGGGCGCGTCGGCGTAGCGCGCGACGTCGATGGTGCGCGCCGGCTCGGCGGCGTGGCGGAACGTGCGGACGCTGGGCACGCCGAGCGCGACGCGCAGGAGCTCGGCGGCGTAGGTCGAGACCTGGAGGAACTGCGCCAGCGCGGGCACCGAGCGCGCGAGCTCGGTCCACGTGGGCTGCAGCACCAGGCAGCGACGCAGGTAGTTCTGCGCGATCGGCTTGTGGCCGAGGTCGGCGTGCGCCAGCGCGCCGCCCCACAGCGCGGTGGCGCTGTCGGCCTTGAGGCCGATCGCGCGATCGAAGGCGCGCGCGGCGTCGGTGGGGCGGGCCAGACACAGGAGCGCGTGGCCAAGGCCCTTCCACGCGAGGTGGTGCGACGGGAACAGCGTGGTCGCGTGCTGGTAGCGCTCGGCGGCGGTGACGAAGTCGCCCTGCTGGAAGTAGCCGTTGCCTTCCTCCGTGAGTCGATCAGCCGCCGCCAGGCTCATGCCGCCCGAAGGTAGCAGGGTTCGGAGCGAATCTGCTTGCGTCGGCCCCGGCCCGCGCCGGAGGATCGCGGCGATGCGCTACCGCGTGCTCGCCCTGACCTTGGCCTGCGGCATCCTGTCCGGCTGCGCGACGTCGCGGCCCAGCGGCGGGGCCGACGCCGCCGACGACGGGGCGACCGGTGGCGACGGCGCGACCGTCGACACCTCCGGGACCGACCCCGACGGCGCGCTGGTCGACGGCGCCGACGTCGACGGCGCGGGCCCCGACGCGCTGGTCAGCGTCGACGCCAGCAGCGTCGACGGCGCGGTCATCGACGGCGCGGTCATCGACGGCGCGGTGCCGATCGACGCGGCGGTGCCCGTCGACGCGGCGGTGCCGATCGACGCCAACGGCTGCTCGACGCAGCCGTGCTCGCTGGCGCCGCAGTGCGGCTGCACGTCGCCGTTGACCTGCGACATCGACTTCACCGACCTGATGGGCACGGCGTGCCGCGCGGTGAACGTGCCGGGCACCGAGACCAGCACGTGCACGACGTTCTCCGAGTGCGCGGCGGGCTACGTCTGCGCCGGGGGCAGCTGCCTGAAGTACTGCGCCAACGACGCCGCCTGCCCGCAGCCGCGCGGGCTGTGCGCGATCCAGATCACCGACGGCATGGGCGCGGCGATCCCCGGCGCGATCACGTGCTCGTCGAACTGCAGCCCGACCAACTCGGCCGGTGGAGCGTGCCCGACCGGCGAGAAGTGCGGGTTCTTCACGACCACCCGCGGCGGCGCCGACCTCGACATCCTCCAGTGCACGACTCCCGGCGCCGGCGGCATCGGCGCGGCCTGCGTGGACGACTCGACCTGCTCGTCGAACACGCTGTGCACGACGGTCAGCGCACTGTCGCGCTGCCGGAAGGTGTGCACCCGGCCGGCGGGCAACGAGTGCGCGACGGTGCCGGGCACCACCTGCATCGGCTTCAGCCCGGCGCTGACGATCGGCGGCACCGAGTACGGCGTCTGCGCGCCGTAGCGGGCGCGCAATTCTGGCGCCGGATCCTGGGTTTTCGGCACGCCTTGCGTCGCTGAGGGCGGCTGGGCGGCTCTGCGTCTGGCACGCCCCTCGCAGCACGCGGGGCGATGGCGGAGCCAGCTGCGTGGAAGACCCTCGACGCCAACGAAGCCGTGGCCAGCGTGGCCTATCGCCTGTCCGAGGTGATCGCGATCTATCCGATCACCCCGGCCTCGGCGATGGGCGAGCACGCCGACGCGTGGTCGGCCGACGGCAAGCCCAACCTGTGGGGTGACGTCCCGGACGTGACCGAGATGCAGTCGGAGGGCGGCGCGGTGGGCGCGGTCCACGGCGCGCTGATGACCGGGGCGCTGACGACGACGTTCACGGCGTCGCAGGGCCTGCTGTTGATGCTGCCCGATCTGTTCAAGATCGCCGGCGAGCTGACGCCGTTCTGCCTGCACGTCGCGGCGCGGGCGCTGGCCACCCACGCGCTGTCGATCTTCGGCGATCACTCGGACGTGATGGCGGCGCGCGCGACCGGCATGGCGATGCTGTGCTCGGGCTCGGTGCAAGAGGCGCAGGACCTCGCGGCGATCGCCCACGCGACGACCTTGACCGCGCGGCTGCCGTTCCTGCACTTCTTCGACGGGTTCCGGACCTCGCACGAGGTGGCGAAGGTGGCGCCGCTGGCCGACGACACGCTGCGCGCGCTGATCGATCCGGCGGCGATCGCGGCGCACCGCGCGCGGGCGCTGGACCCCGACCGGCCGGTCATCCGCGGCACCGCCCAGAACCCCGACGTGTTCTTCCAGTCGCGCGAGGCCGGCGAGCCGTTCTACGCGGCGCTGCCGGGCGCGCTCGACCAGACGATGGCGCGGTTCGCCGAGCTGACCGGCCGGCGCTACCGGCTGTTCGACTACGTCGGCCACCCCGAGGCCGAGCGGGTGATCGTGATCATGGGTTCGGGCGGCGAGTGCGTGCACGAGGCGGTGGAGCACCTGGTGGCGCGCGGCGAGAAGGTCGGCGTGGTGAAGGTGCGGCTGTTCCGGCCGCTGTCGGTGGCGCACCTGCTGGCCGCGTTGCCGGCGACGGCGACCTTGGTGGCGGTGCTGGATCGCACCAAGGAGCCGGGCGCCAGCGGCGACCCGCTGTTGCAGGAGATCACGACCGCGCTGGTCGACGCGGTGGGCAGCGGCGCGCGGGCGACGTTGCCGCGGCTGATCGGCGGGCGCTTCGGCCTGGCGTCGAAGGAGTTCACGCCGGCGATGGTGCTGGCGGTGTTCGCCGAGCTGGCGGCGGCGCAGCCCCGGCGGCGGTTCACGCTGGGCATCAACGACGACGTCAGCCACAGCTCGCTGCCGTACGATCGCGCGCTCGACCTCGAGCCCGACGACGTGACCCGGGCCTTGTTCTACGGGCTGGGCGCCGACGGCACGGTCTCGGCCAACAAGGCGACGATCAAGATCATCGGCGAGGAGACCTCGCGGTTCGCGCAGGGCTACTTCGAGTACGACTCGCGCAAGTCGGGCTCGACGACGATCTCGCACCTGCGCTTCGGGCCGCGGCCGATCCGCTCGAGCTACTTGGTGCGGCGCGCGCAGTTCGTGGCGATCCACGACCCCGAGGCGCTGGAGCGGCGCGACGTGCTGGGCGCGGCGATGCCGGGCGCGACGGTGCTGCTGAACACGGCGGTCGCGCCCGAGCGGGTGTGGGACGGCCTGCCGCGCGACGTGCAGGCGCGGCTGATCGAGCAGCGCTGCCGGCTGTTCGTGATCGACGGCAACGGCGTGGCGACGCGGGCCGGGCTGGGCGGCCGCATCAACACCGTGATGCAGGTGTGCTTCTTCAAGCTGGCCGACGTGATGCCGATGGAGGCGGCGCTGGCGTCGGTGCGGCGCTCGCTCGAGCAGACCTACGGCCGGCGCGGCCCCGAGGTCGTGAAGCGCAACCTGGCGGCGCTCGACGCGGCGCTGGCCGAGCTGCACGAGGTCGAGGTGCCGGCGACGGTGACCGCGACCCGGGTGAAGCTGCCGACGGTGCCGGTGAGCGCGCCGGCGCTGGTGCAGCGGGTGACGCGGCTGTTGCTCGAGGGCCGCGGCGACGAGCTGCCGGTGAGCGCGTTCCCGCCCGACGGCACGTGGCCGACCGGCACCAGCAAGTACGAGAAGCGGGCGATCGCGCGGTCGATCCCGATCTGGCAGCCCGACCTGTGCATCCAGTGCAACTTCTGCGTGATGATCTGCCCGCACGCGGCGATCCAGGCCAAGGTGTTCGCGCCCGAGGCGCTGGCCGGCGCGCCGGAGGGCTTCCGCGCCGAGCCGGTGAGCTTCGAGCGCGGCATGGATCACCTGCGCTACGCGGTGCAGGTGGCGCCCGAGGACTGCACCGGCTGCGGGCTGTGCGTCGAGGTCTGCCCGGCCAAGGACCGGCTCAAGCCGCAGCGCAAGGCGCTGGTCGACGAGCCGCTGGCGCCGCACCGCGCCCGCGAGCGCGACGCGTTCGCGTTCTTCGAGCAGATCCCGTCGGCGCCGCTCGACGGGCTGAAGCTGGACAAGCGCTCGGCGGTGCTGCGGCCGCCGCTGTTCGAGTTCTCGGGGGCGTGCGCCGGCTGCGGCGAGACGCCGTACGTGCGGCTGCTGACGCAGCTGTTCGGCGACCACCTGGTGATCGCCAACGCCACCGGCTGCTCGTCGATCTACGGCGGCAACCTGCCGACGACGCCGTACACCACCGACGTCCACGGCCGCGGGCCGGCGTGGGCCAACTCGCTGTTCGAGGACAACGCCGAGTTCGGCCTGGGCATGCGGCTGGGCATCGACGCGCGGGCGGCGCAGGCCAAGGCGCTCTTGGCGGCGGTGGCCGGGCGGCTGCCGCCGGCGCTGGTCGACGCGCTGGGCGTGCCCGGCGACGGCGAGGCGTGGTACGCGGCGCAGCGGCAGCGGGTGGCGGCGCTGATCGCGCACCTGGCCGACGACGCGTCGCCCGAGGCGCGGGCGCTGGTGGCGGTGGCGCCGGCGCTGGTGCCGCGCAGCGTGTGGATCGTCGGCGGCGACGGCTGGGCCTACGACATCGGCTACGGCGGCCTCGACCACGTGCTGGCGTCGCACCGCAAGGTCAACGTGCTGGTGCTCGACACCGAGGTGTACTCGAACACCGGCGGCCAGGCGTCGAAGGCGACGCCGCTGGGCGCGGCGGCCAAGTTCGCGACCGCCGGCAAGGCGTCGCGCAAGAAGGACCTGGGGTTGCTGGCGATGAGCTACGGCCACGTCTACGTGGCGTCGATCGCGCTGCAGTCGAAGAGCGCGCAGACGGTCGACGTGCTGCTCGAGGCGGAGCGCCACCCCGGGCCGTCGCTGGTGATCGCCCACAGCCCGTGCATCGCCCACGGCTACGACCTGGTGAAGTCGCCGACCCAGCAGAAGCGCGCGGTCGACAGCGGCATGTGGCCGCTGTACCGCTACGATCCGGCGCGGGTGGCCCGCGGCGAGGCGCCGCTGGTGCTCGACTCGGGCGCGCCCAAGCTCGACGTCGCGGCGTACATGCAGCACGAGGCGCGGTTCCGCATGGTCGAGCTGCGCTCGCCCGAGCGCTACGCCGAGCTGCTCGACCTGGCGCGCGCCGGCGTGCGTCAGCGCCACGCGTTCTACGATCAGCTGTCGCGCATCCACCTGCCCGCGGAGGAGAAGACCCATGGCTGACCTCACCACCTCGTGGCTGGGGCTGGAGCTGTCCAGCCCGTTCGTGGTCTCGGCGAGCCCGCTGACCCGCGACCCGGCGGCGATCGCGACGGCGGTCGAGGCCGGCGCCGGCGCGGTCGTCATGTACTCGCTGTTCGAGGAGCAGCTGCTGCACGAGCAGCTGGCGGCGCACCGGTTCCTCGACGCGCGGCTCGACGCCGACGCCGAGGCCCGCAGCTTCCTGCCCGACGTCGACGTGTTCTCGCTCGACGCGACGCCGTACGTGCAGCAGCTCGAGCGGCTGCGGGCCAAGGTCGACGTGCCGATCGTCGCGTCGCTCAACGGCACGACGCCGGGCGGCTGGACCAGCTACGCGCGCAAGCTGGAGGCGGCGGGCGCCAGCGCGCTGGAGCTGAACCTGTACGAGGTGGCGACGTCGCCGCTGGAGAGCGGGGCGACCGTCGAGGATCGCCAGCTGGCGGTGGTGGCGGCGGTGGTGGCCGAGGTCGACATCCCGGTGACGGTGAAGCTGTCGCCGTTCTACGCGTCGGTGCCGGCGTTCGTGCGGCGGCTCGAGCACGCCGGCGCCCGCGGCGTGACGGTGTTCAACCGCTTCTACCAGCCCGACGTCGACCTCGAGCACCTCGACGTCGACCGCCGGCTGGTGGCGTCGACGCCGGCCGAGCTGCCGCTGCGGCTGCACGCGCTGGCGGTGCTGGCGCCGACGTCGACGATCTCGCTGGGTTGCACCGGCGGCGTCCACACCGGCCTCGACGCGGCCAAGGCGATCCTGTGCGGCGCCCACGTCGTCGCGGTGGCCTCGGCGCTGCTGATGCACGGGCCGCGGCACGTCGGCGTGCTCAAGGACGAGCTGGCGGCGTGGCTGGTGAGCAAGGGCTACCGCTCGAGCGCCGAGGCCCGGGCGGTGATGGACCTGCGGTCGGCGCCCGATCCGCACGCGTGGGAGCGGCTGAACTACGCGCGCATGCTCGACGGCTGGCGCGATCGGCCGATCGGCTAGGCGGCGGGCGCGCCGGGCGCGGCGGCCGGCCACTCGCGGGCCAGCATGCTCATGCGCAGCATGTCGTGCCAGGCGCCGTCGTGGAAGTACTCCTCGCGCAGCACGCCCTCCTCGACGAAGCCCAGCCGCGCGTAGGTGCGGTGGCTGCGCTCGTTGGTGCGGAAGATCATCAGCCAGGTCTTGTGCAGGCCGAGCGGACCGAAGGCGTGGTCGAGCGTGGCGCGGATGGCGGCCGAGCCGAAGCCGCGGCCCATGTCGCCCTTGGCGGCGATGATGCAGGCCAGGCGCCCGACCTTGGAGCGATCGTGGATCTGGTGGACGCCGCACTGGCCGAGGTAGCGGCCGGTGGCGGCCTCCTCGATCGACCAGACCCGGTCGCTGGCCGAGGCCAGGGTGCGGCGGATGTAGGCCAGCTCCTGGTCGCGGGTGAACGCGTGGCCGGAGAACGCCGCGATGTTGCCGACGATCGCGGGATCGTTGACCCAGGTGAGGATGTTGTCGACGTCGGTTTCGGCCAGCGGGCGGAGGCGGACCAGGCTCATGCGAGGACGGTAGCGCGCCGGGCGGCGACCATGTATACGTCGGGCCGAATGACACCTGCAGTTGGCGCCGACATCGAATCCCTGTGCAGCAAGTGCGGCGACGTGTGGCACGTCGTCGTGGCCAAGGTCGGGGAGGAGATCGTCCGGGTGATCTGCAAGGAGTGCGGCGGGCAGCACCGCTACCGCAACCCCAAGGCCCCGGCCGGCGCCAAGCGCGCCGCGACCACGACCAAGTCGCCGCGCCCGGTGCGGCCGATGAAGATCGTCGAGCGCTTCGAGCACCCGTCGGTGGCCGCCGACCTCGACAAGCCGCCGCGCCCGTACCGCGCGACCGAGCGGTTCGCGGTCGGCGAGCGCGTCGAGCACCCGACCTTCGGGCAGGGCGTGGTCGAGGCGCTCGAGCTGGGCAAGATGACGGTGTTCTTCCCGGTCGGCCGCAAGGTGCTGGCCTGCGGCAAGGGCGACGCGCCGACCGGCGGCCTGGAGCGGCCCAAGCCGTTCGAGCACCGCGCGACCCAGCCGCCCCCCGACGCCAAGGCGGCGGCGGCGGTGGTCGTCGTCGACGACGAGGCCTGAGCGACGTCGCAGTCAGGGGCGGGCTGCCCACCGCGACACGTACGCGGGCGGCGTGGTCGGCGGCGCCGCGGCCAGGCGGCGGGCCTCGGCCTCGTCGGCGGCCGGCCACAGGCGCACGACCTCGGCGACGAAGCGCGGCATGCCGTCGAGGCACCAGCCGGCGAGGCTGGAGTCGGGGTTGCCGTCGTGATCCTCGTCGGGGCGGGCGTGCGTGCGGAGCTCGGCGACGTACCAGCCGCTGGCGTCGCGCGGGCCGGGCGGGCTGAAGCTGCGGCCGCTGAAGTCGTGGTACTCGCCGTGGCCGCCGGCGTGGGCCATGCGCAGCACGTGCATGCGCTGGCCGCCGATGGCGAAGGCGGCGTGCTCGCCGCCGGCGTTCGAGCACTCGCTCCAGGTCCGGGTGAGCTCGACGACCGTGAGGGAGCGCGGCGACCGCGCGGTGGCGGGGGACGCGGCCGCGGCGGCGGGCTCGACCGGCGGCGGGGCGCTGGGCGGCGCGGGGTGGCGTGAGCAGGCGGCGAGGGTGAGCGCGAGCGCGAGCGGCTTGAGCATCGTGCCGAGTAGACGCGCGGGCGCGCGGGCGGTGTGTCAGGGCGCGGTAAGCGTTGCGCGATCAGCCGGTGGTGCTAAAGGTTGCGCGTGCGGCGGCGGCGGGATCCACAGGGTGTGGGCGATGGCCTCTTGCTCGATCCAGACGCCGGTGGCGTGGATCGCGCGCAGGAGATCGTGGCCGGGGGCGGTCGGCGGATCGTCGACGAGCAGGCGGGCCAGACGCGCGCGCTCGTCGGGCGTGATCGGGCGGCCGGCGGCGGCGAAGCGCGCGTGGGTCGCGGCGTCCATGTGCCATGGCGCGATGCGGACGTGGGCGCGGGCGGCGAGGCTGCGCAGGATCAGCACGCCGCTGCGATCGAGATCGCCGGCGTGGCGGATCGGGGCGCCGCTGGCGGCGCACATCCGCAAGAGCGCGACGACGGCCCAGGTGGCCTGGCCGCTCGCGAAGATCACCAGCTCGCGGCGGGGGTCGACGCGCTCGACGTAGTCGAGGAACGGCGCCTGGTTCTCGAAGATCGTGATGCGCTCGACGGGGAGCGCGACCAGCCGGGCGCCGCGCAGCTGGGCCAACGACAGCGGCGTCGGGGCGCCGAGCGCGGCGTGATCGGCGACGTGGCCGAAGGTGACGCCGCCGACGGCGTAGCGCAGCGGGCCGAACGCGTGGACCAGCACGCTGGCGAGATCGCGGACCAGGCCGGCGGCGGCGAGGGCGGCGGCGCAGGCGGCGGCGGCGGTGGTGGGCTGGCGCGCGGCGACCTCGGCCTGGATCGCGGGGGCGCACGCGAGCAGGGCCTCGCCGACGGCGCGGGCCAGCTCGCCGCCGGGGGCCAGGGCCTTGCTGTCGCCGAGCACGCGGGCGGCGAGGTTGGCGGCGCGCACCGGGCCGGGCAGCGCGGCGACGGCGTCGAGCACGCGCGCGATCTGATCGACGCGGTGGAGCGCGGCGGCCAGCCCGCGGGTGGCGGCGACGGCCAGCGGCGCGCGCGGATCGGCGCGCAGCGACGCGAGGTACGCGAGGGCCAGGGGCGAGGTGGGCGGCGGCAGCGTCGCCAGGGCCTGCTGCAGCTCGACGGCGTGGTCGCGGGGCGCGGCGGGGGCCGGGCGATCGAGCGCGGCGGCCAGCGCGGCGGCGACGTCGGCGGGGACGCGGGCCAGGTCGAGGTGGGCGCGGCCGGCGTCGTCGGCGGTGACCGCGCGGGCGGAGAACACGGCGCGCAGCGCGGCGAGGCCGGGCGGATCGATCGCGACGGTGACGCGGCGCGGGCGGCGGCCGGGGGTGGCGAGCCGGTCGAGCACGGCGGCGATCGCGGCGCGCGCGGTCGGCGCGCGGTCCAGCGCCGCGCGCAGGTCGGAGATCATGCCCGCGTCGAGCCCCTCGTCCATCACGCCGCCCATGCGGCGCAGGCTAGCAAGGCCGGCGACGACGCGCACGACCTCGGCGCGGCGGCGCGGCTGGTGGCGACCGCGCCGGGGGCGCAGGCGGCGGCGTTCGCCGACGGGCTGGCGCCGCTGCTCGGGCGCGGCGTGCGCGGGCGGGTGACCGCGGTGGTGGCGGCCGAGCGCGCACCGTATTACCTGACGATCCTGTACGGCCTGTGGCTGTACCGGCGCGACCACGAGCTCGAGCCGCTGCACGAGGACGTGCTGGCCCGGGTGCTGGCGCCGGCGGCGCGCCACGGCGGCTACGACGAGGTGCTGTTCGCGCAGGACGTGAAGCAGCTGGTGGCGTGGGAGGCGATCGACTGTGTCACCGAGGCCCACAAGCTGCGCAGCTACAAGGACAACCGCCGCGAGCGGTTCCGGTACCGGCTGAGCGACGACGCGGTGGCGCTGCTCGAGTGGCTCGAGGCGCGGCTGGCGGCGCGGCTGCACGCGCGGGTCGGCGACAACCGCGATCGGCTGACCGACATCGTCGGGCAGCTGCGCGAGCTGGAGCGGGTGCTGGGCCGGTGGCGCGACGGTGGCGCCGACGACGAGCTGGCGCGCCGCGCGCTGCACCTGGTCGAGTGCGTGGGCGACACGATCGATCGCGTCGGCGGCGAGCTGATCGGGCTGCGCGCCGAGATGCTGGCGTTCGCGGCGCGGCCGTACGCGCTGCCGAGCCTGCGGGCGATCCTGGGCTGGCTCGAGCGCTACCTGGGCCAGTACGTCGAGCGGGTCGCGGCGCTGCGCGGCGAGCTGGCGGCGCGGCTGGCGGCGCTGGCGGCGCCGCGGCTGCGCGAGGCGCTGGGGGCGTGCCAGCGGTGGATCGCGGCGGCGCGCGAGGCAGCGCCGCGGGGGCTGGGCGGCGGCGGGGTGGCCGACGCCGGTGAGCGGCTGGCGGCCCACGCGGCGTTCTTCGCCCCGGGCGGCCCGCTGGCGCGGATGACCGAGCTGGTCGACGCCGCGGCGCGCGACGTGCTCGCCAAGATGCAGCGCCACCTGCGCGAGCTGGAGCGGCGCAGCACGCGGCTGGCCGATCTGCGCGGCGCGATCGCGGCGGTGGCGGCGGGGCCGGCGGTCGATCCGCGGCGGGCGCGCTGGTTCGACGCGCTGGTGGCGTCGGCGCAGGTGCGGGTCGATCCGCGGCCGGCGACCGCGGCCAACCGGCTGGCGCCGCCGGCGCCGCGCGGGGTCGCGCGGGCGGTGCGGCCGGGGCCGCCGCCGCCGCTGGCGCGCAAGCGGGGGACGGTCGAGGCGGCGCGCGAGCTGGCGGCGCGGCGCCAGGCCCGGCTGCGGGCGTGGCTCGACGACGCGCTGGCCGGGCGCGCGCGGGTGGCGCTGGCCGAGCTGGCGGCCGGGCCGCTGGCCGGCGTCGACGGGCCGGTCCGCTGGCTGGAGGTGGCGCGCGCGGCGCACCTCGATCAGGGGCGCGGGCTGGCGCGCGGCGGCGCGCGGCTCGAGCCGGCGGCTGGCGAGGTCGAGATCGCGGGCGCGCTGACCGCGCCGGCGGGGTGGCTCACGCGGGAGGCGGGATCGTGACGTACTTCGACAAGCTCAACCGGCCGCGGGTGCAGGCGGTGCTCAACCTGCTGGGCGAGGCGCCGTTCTTCTACCGGCACGACGACGCCGAGGCGTTCGCGTTCCTGCGCCGCAACCGCGCCGAGTTCGAGCGGTTCTACCGCGAGCTGTACGGCTGGGAGCTGCTGGTCGACGCGGCGACCGCGCGGGTCTACAAGGACCGCTGGTACAACCGCGAGCTCAAGCCCAGCCAGCGCGACGCGTTCGATCCGGCGCGCCGGCTCGACTGCGTCGGGTTCTTGCTGCTGCTCGAGTTCTACGAGCGGCTGCTCGAGGCCAGCAACCGCGGGCCGACCGACCTGCCGCCGCCGCGGTTCGCGTTCGGCGAGCTGTTCGCCCACGCGCGCGACCGGCTGGCGCAGCTGGGCGGCGCGGCGCTCGCCGACGACGAGGTGCGGCGGATGCTGCGCCAGCTGATGCCGATGCTCGAGCGCTACCGGTTCGTGCGCGAGGTGCCGCGCGAGCGCGACGACGACGTCGCCGACGAGCGCGTGCTGTACGAGGCGCTGCCGGGGCTGTACCACTACGATCCGCGGCGGCTGGCGCCCGAGGTGGTGGCGCGGGCGCTGGGCGCGGACGGTGAGGAGGAGGGGCCATGACGTACCAGGTCGAGCGCGTGCGGTTGATCAACGTCCACAACTTCGTCGACGAGACCGTCGAGCTGCGCGGCGGCGGGCACCTGTTCCTGCTGGGCGACAACGGCTCGGGCAAGACCACGGTGCTCGACGCGATCCACGACGTGCTGGCCGGCGGCGAGCTGGAGTGGAACGCCGCGGCGCGGCTGGGCGGACGGCGCGACGAGGGCCGCAGCCTGCAAGGCGTGGTGCTGCGGTTCGACGCCGAGCGCGGCGTGCGGCGGGCCGGCGGCGCCATCGCCTACGCGGCGCTCGAGCTGCGCGACGCCGCGGCCGGGCGGTCGCTGACGATCGGCCTGGGCACCGAGGCGACGACGCTCGACGCGCGGGTGGGGCGCTGGGGCTTCGCGACGCCGCGGCCGCTGGCCGAGGTCGCGCTGCTCGACGAGGACGATCGCCCGTGCGACCGCGAGGCGCTGCGCCGACGGCTGGGCGCGGCGGCGGTGTTCGCGCCGCTGGCCGGGTTCCGCCGCGAGGTGGCGGCGCGGCTGTTCGGCTCGGAGGCGGCCTACGCCGAGGCGATCCGCTTCTGGGGCATGGCCAAGGCCTACCGCGAGATCGTCGCGACCGCGCGCGACTTCGGCGCGCTGTTCGAGCGGCTGCTGCCGGCGCCCGACAGCGAGGTGTTCGCCGAGGTGCTGCAGGCGCTGGCGGCGATCGACGACCTGGACGCGGCGCTGCGCGACCTCGACGCCCAGGCGGCGTACGTCGGCGGCCTGCAGGCGCTGGCGGCGGAGGTGGGCGCGGCCCGGGAGGCGGGGGCGCGCTACCGCTGGCTGGCCGGGCAGCGCGAGCTGGAGGCGGCGGCGACGGCCGAGGCGGCGGCGCGGGCGGCGGCGGTCGACGGCGCGCGGCAGGTCGAGGCGCTGGCGGCGGCGGCGGCGGTGGCGCGGGCCGCGCGGCAGCGGGCGGCCGAGGCGCTCTACCGGGCCGAGTCGACCGACGCCGCGGCGGCGGCGGTGGCGCTGGCGGGGCTGGCGGCGCGGCGGCGCGAGGTCGAGGCCGATCGCGCGGCGGCGGCGGCCGAGCGCGAGCGGGTGGCCCGCGATCGCGCGAGCTGCGAGCGCGCCGGGGCCGACGCGGCCGACGAGCTGGCGCGCCACGCGGCGGCGCTGGCTGGCCGGTTGGAGGCGGCGCTGCCGGCGGTGGGCGAGGTCCCCGGCGAAGGCGTGGCGGTGACGGCGGCGGCGGCGGCGCTGCGGGCGCGCGACCTCGACGCGGCGGCGCTGCGCGACCGCGGGGCGGCCACGGCGTGGCTGGCGCGCCTGCGGGCGCAGGCCGATCAGCGCCGGGTCGAGGCCGAGCTGGCGGTGGCCGCGGCGGACGCGGCGGTGGCGACGGCGGCGGCGAGTCGGGGCGAGCTGGCGGCGGTCAGCGCGGCGGCGGGGCGCGCGCCCGGCGTGGGCGCGGCGATCGCGGCGCTGGCGGCGGCGGGCGTCGACGCACGGCCGCTGTACGAGCTGCTGGAGCCGCGGCCGACGGCGCCGCCGGCGGGGTTGGCCGCGGTCGAGCGCCTGCTGGGCGCCGAGCTGCTCGAGGCGCTGGTGGTGGCGCCGGCCGACGCGGCGCGGGCGCGCGCGACGCTGGTGGCCGCGCGGGCGCCGGCGCGCGTGGTGGTGGCGACCTCGGCGAGCGCGCGGCTGCCGGCGTGGGCGGCGTGGTTCGCCGACGAGGTGGCGACCTCGATCGCCGGCCGCGCGCTGGCCACGGCGCTGGCGCAGCCGGCCGACCTCGCGGCGGTCGAGCTGACGCCGGGCTGGGTCGCGCTGCGCGGCGTCTGGGCGGTCGCGCTCGACGAGGCCCCGCGACGGCTGGGCGCGGCGGTCCGCGCGCGCGCGCACGCCGCGACGCTGGCCGAGCTCGACGAGGCGTCCGCCAACGCGCGCGCGCGCCAGCGGGCCGCGACGCACGCGCGCGGGGCGGCGATCGCGGCGCGGGAGCCGATCGACGAGCTCGCCGCCGCGCTGGCGGCGATCGACGGCGAGGCGCTGGTCGGCGCGCGCGCCGCGCACCAGCGCCAGGTCGATCGGCTGGCGCTGTGCCGCGCCGCCGAGCAGGCCGCGGCCGCGCGCGCGGACGCGCTGGCGGCGCGGGTCGTCGAGCTCGACGCCGAGCAGGCCGCGCTGCAGGCGCGGCTCGACGGCGCCGCGGCCCCGGAGCTCGAGCGGCGGCTGGGCCGGCTGCGCCGCGACCGCGACCGCGCCGACGCCGACGTGCAGGCCGCCGAGCAGGCGCAGGCCGCGGCCCAGGTCGCGGTGATCGACGCCGAGCGGCGCGCCGGGGCGCACCAGGCGGAGCACCGGCAGCGGGCCGCGGCCCAGGCCGACGCGCTGGCCGACCTGCGCGCGCAGCTGGCGGCGCTGGGCGCCCCGCAGGCCCAGGCCGACGACGCGGCGGTGGCGACCTACGTGCGGGTGGCCCAGCGCGGCGACAGCTTCCGCTCGATCGAGGCGATCCGCGCCCGCGAGGCCGAGGCCCAGCGCGCGGCCGACGGCGGCGCCGACGAGCTCGAGCGCGACGGCGCCCGCGGGGTCCGCTGCCTGGCCCACGCGTCGACGTTCGGGTTCGGCTACGACCGCGCCCGCAACCAGCTCGTCGATCGCCGCGGCCAGCCGGCGGCCGGCGTCCACGCCGAGCTGGCCCGCGCCATCGCCGAGCAGCGCTCGGTGGTGAACGCGCAGACCCGCGATCTGATGGATCGGCTGGTGATGGGCACGCTGGCGCGGCAGCTCCAGGCCCAGGTGCAGCGGCTCGATGACACGCTGCGCGGCATCAACCGCGTGCTGGCCGGCCTGCGCTTCGGGGTCAGCCGCTACCAGTTCAAGGTCGCGCCGCGCGCCGATCGCCAGGAGCTGGTGGCGCTGGTCGGCCGGCTGTCGATCCTCGACGCCGACAGCCGGCGCGAGTTCCGCGCGTGGATCGAGCTGCACCTCGACGAGCTGCGCGCGGGCGGCGACGCGCGCGACGCCGACGCCACGCCGCGGCTGCTCGACTACCGGCGGTGGTTCGACTACCGGCTGCACGTCCAGGCCGCCACCGCCGACGGGGTCGACCTGACCCAGCGGCTGCGGCAGGTCGGCTCCGGCGGCGAGCAGGGCGTGCCCAACTACCTGCTGGTGCTGGCGCTGGCCAAGCTGATGTTCGACGCCGCCGGCGCCGGCGTGCGGCCGCTGTTGTTCGACGAGGCGTTCTACGGCATCGACGCCGGCCGCCGCGACGAGCTGCTGCGGCTGGCGACCGAGCTCGACCTGCAGCTGGTGGTGGCCTCGCCCGATCAGGACGGCGTGACGCCGGCGGTCCGGGCCGCGACCACGCTGTTCGTCATCAAGGACGGCGACGGCGACGTGCACCTCGCGCCGTACCACTACCGCAACCACGCGCGCGATCCGCAGCCCGCGCTGTTCGGACCGCCGGCCGCGGGCTGATCACGGGTCGCACTCGCAGAGGTACGCGCGCGCGACCGTGCCGCCCGAGCTGACCAGGCCCCAGCCGTTGCTGTCCTGGGCGAACGCGAACGGCAGGTCGCCGCTGGGCTCGCTGCTCGACCACAGGTTCGACGGGATCGCGACCAGCGAGCCCTGCCAGAACCAGTTGTTCTTGACGTCGCAGTCGAGCGCGTCTTCGCAGCGGCCGCCGACGTACGCGGTGGTCACCGAGCTGGCGCCGACCGCGGTCAGGACCGCGTCGAGGTCGCCGTTCTCGAAGGTCGCCAGGTGGGTCCGGCCGGGCAGATCGTCGTCGCAGTCGGCGGCCGCGCCGCCGAGGTCCGCCGGGCCGACGCGGAAGGCGTAGCGACCGCCGCCGCTGACGACGCCGTACGCCGCGGGGCAGCCGGCGGCGTCGATCGGGCGCGCGTCGATCAGCCGGGCGTCGATCGCCCCGGCGTCGGCGACCGCGCCGTCGGCCGCGGCGGCGTCGACCTCGTCACCGCCAGCGACGTCGCCGGCGGGCGTGAACCCGCAGGCGGCGGTCAGCAGCGTCGTCACGATGGGCCAGGCGCGCATTGCGGACATCTTACGCCGTACCCGCGGCGGCACCTACAGGTACGCCCGTGGCGTCGATCGGGCGCCGTGATGTACGGGTCCTCACCATCCGGATAGGGGAGTGCAACTCCCTGCAACCGCGGAGGGGTGATCGGCGACAGTATCCAGTGATGGCGCTCGTCACGTCCGCGGTGATGCAGACCGACGTCGGCATGGTGCGGCCGCGCAACGAGGACGCCGCCTACGCGGACCCGCAGGGCCGGTTCGCCGTCGTCGCCGACGGGATGGGCGGCCACGGCGCCGGCGACATCGCCAGCGCGATGGCGGTCGAGCTCCTGCGCGCCCACCTCGAGGGCGAGGCCGATCGGCTGGCGGCCTACGCGCGGGCGCCGCGGCCGGCGGGGCGCGAGGCGATCGCGGCCCGGCTGCGCGCCGCGGTCGAGGGCGCCAACCACGCGGTCTACGACCGCAGCGTCCGTGAGGCCGACAAGCACCAGATGGGCACCACGCTCGAGGTGCTGGTGATGTGCGGCCCCGAGGCGCTGATCGCCCACGTCGGCGACAGCCGCAGCTACCTCTTGCGCGAGGGCGCGCTCACGCAGCTGACCGAGGACCACTCGGTGGCCGAGGCGATGCGTCGGGCCGGGACCATGGACGACGCGACGGCCGCGGTGTCGCCGATGCGCAGCGTGCTGAGCAACGCGATCGGCGTGACGCCGGAGGTGTCGGTGGATCTGATCGCGGTCGCGCTGCAGCCGGGCGACCGCCTGCTGATGTGCAGCGACGGCCTGCACGACTACTTCACGCGCGAGGAGGTCGGCCTGCACCTCACCGGGCGCGCGCCCACGGTCGGCCTGGCGCGCCTGATCGAGCAGGCGCGCGCGCGCGGCGGCCACGACAACATCACCGGCGTGGTGATCGAGGTCCGCGGCCGAGCGGCGGCGACCGCGCCGATCGTCGTCGACGTCGACGACGGCGCCGGGGCGGGCGAGGTCGACGCGGCCGACGACGACGCGATCACCAGCCCGGTCGCGGTGCCGCTGCCGCTGAGCGGCGTGTCGGACGTGTCGGTCGCGAACTTCGTCGACCGCTCGCTGCGCGAGCAGAGCCACCCGCACCCGCTGCCGCCGCGGCGTCGCTGAGCGGGGCGCGCGACCGCGCGGCGCCGCGGCGTCCTGCGGTAGGGTGCGCCCGTGGCTACTCCGCGCGCACGCGCCGTCGCGACCTGGACCGGGCTGATCCTGCTGGCGGCGATCGCCGCGCTGACGGCGTGGCGGCCGTGGCTCGGCGGCGGGCTGATCATCGGCGTGGTCGGCGGCGCGGCGACGTTCCTGGCGCTGTTGCGCGCGATGCTGTGGCTCGACGACCAGGGCAAGCTCCCGGCCGCGCCGCTGGCGGTGGGCGCGGTGGCCGCGTCGGTGACGATCGTCGCCGCGCCGGCCGCGCTGGGCCTGCTGCTGCTGGGCCGGGCCGCGGCGATCACCGCCGGCGGCGTGAGCGCGGTGCTGGTGCTGGGCTTCTTCGGCCGGATCGAGCTGGGGCGCCAGCTCGATCGCCGGCGGCTGAGCCAGCTCGATCGCGCGCTCGCCGCGGACGCGGACCTGGCCGCCGCGCTGGCCGCGGTGCCGCCGCACTTCTTGTTCGTCGTGGTCGGTCGGCTGGCCGACCACGGGCGCTGGGCCGAGCTGCTGGCGTACCTCGCGCGCAACCCCGGGCGGCCGTTCCAGGCGCGCTACGTGGTCGACTGGCAGCTGGCGGCGCACCTGGCGCTGGGCGACGTCGCCGCCGCCGCGGCCGTGTTCGCGGCGGCCCCGCCGGCCGACACGCCCGCCGAGCACGCGCTGGCCGCGCTGCAGGAGGCCCGGCTGGCGATCGCCCGCGGCGACGCGGCGGCGGTGCTGCCGACGCTGGCCGCGCCGGCCGATCCCGACCTCGCGACCGAGCTGGTGTCGGCGCGCGCGGCGATCCACGTCGACGCGTTGGTGGCCACCGGCGACGACGCCGGCGCGCGGGCCGCGCTGGCGGCGCTGCGCACGCGCTACGGCCGGGCCTACGTCGCGCAGCTCGGCAAGCGCGCCCGCCCGTGCTCGGCGCTGGCGCGGGCCGTGGCCGACGACGACGACGCCGCCTGACCCGCGCGCCGCCCGCGCCGCCCACGCCGCCCGCGCCGCGCTCGCGCTACGCTCGCGCGCGATGCTCTTGACCCGCGCCGAGTCGAGTCACTACCGCGAGACCTCGCTCCACGCCGACGTGATGACGTTCCTGGCCGCGCTCGCCGCGCGCGGCGATCGCCGGCTGCACCTCACCGGCTTCGGCTACAGCCCGCAGGGGCGCGAGCTGCCGCTGGTGGTGGTGTCGACCCGCGGCGTGCGCACGCCGGCCGAGGCGCGCGCGGCCGGCCTGCCGGTGGTGCTGATGCTCGACGGCATCCACCCCGGCGAGGTCGAGGGCAAGGAGGCCAGCCTCGCGCTCTTGCGCGACCTGCTGGCCGGCCCCGACGGCGGGCTGCTCGAGCACATGACGCTCTTGGTGGCGCCGCTGTTCAACCCCGACGGCAACGACGCGCTCGACCCGGCCAACCGCCGGCTCGATCTGGCCACGCTCAGCGGGCAGCCCGGGCCGGTGGTCGGCACCCGCACCCAGAGCCACGGCATCAACCTCAACCGCGACTACCTGCGGCAGGCCGCGCCCGAGATGCGCCTGTTGCAGGCCGGCGTGTGCCAGCCGTGGGCGCCCGATCTGACGATCGACAACCACGCGACCAACGGCTCGGTGCACCGCTTCCACATGACCGTCGACGTCCCGCACACCGTCGCCAGCGGCCGCGCCGAGCCGATCGAGTTCATGCGCGCGCGGATGGTGCCCGACGTCATGCGCGCGGTGCGCGGGCGCGGCTTCGAGTCGGGCTGGTACGGCAACTTCGTCGAGGACGAGCGCACCGTCGATCGCGGCGCCGACGTCGATCCGACGACCGCGGTGGGCGAGGGCTGGATGACCTACCCGCACCACCCGCGGTTCGGCTCGAACTACCGCGGGCTGACCAACCGGCTCGACGTGCTGCTCGAGTGCTACTCGTACCTGTCGTTCGCGGAGCGCGTCGCCACCGCGTCGGCCTGGCAGCACGAGCTCTTGCGCTGGGTGGCGGGGCACGGCCACGACATCTGCCAGGTGGTGGCGGCCAGCCAGCGCCCGCCCGACGCGGTGGCGGTGCGCTACCGGCTCGAGGACTTCGCGGCGCCGGTCGAGATCCTGACCCGCGCGCCGCGCACGCTCGATGGCGCGCCGACCGCGGTGCGCATCCCGCACCGGGCGCGGTTCGTCGGCTCGACCGTGATCGCGCGGCCGCGCGCCTACGCGGTGCCGGCGGCGGTGGCCGCGCACCTGGCGCGCCACGGCCTGGCGATCGGCGACGCCCCGACGCGGGTCGACGCCGAGCTCGCGCGGGTCGAGGCGGTGGCCACCGAGGGCGGGCGCGGCATCCTCGAGGCGGCGCAGGTGGGCGAGCTGGCGGTGAGCTGGCGCGCCGAGGCGCGGGCGGTGCCGCCGGGCTACCGCCTCGTGACGACCGATCAGCCGCTGGGCGCGATCGCGGTGTACCTGTGCGAGCCCGAGAGCGACGACGGCGCGGTCGAGAACGGCCTGATCGGCGCGCCGGCCGTCGGCGACGACTTCCCGATCTGGCGGGTGCGCTGACGCTACCAGCCGTGGTCGAGCACGAGGCAGCCGACCCACGCGCAGAGCGGGATCAGGTAGAGGAGCTGGCGGACCTTCACGAGTTCACTGTGCCGGATCGGGCACGTCGGAGAGAAGCGCGATCGGCGGCGCGGCGGGTATCAGCGGGATAGTGGCGCGGCGCGCCTGCGGCAACCTGCCCCAGGCGCGCGCGATCGTGCGGGAAGAATCCGCGGGTGGCGCGTCCCGGCGCCATGGAACGCCTGTCCCTCGCCCTGCCGCTGCTGGTCGCCGCCTGCGGCCAGATCGTCGCGACCACCGCCGACGCGCCCGAGGGTGTCAGCGACGCCGCGCGGTCGCCCGATGGCGGCGCCGCGCTCGACGCGCCGGCCGCGCCGACGCCCGACGCCAGCCCCGCGCCGGTCGACGCCGCGAGCGGCTACGTCCTGACCGTGGTCCTCGACGGGGCCGGGGTGGGCGACGTCAAGTCGGTCCCCGACGGCATCGCGTGCGGCCTGCGCTGCGCCGAGGCCTTCCCGCCCAACACCGCCGTCGCGCTGACCGCGACGCCGCACGCCGGCGCCTACTTCGCCGGCTGGAACGAGCCCGGCTGCGGGATGGCGACGACGTGCACCGTGGTCATCGCCGCGCCGCGCGACATCCTCGCCAAGTTCGAGGTCGCGCCGTGAGCCCGCCGTGAACGCTCACCGCCGCGGCGCGAGCTTGCCGATCGGCACGACGGTCTCGGTCCACTGCGCGATGTGGTTGTTCGACGCGATGTCCTGGAACGGCAGGCGGAACGCCGGGCCGGTGGGATCGCCGCCCATCGCGACGCGCCCGGGGAAGAACGCCGCCATCCACAGCTGCGGCTGACCGCCGGGGAGCCGCACGCCGAACGCGCGCTTCGACGAGAACGTGATCCAGTACAGATCCTCGGTGGTGCCGGCCGGGCCCCACGAGTTGCGGAACGGCGCCCACCGCGCCCACGAGTTGGTGAGGCCGCCGGCGACGTTGGCGAGGTCGAGCTTGCGCGGCGGCACCGAGCCGTCGGCCTTGACCACCCACAGCTCGGCCGACGCGTCGTCGTACGCGTCCTCGGAGGAGCGGTTGAACAGGATCCACTGGCCGTCGGGCGAGTACGACGGGTAGTAGTTGTTGCCGCCGTCGGCGACCAGCGGCCGCGGCGTGCCCCAGGCGCCGGTCGCGGCGTCGAAGGAGATCGTCGTGATCGCGCCGCCGGTGAAGTGCCAGTCGGCGCCGGGCGCGCTGGCGGTGACGTAGACCAGCGCGGCGCCGTCGGGCGCGACGTCGGGGTGCGTCGCGTAGCCGCCGGTCGGCACCGTGCCCAGGGCGGCGGCGGTGGCGCCGTCGCGCACGGTGAGCGTGCCCGCCGAGCTGGTGATCAGGTGGGCGCCGTCGGGCGTGTACGCGGCGAAGTTCCAGCGCGCCGCGCTCGCGGTCGGCGCCCGGGTGGCGACGTCGACCACCGCGGCCGGGCCGTCGCCGCCGTCGTAGGTGATCGCCATGCGGGTGCCGTCGCGCGACAGCGCGTGGCACGCGACGCAGCGGCCGGCCTCGGTCGAGGTGTAGAACGGCTCGGCGGCCTGACCGACCGCGCCGAAGTCGTAGCGGAAGATGCCGTAAGGGCCGCCGCCCGCGGAGGTCGCCGCCCAGTAGTACAGGCCGCCCATCAGATCCTCGTGGGCGTGCGAGACCCGGTGGCCAGGCGCGGTGCCGACGCGGCCGGGGTTGCTCGCGGTGAGGCCGCG
>Ga0073899_10001125_pt1 | contig 24507 bp, 21 predicted proteins | sample KloWWTmetaKNB5Ph_FD_88975 | JGI IMG/M metagenome (GOLD analysis project Ga0073899, IMG submission 88975) | Active sludge microbial communities from Klosterneuburg, Austria, studying microevolution and ecology of nitrifiers - Klosterneuburg... | ecosystem: Engineered > WWTP > Aerobic digester >... | reverse complement strand
TACGAGGCCTTCGCCGCGGCCGGAGCCATGGTCGGTCACGGCGGGGTGGTCGTGTGGGACGACACCATGGACGCGGCCGCCATGGCGCGCTTCGCCATGGAGTTCTGCGCGATCGAGTCCTGTGGCAAGTGCACCCCCTGCCGCATCGGCTCGACCCGGGGAGTCGAGGTCATCGACCGGATCCGCGACGGGGACGAGACCACCCGGCATACCAATCTCGTTCTCCTCCAAGATCTCTGCACCACGATGGAGAAGGGTTCCCTGTGCGCGCTGGGAGGACTCACTCCCCTGCCGGTGCGCAGTGCACTGGCCCTCTTCCCCCAGGACTTCGGCGTCGCTGCCGCCAGTGACAGGAGCACCTCATGACTCTCATCATCGAACCCGACTTCGGGACGCCCGCCGTCACGCCCTCGGGCGACGCGGCCTCCGACGCCACGGTGACCATCGACGGTCATCAGGTCACCGTCCCCGTGGGGAGCTCAGTCCTCCGGGCAGCCAAGGAGGCGGGGATCGACATCCCCAAACTCTGCGCGACGGACTCGCTCAAGGCGTTCGGGTCCTGCCGCCTCTGCGTCGTCGAGATCGAGGGCGCCAAAGGGACCCCGGCGTCCTGCACCTCGTTGTGCTCCGACGGCATGGTGGTCTCGACCCGTTCCGATGCCGTTGACCAGGTGCGCAAGGGTGTGATGGAGCTCTACCTCTCCGATCACCCCACCGACTGCCCGGGATGCGCGCGGGGCAACTGCGAGATCCAGTCCGCCGCCGCGACGGTCGGCGTGGCGGAGGTCCGCTACGGCCTGGGCGGCAAGAGCCACGTCGAGGAGCACGCCGACGAGTCCAACCCCTATTTCACCTACGACCCGTCCGCGTGCATCGTGTGTTCACGCTGCGTGCGGGCCTGCAACGACATCCAGGGCACCTTCGCCCTGACCATCGACGGGCGCGGCTTCGACTCACGGATCACGCCGGGCGGCACCGACTTCCTCTCCTCGGAATGCGTCTCCTGTGGCGCCTGTGTGCAGGCCTGCCCGACCGACGCGCTCACCGAGAAGTCGATCATCTCCCTCGGCATGCCCACCCGCACGGTGATCACGACCTGCGCCTACTGCGGCGTCGGCTGCAACTTCAAGGCCGAGGTCAAGGACGAGCTCGGTGCCGGGGGCACGGTCACCTCCACGGTCGTCCGGATGATGCCGTGGAAGGACGGGAAGGCCAACGAGGGCCACTCCTGCGTCAAGGGCCGCTTCGCCTACGGCTACGCCAACCATGACGACCGGCAGCTCGAGCCGATGGTGCGCGACACGATCGACGACGAGTGGCGCGTGGTGTCGTGGGATGAGGCCATCGCCAAGGTCGCTGAGGGCTTCACAGCCATCCAGGCCGAGCACGGTGTGGGTGCCATCGGCGGCATCTCGTCCTCGCGCTGCACGGACGAGGAGGTCTATGTCGTCCAGAAGATGGTGCGCGCGGCATTCCGCAACAACAACGTCGATACCTGTGCCCGGGTGTGCCACTCCCCCACGGGCTATGGGCTGAGCCAGACCTTCGGGACGAGCGCCGGCACCCAGAACTTCGCCTCCGTCGAGCAGTGCGACGTCATGCTCGTCATCGGGGCCAACCCGCCCGACGCGCACCCGGTGTTCGCCTCCCGGATGAAGCAGCAGCACCGGCGGGGGGCCCGCGTCATCGTCGCGGACCCCCGGGCCATCGACTTGGTGCGCTCCCCACACGTCGAGGCCTCCTACCACCTGCCCGTGCGGCCAGGCGGCAATGTCGCCCTCATCAATGCCATGGCCCACGTGATCGTGACCGAGGGCCTGCACGACGAGGCCTTTCTGGCCCAACGCTGTGAGGACGTCACGGCATACCTCGATTTCATCCGAGACCCACAGCACGCCCCAGAGGCGGTCGAGGAGGAGATCGGCGTCCCGGCGGACGACCTGCGGGCAGCCGCCCGAATGTATGCCGCCGGGCCGAACTCGGCGATCTACTACGGGTTGGGGGTGACCGAGCACTCGCAGGGGTCGACCATGGTCATGGGCCTGGCCAATCTGGCCATGCTCTGCGGCATGCTCGGGCGCGAAGGCGTGGGCATCAACCCGCTGCGTGGCCAGAACAACGTCCAGGGATCCTGCGACATGGGGTCCTTCCCCCACGAGTTTCCCGGCTACCGACACGTGTCGATCGACGCGGTCCGCGGCATCTACGAGGACCTGTGGGGACTCCCCCTCGACCCCCGGCCCGGCCTGCGCATCCCCAACATGTTCGACTCGGCCATCGCCGGCTCCTTCCGCGGGCTCTACGTGCAAGGTGAGGACATCGCCCAGTCCGACCCCAACCTCAATCACGTCCGGGCCGCCCTGACGGCGATGGATCTCGTCGTCGTCCAGGATCTCTTCCTCAACGAGACGGCGAGGTTCGCGCACGTCTTCCTGCCCGGCACGACCTTCCTCGAGAAGGACGGCACCTTCATCAATGCCGAGCGCCGGATCAACCGCGTGCGGCCGGTCATGCCGAGCCGGGTCGGCAAGGACGAGTGGCAGGTGGTCTGCGAGATCGCGCGGGCCATGGGCTACGAGATGTCCTACGACCACCCGAGCCAGATCATGGACGAGATCGCATCGACGACACCGACCTTCGCCGGCGTCTCCTTCGACCGGCTCGACGCCGAGGGTTCGCTGCAGTGGCCGGTCAATGACGCCGCCCCGAATGGGACGCCGACGATGCACATCGGCGAGTTCGTGCGCGGGAAGGGTCGTCTCATCCCGACGCAATACGTGCCGACGACCGAACGCGCCAACCGTCGATTCCCGCTGCTGCTCACCACCGGTCGGATCCTCTCCCAGTACAACGTGGGTGCCCAGACCCGGCGCACGGACAACACGGCCTGGCACCCTCAGGATCTGCTGGAGATCCACCCCAGCGACGCCGAGTTGCGGGGCATCACCTCCGGTGACGTCGTCGAGTTGACGTCGCGGGTGGGCACCACCCGGATGACCGCCGTCGTGCTCGACCGGATGCAGCCAGGTGTCGTCTACACGACCTTCCACCACCCCGAGAGCGGAGCCAACGTCATCACGACCGAGAACTCCGACTGGGCGACGAACTGCCCGGAATACAAGGTGACCGCCGTGGAGGTGACCGTCGTCACCGAGGCCGCCAGGGCGGAGCACGCTCGGGACGCCGGTCTCGGGGCTGACGCCGAGACCGTGGGAGCCACGTCATGACCGGCGCGACCATGCCCGGCGGCAAGGCCATCCCGGCGGAGCCGCACCCGGCGGTGTCGCTCCGGTTGGGCGGCGACATCGTCCGTCAATTCGAGCACTGGCCCGACCAAGACGCCGCCGCCGAGGAGATCGCCACCCACATCAAGAAGTTCTGGGAGCCACGCATGCGTCATGAGTTGATGGCGCATGTGCGGCTCGGCGACACCGCGATGCCACGACTCCTCGCAATGGCTGCGGCCCATCTCGTCGATGGCGATTACGACCACGTGGAGGCTCAGGCGCCCTCCGGCGGTTGATCCCTTGGCGCGTGCCCGGCTCACCAGAGCAGGCGTAACCCCGGAAGGGTCCGGAAGGCCGGGTCCTTGGTCACCAAGGTCAGCCCCTCGAGAATCGCCTGCGCAGCCAGCAGGCGGTCGAAGGGATCACGGTGATCCCATTCGAGGTCTCCGGCCAACTGTCCGTGGGCAGAAGTGATGTCCAACTCCCGCAGCCCCAGCCGTCTCACGTGGCTGGCGTAGCCACCGGAGAGGACTTCCCCTCCGGGGAGTTTCCCGAGACAGTTCTTGAGCGCCAACTCGAACGACGTGACTGCCGAGACCATGACCACCGCTGATGTCGAGATCGCCTCTCGCGCAGGGGCACTGATCGCACTCGGTTCAGCCACCGCCCAGATGAAGGCATGGGTGTCGACCAGCAGCGTCACAGTGGCGTCTCCCACTGCGCGAGCTCCTTCTCGGACAGGGGCTCGAAGAAGACATCCTCCGGGACGATGATCTCGAGAAAGCCCAACTCACGACGGGGTCGACTCATCGGCACGAGCTTGGCGATCTCGATGTCACCGCGAGCAATGATGATCTCTTCGCCGGCCTCGACGGCGGCCAGGAGCGCGGACAGGTGCGTCTTGGCGTATTGCACCTTCACGGTGGACATGGAACCAGACTAGGTTGGTCAAGTTGGTTGGTCAACTGCCCGAAGGCTCAGAGGGTGGAGTGGACGAGGCGACCGGCCACCAGGGTGGCCGCGACCGGCATACGACGCAGGTATGCCGCCTGCTCGCCGCTGCCCTCGTGGTCACCGAACGCTCGGAGCGGGTCGGCATCGAGCAGAACCACGTCGCCGCGGCTCCCCTCCCGCACGGTGCCCTGGCCGTCGGTGGATGCGGCCAACGCCTCAGCCCCCGTGATCGCTTGCTCCGGATGCCACGCAGGCCGATCGTCGCCCGACCGGTGGACGGCGGCAGCCATCGCGAGCCATGGATCCAGCGGTGCGACGGGCGCGTCGGACCCCATGGCCAGCGTGACGCCGGCATCGACCATGGAGCGAAGGGCGAAGAGCCGGTCAGTGCGATCGCCCCACCACTGCTCGGACACATCGCGGTCGTCGAGGGCGTGTGCGGGCTGGACGCTCGCGGTGATCCCGGCGCGCGCCAGCCGTGGCACGTCGTCCCAACGGACCAGTTGGGCGTGTTCCATCGATCCGCTCTGCCCACTCGCCTCGAAGGCGTCGAGGGTCGCGGCCACCGCTTGGTCACCGATCGCGTGGATGGCCGCCGTGAGCCCGATCTCCTTGGCGCGCAACATGATTCGCGTGAGGTCCTCAACGGGCAGGTTGGGCAGTCCACGCGGGTGCTCGAGGTGGTCGGCGCCGACATAGGGGTCGCAGCACCACGCGGTGAGGGTGTTGAGGCTGCCGTCGCTGATCACCTTGAGCGGGCCCATCGTCACGAGATCGTGCCCGGGCACGAGGGGGTCCCCGGTGCGCAGGCCCAGCTCGGCGACCTGCTCCAGGTCGTCGGCATAGGTCGCCGCCCGGATCCGCATCGAGTCCAGGCCACGGGCCACCCGCTCCGGCCAGGTGCGGAAGGACGAGCCGAACTCGAAGTCGACGATCCCGACGACCCCCTTCGCGTGGGCGGCCGTGTTCGCGTCGCGCAGCGCCTCGGTCGGGTCCGCCGAATCGGGATCGAGCGCCTCAAGTCGGGGATAGGCGGCGTACCACTCCTCCTCGGCCAACGCGCCTGCGCGAGAGGGCAGTCCGAGGAGTCGCAGGGCGGCTGAGTTGAGCCACCCGTTGTGTCCGTCACCGGAGGCCAGCACCACCGGCCGATCGCCCGTGACCGCGTCCAACTCGGCGACCGTGGGTGGGGCAGACCAGGTCGCGCTGCGATGGCCATACCCGAGGACGAGCCCGTCACCGGCCGGTATGCCGTGGAGGTGGTCCCGCACCCGGCTCACCGTCTCAGCGGCAGAGGTCACCCCAATCAGGTCGATCCGGCGCTGGGTGAGCGCCCACATCACCGGATGCGTGTGGGCGTCCCACAACCCGGGGATCGCCCACCGGCCACCCGCGTCGATGACCTGCTCCCCGGCATACGGGGAAAGAACGGGAGCGATCTCGGTGACCCGACCACCCTCGATGCGGAGGTCGACCGGCCACGAGTCAACGACAGGCGCGGCCCTCCCACCGATGGGGACGAGCCGCGCCTGCCGGACGAGCACTGGGTTCAGAGTCGGTCAGAAGTTGATCATGTGGCCGACGATGCCCTCGACGGCCTCCTTGACCGACTCGGACAGGGTCGGGTGGGCGAAGACATTGCGGGCGACCTCGTCGGCGGTGAGGTCCCACTTCTGCGCCAGCGTGAGGACGGGAAGGAGCTCGGTCACGTCCGGACCGATCATGGCCGCACCGAGGATCTCGTTGTGCGTGGCATCGGCGATGACCTTGACGAAACCGGCGGTCTCGCCCAACCCAGCGGCCTTGCCATTGGCGGCGAAGGGGAAGACCGCGGTCTTGACGTCGTAGCCCTTCTCCTTGGCCTGCGCCTCGGAGTAGCCGAAGGAGCCGATCTGCGGGTGGCAGTAGGTCGCTCGCGGGATGAAGTCGTATTCGACGGGCATGGTGTCGGCGCCGGCGATGGTCTTGGCGGCGACGACACCCTGGGCCTCGGCGACATGGGCGAGCATCATCTTGGCGGTGCAGTCACCGATGGCGTAGACGCCGTCGACATTGGTGCGCATGAAGTCATCGATGGCGATGGCGCCTCGTTCGGTGAGCTGGACGCCGGTGGCTTCGAGGCCATAGCCCTCGGTGCGCGGCGCGAACCCGATCGCCGAGAGGAGTTTGTCGGCCTCGAGCACCTGCTGGTCACCGCCGGCGGCGGGAGACACCGTGACACGAACGCCCGAGCCGGTGTCCTCGACGGACTCGACCTTGGTGCCGAGCATGACCTTGATGCCGAGCTTCTTGTAGTGCTTGAGGAGTTCCTTGGAGACGTCCTCGTCCTCGGTCGGCACCATGCGGTCGAGGAACTCGACGATGGTGACGTCCACACCGAAATTAGTCATGACGTAGGCGAATTCGACGCCGATGGCACCGGAGCCGGCGATGATGATCGAGCCGGGGAGCTGGTCGTCGAGGATCTGCTCCTCGTACGTGACGACGTTCTGGGAGACCTGCACGCCCGGGAGCATGCGCGTGACGGCGCCCGTGGCGATGATGAGGTTGTCGAAGGTGAGCTCTTGGGTGGAGCCGTCTTCCTTGGCCACCGTCATGGACTTCGGGCCGGTCAGGGTGCCCCAGCCGTCGATCTCGGTGATCTTGTTCTTCTTCATGAGGAAGTGGACGCCCTTGACGATGCCCGCGGACACCTGCCGCGAGCGCGCGTGGGTCGGGCCGAAGGACATCGTGGCGTCACCCTCGATGCCGTACTTCTTCTTGTCGTGGGTCAACAGGTGCGCGATCTCGGCGTTCTTGAGCAGCGCCTTGGACGGGATGCAGCCGACGTTGAGACAGACACCGCCCCAGTACTTCTTCTCGACGACTGCGGCCTTCAGGCCGAGTTGCGAGGCACGGATCGCCGCGACGTAACCACCAGGACCTGCACCGAGAACAACGACATCAAAGTCAGCCATGGGAACAAGCCTATCGGCGCCCTGAGGGGCATGCGTTCCCACCCGCCTCGGACTAGATCACAGCTCCTTCACGGGCTCCGCTGCCAGCAGTCCGCTCCGGACCAGTTCAGCAAGGAAGTCGTCGACCTGAGGCTCGATGAGGGCCGCGTCCACGGCGTAGGCGGCGGCAAGGTCGTCGACGACCAGGTCCCTCTCCCCAAGCTCGAGGACACCCAACCAGATGTCGGCAGCAGTGCCCTTGAGCACCAGTGGTCGCCCACTGGGCATCACGCTCACATAGACCGTGCGGGGTTCGCCCTCCGTCACCCAAGCGACGTCACGGGCGCGCGAATAGCGCATCAGCTCGACTTCCTCGACTGGGGTCGACCCATGCGCAGGACGGAGAGCCCACCCGCACGAGCCCGCCGCCACCAGTCCCGACGGACGTCAGCCCGGGTCGGCGGACGGCCAAGTCGCTGACCGAGATCGAACCTGTTGACGCGGGTGGCCCGCACGAGCAGGCGGACCCTCGGCACCACCCCATGGGCGTTCCGCCACCGGGCTCGCCACTCTCCGAGGCGGTCCGAGTTGTCCCGCATGAGGTGCCAGAGCGCCAGCTCGCTGCTGTGCCGGACTCGACCCTCTTCGCCGATGGCGAGCGCCAGTCCCACCCCGGCGCCCAGGTGATCGGCCAGCAGCCTGACCTCGTCGCGTTCCGCAGGCGAGAGCCTGGTCCAGTGGTTGTCGACATCGAGGGTCTTCCCCGGCGAGCGGGCTGCATGGAGCAACAGCAGCAAGTGCTCCCCGAGGAGACCGGGAGCGGGGCAGGTGACTCCCCCGATGTCACGGGCCACTCGGCTCTGCCACAGCGCCTCGAAGGCGCGGGCCGGGTCATGGTGGAACCCGGGAAAGTTCTGGTGGACGTCCAACATGCCGTACGAGTCGTGGTGCAACGACGCGGCGTGCTCGAAGAGTGAGCCCTCGTCGAAGTCGCACCACAAGAGCCAATCGTGATCCACGAGACCACGCATCAGCCGTCGCACGTGAGCTGGCCGCACGAGGACATCCGCATCCGTGCCAGCGGGACGGCCCGGATTGGCGCTCGGATCCACACTCACGCCCTTGATGTGGAGCACGTCCGCGCCGACGCGATCCGCGACCGCCTGCACGCTCGCGTGGGCGAACCGCACGAGGACCGAGGTCGGCAGGCCCGCGGTCACCTCTGGGTCAGCCTCCACGAGCACAGTATCCACGAGCAGCCGGTCGGAGGCCGCTGGCAGCGAGCGCTTCGTGGATCGCTCGGGCCGCGGGAGCGGCCGTCTCCGCCCCGGTGCCCCCCTGGGTGACGACGACCGCCACGGCATACCGAGCCTGCTCCGGCGTGCCGCTCGGTGCCCACGAGACGAACCACGACGTGTCCCCCTTGCCGAGCACCTCCGCGGTGCCGGTCTTGCCCGACACCGGCCAGTCCTCACGCATCCCGGCAAAGGCACCAGCGCCCGTGCCGCTCGTCACCACCGCTCTCAGACCCGTCCGCACCAGCTCAGCCACGCTCGGGTCCAGTCCGGCGGACCGGGTGGCAAGCCGAGGGAGTGGCGCCGTCACTCCCGTGACGCTGTCAGTCCAACCCTGAGCGATCCGCGGGGTGACGAGTGTCCCGCCGGTGGCCACCGCGGCATACACCACCGCCATCTGGAGCGGTGTGGCCGCCAACTCCCCCTGCCCGATCGAGAGGTTGGCCGCATCACCGGCTCGGAATTGGAAGCCCGTGGCGCAGTTCTCCCGGGCGAGCGTGGTCAGGTATTCGGCGCGCTGCGGGTCAGTCGCCGCGAGCTCGGGATAACCCGTCGTCGCGCGGGTGCACAGTTCGGCCTTGTTCGCCGTCCAGGTCGCCTCCTTGAAGGAGCGACCGGGGACGGTCCCCTTCGCCTCGCCCGGGAGGTCGATCCCGGTCACGCGGCCCAGGCCGAAGGCCAGGTCGGTCGCGACGAATGGGTCGTCGGCATCCGAGGTCGCCCCCACCCCGCCCATGGCGAGCCAGTTCCGGTAGGCGGCGTCGTAGAAGATCGTGTCGCAGGACACCCGGAGGGCATCGGCGAAGCCGAGATCGCCGTGCGCGGTGCTCTCGTAGTTGTGGAAGGCCCGATCGCCGATCTGATAGCTGGCAGGGCAGGCAAATCGCCCGTCGAGCGCATTTCCCGCGGCCACCGCTGCGGGCACCGAGAGCGCCTTGATCGTCGACGCGGGTGCGAGGGCCACCTCGTCGATGCGGGAGAGCAGGGGCAGCCCACTCGTGGGGTCGGTGAGGGATGCGTATGCCGTGCTGCTGATCCCGCCCGTCCACACGTTGGGGTCGTAGCTGGGTGCCGATGCGGCCGCGACGACCGCGCCCGTCCGCACGTCAAGGACGACCGCGGCGGCGGAGTCGGCGACCTCGTCGCGGCTGCGGGCCGAGGCGATGGCCGCGGCGAGGGCTGCCTCGGTCGTGGCCTGGATGCCTGCGTCGAGGGAGGTCACGAGGTCCTTGCCCGGGATGGGCTCGGTCCTGGAGATCGTGCCCGTGACCAGCCCACGCGGATCGACGGACACGACCTCAGCGCCCGGGGTGCCCCGGAGTTCGGCGTCGTATTGCGCCTCGAGCCCGGTGCGGCCGATGAGGGCGAACGCGTCGATCCGGCCGTCGGACGCGGCGACCTCCGCGTCGGTGACGTGACCGAGATAGCCCAGGACATGAGCGAGGTTCGCCCCCTGGGGCGCGGGGTAGGAGCGCACCGGGGTGGTCTCGATGCCGAGCCCCGGATGCAGGTCAGGTCGCTCCAGGAGGGTCAGCGCCTTGGTGGGGTCCACCCCGTTGGCCACGGGTATGAGGGCCTGCGGCGACCCGTTCCAACAGGTCGGCGGCGAGGGGGCACCAGCCTCACCACAGAGTTGGGCCCGACCCACGACGTCCTTGGCGTCCCGCCCGATCACTCGGGCCAGGGCCTCGAGAGTGGAGCGGGTGCCTCGCTCGTCCCTGACCCATTGGCGACGATCGAGCGTGACACTCATCGAGACGGTGTTCGTGGCCAAGGGGGTGCCGTGTCGGTCGAGGATCCGCCCGCGGACCGCAGGGAGCACCAGCGTGCGCGTGTTGGCCTTCGCCGCAAGGTGTTGAGAGGTCTTGAGGTCTAAAACCTGCAACTGGCCGAGCCGTCCGACGAGCGTGACCAGGAGGAGACCAACGACCAAGGCGACAGCGATGAGGCGGCCCCGGTGGGTCGAGGGTGTCGCACGAGCCACCGGGGCCGCGCGTCCCTCGTGCCCCGGCTCGCTGCGAAGACCGCCGGCGCGTCCGTGACGGAGCAACTGCCACCACTGGCCGCGCACCGGTCCGACTCCACGTCGCCGCACAGGCCGCCGTCCGGACCACGACGATGGTCGGGGCATCACCGGCCGACACCGAGGTGGCTCACGCGAGCACGGGCTGACTGGCCGGTGAGCCGGGCATCGGCCCTCATGAGCACCGGCCCCAGCACCAAGCCGACGGTGAGGGTCACCAGCCAGCGCCACCCCAGACCGACGAGGTCCACCTGTCCGTCACGCAGGAGTGCCACGACGATCGAGACGGCATCGACGATGACCGTCGCGAGCAGCACCTGAAGGGCAACCACCAGCCACGGAACCCAGCCGCGACGGGCCGATCGTCCGACGACGACGCCAGCCACGGCATACGCCATGGCGGACAACCCCAGGAGAGCGGATCCGGGGGGGAGCAGGTCGAGGGCCCAGCCCCCGACGAGTCCAGCCGCCAGCCCGGCACGCGGTCCGCCACGGAGCGCGACAGCGGCGACCGGGATCGCCACGAGGTCGGGCACAGGGTGGAAACCACGGGCGGAGAGGGTCACGACGAGGAGGGCACCCACAATGAGCACCGCGCCGCGGGCGAGGGTCTGCGGCCAGATCACGGAGCGCCGCCGGTGGCCGTCGGCCGCGGTGTGATGCGTGGCGCGGTCTTGAGCACCCCCACGATGTCGAGGGTGGTGGGATCGACGGCGGGGCGGACTGCTGCCGTGGGGGTCAGCCGTCCGCGCGGCGGGTCGACCGACACGACGGTGCCGATGGTCACCCCGGCGACGAAGGGACGCCCGTCGACGCTGCCGAGGGTCACCACCTCGTCACCCGTGGCGACCATGCCCTCACCGACGAGTTCCAGGGTGAGCTGACCCGGTGCGCGTTCACCGGGCGCAGCAGCGCCGCTCGGGGAGACCGAGCCGAGGCTCCCGGTCGAGCCCGCCCGAGCTCCGACGACCACGTCAGGAGCGCCGAGGAGCGCCACATCGGAGGTCCAGGGAGCGGTCGAGACCACTCGTCCGACGAGGCCACCAGCGGCCACGACGGTCAGATCCACGGTCACCCCGTCACGGCTTCCGACGTCGATGGTGATGCGCTCCGGCCCGCTGGCGCCCACGCGTCCCACACCGACCACGTGCGCGGGGACGAGGGTCGCCCCGGCGGTCGTCGGGGCATGGAGCAGGTCGCGCAGAGCCTGCTCGTCGGCGCTTTCGGCACGGGCTTCACGGAGTTGGTCCTGCAGGCGGTCACGCTCGGCGGCCAGAGCCGAGCGCTCCTGCCCCCGTTGAGGGGCGATGACGCGCTCGAGGGGGCCGAGGACTGCTCCCCCGGCGGAGCGCAGGATGCCGAGCCCGGGGGCATCGACCAGCGCAAGTGCCGCGATGACGACGGTCGCCAAGAACGCCCACGTCAGGAGGCGACCGCGTCGAGGACGTGGTCCGCGACTGGAGGGCCCGACCGCGGCGCGAGACCGGAAGCGCGGACTCACAGCCTGGCGTTGTCGACGAGGACACGTTCGAGGGCGGAGAACTCCTCCACACAGCGTCCCGCACCTCTGGCCACGGCACGGAGCGGGTCGTCCGCGACATGCACCGGCACCCCCAACTCATGGCGCATGCGCTCGTCGAGGCCCCTGAGGAGAGCACCACCACCGGTGAGCGTGATGCCGCGATCGCTGATGTCCCCGGCGAGCTCGGGCGGGCAGACGTCGAGCACCGAGCGGACCAGTTCGATGATCTGCAGGACAGGAGCCTCGATGGCGCGGCGGATCTCCGGCGAACCCATCGGGACCGTCTTGGGCAGTCCGGTGACGAGGTCGCGACCGCGGACGCGCTCGGTGAGTTCGCTGGTCAGCGGGAAGGCCGAGCCGACGGCGACCTTGATGTGTTCCGAACTGCGCTCCCCCAGCAGAAGGGAGTACTCGGCCTTGACGTGCGAGACGATCGCCTCGTCGATCTCGTCGCCGCCGATGCGCAGGGTCCGGGACGAGACGATGCCGCCCAGACTGATGATCGCGACGTCGGTCGTGCCACCGCCGATGTCGACGACCATCGAGGCCGCGGTCTCGTGCACGGGAAGGCCGGCGCCGATGGCGGCAGCCATGGGTTCCTCGATGACGAAGACCCGTCGGGCGCCGGCGCGCAGGGTCGCGTCCTCGAGCGCGCGCCGCTCGACGGTGGTGATGTCACTGGGGGTGCAGACCACGACCCGGGGTCGGAAGATCCGCGAGGGAGCCACCTGGTCGACGAACCAGCGGAGCATCCGCTCGGTGACGTCGGCGTCCGAGATGACGCCGTCGCGCAGGGGTCGGACCGCCGTCACGCTCTCCGGGGTGCGGCCGAGCATCTCCTTGGCGCGCGTGCCTGCGGCCACGAGTTGGGCCGTTCCGGTGCGCACGGCGACGACCGAGGGTTCGTCGAGGACCACGCCTCGACCGCGTTCGTAGACAACGGTGTTGGCCGTGCCGAGGTCGATGGCGAGATCCCTCCCACCGAACCACCGCCCACGTCCAGCCTTCACGCCAGCGATGCTACGCGGCATACGAGGGTGTGGATCGAAGGCTCAGCCGAGTTCGGGGAACCAGATCGCGATCTCGCGCGCGGCGCTCTCCGGTGCATCGGAACCGTGGACGATGTTCTCCTGGACCGGCTTGCCCCAGTCGCGGCCGAGGTCGCCGCGGATCGACCCGGGGGCGGCGTCCGTGGGATTGGTGGCGCCGGCGAGCGAGCGGAAGCCCTTGATGCAGTTCTCGCCCTCGATGACGACCGCGGTCACCGGGCCGCTGCTCATGAAGTCGACGAGCGGCTGGAAGAAGGGCTTGCCCTCGTGCTCGGCGTAATGCTTGGCGAGCATTTCGGGGGTGGGAGTCAGGATCTGAAGCGCGGCGAGGGTGTAGCCCTTCGCCTCGATGCGGCGCAGCACCTCACCGGTGAGGCCGCGGGCGAAACCGTCGGGCTTGACGAGGACGAGAGAGCGTTCGGTGGTCACCAGGCCAGCCTACTGAGTGGGTTGGGCCGCGCGTTCGCGCTCCGCCGTCATCCCCTCGATGCGCGGACCCTTGACCAGCGAATAGATCCACAGGCTGGTGAAGACGAGCCCGACCCCGAGCATCGCCGGCACGATGATCGCGCTGGCCCAGGTGGCCAGCTGGACCAACCAGCCCAGCGGGAGACCCAGCGGCGAGCGCATGAGCCCCGCCGCGACGATGGCGAGGATGCCGAGGCCGAGGCCCACGGTGAGCAGCGTCGAGCCATCCTCCCCGTCGGCCATGGCCAGGCCTCGGGCCACAAGGGCTCCGAAGAAGAGCAGGATCGACTGGGCGGCGAGGACGACCGCGAGCATGCGCCAGGTGAACTTGCCGAGGCTGCCGACGACCGGGAGGTGCTTGGGCCAAGGGGTCATGAGGCGTCGCCCGAGGTGCCGGAGATCCTGCGCTCGTGGATGTCGACCGCCGATTTCGCGGCCGAGATGCTCGCCCCGGTGGCCCGGCGATAGGTCTTGACCGCCCGGACCTTCAGGCCGCTGGCGAGGTCGCGCTCGATCCTCGTGCGGACGCTGTCGGGCAGGTCCGACACGGGGACGAAGGCAACGGACGCGTTGTTGCGACCGGCGCCGAAGCGAGCACCCAGGGCGAAGATCAGGATGCCGAGGGCGATGAGCAGGATGATCCACTTCACGACAGACAGGGTATGCCGTGCGCTGGGATGCGCTTTCGGTCTCCCGGACCGAGATGCCCGGGTTTCAGCCGTCAGTGGAACCGAGGAGCATCCGCACCTCAGCCGCAGTGGTGACCGAGCCCGTCGCCACGACCCCGCCGGCCACTCCGCCGTCGTCGGCGAGCGCCGCGGCCCGGTCGAGGGCGTCGGGGAGGTCCTTGACGACGTGGACACGGTGCTCGCCGAAGATGCCTGCCGCGAGTTCGCCGAGAGCCTCGGGTCGCATGGCGCGCGGGGATGTCGTGCGACTCACGACGATCTCGTCGAAGGCGGGCTCGAGGATCTCGAGCATCTCGCTCGCGTCCTTGTCGGCCAGGATCGCGATGAGGCCGATGGTCCGGGTGAAGGCGAACGAGTCCTGGAGGGCCTCGCGAAGGGCGAGCGCACCGTGAGGGTTGTGGGCCGCATCCACGATGACCGTAGGGCTTCGGCGGACGATCTCCAGCCGGCCGGGGGATGCCACCTCGGCGAGGGCGGCGCGAACGACCTCGCTGTCGAGTTGCTGCTCACCGCCGCCGATGAAGGCCTCGACCGCGGCGATGGCGGCGGCGACATTCTGCGCCTGGTGCGCGCCATGCAGGGGGACGAAGAGGTCGGGGTACTCACCCGCGAGGCCGCGGACCGAGAGCTGCTGACCCCCGATGGCGACATCGCGTTCGGTGACGCCGAAGTCGACCTCCGCCACGACCAGGCGAGCGCCCACCTCGTCAGCCCGCTCCCGGAGGATCTCCGCGGCGTCCTCGTGCGGCTGCGCGGCCATGACCGTGATGGCATCGGCCTTGATGATCCCGGCCTTCTCGGTGGCAATCTGCTCCACGGTGTCGCCGAGGAAGTGCCGGTGGTCGAGGTCGATGGGCAGGATCACCGAGACGGGCGCATCCACGACGTTGGTCGCATCCCACGATCCACCCAGACCCACCTCGACGACCGCAACGTCAACCGGTGCGTCCGCGAAGGCGGCGTAGGCAACGGCCACGAGGACCTCGAAGTAGGTCATGCGCGGGCCACCCTCGGCCGCGGAGCGGTTGTCTACCAGCTCGATCAGAGGGAGGACCTCGTCGTAGGCAGCCAGAAAGCGTTCGGTGTCGATCGGCTTGCCGCTCAGGGCGATCCGCTCACGCATCGAGTGCAGGTGCGGCGAGGTGAAGCGGCCCGTGCGCAGGCCCAACTCTCGCAGCAGCGCCTCGATGATCCGGGTGGTCGACGTCTTGCCGTTGGTGCCGGTCAGGTGAACGACCGGGAAGGTCCGCTGCGGGTCCCCGAGCAACTCCATGACCGCGCGGATGCGATCGAGTGAGGGCTGCAACTCGTGCTCGGGAGCCCGAGCGAGGATCGCCTCCTCCACCTCCCGCATGCGCTTGGCGAGGTCGAGGTTGCGGGCGGCTTCGCGCTGGGCGCGATCAGGTGCAGGACTCACGCTCCCATCCTCCCGCACTCTCGCCAATGTGCCGTCAGCGTTTGGTCACCTGGAGGCGGACTCGGTGGGCGTTACCCACCTCGGTTTCGGTCACGCCGTTGTCCGGGCTCCCGGAGAGGTCATCGAGGTTCATCGAGACGGAGAACTGGTCGGCCAAGGTCTCGGTCGTGATGAGGTCACGGTGATCGAGAGCTGCCCGCCAGACGTGCTCACCTCCGGCCATCGTCAGGGTGATCCGATCGGACACTTCGAGACCGGCCTCGCGCCGTGCCTGCTGCACCGCACGGATGAGGTCGCGCGCCGCACCCTCGACCTCGAGCTCCTCGGTCACCTCGGTGTCGAGAACGACGAAGCCACCACCGGGAAGCATGGCCGTGACGTGGCTGTCCTGACCTTCGCCAGCCTCGTCGATGATCGTCTCGAGCGAGTACTCACCCTCCACGAGTGGCAACCCGGAACACATGACGACCCCGTCTGCACCGACGTGCCAGTCACCCGACTTCGAGCCCTTGATGACCGTCTGGACCTCCTTGCCCAGCCGCGGGCCAGCTGCACGCGCGTTGACGGTCAGTCGCTGGCTGATCCCGAAGTCGCTCTCGGATGCCTCGCTCACATCGACCAAAGTCACGGCCTTGACGTTGACCTCGTCGCGGATGAGCGCGGCGAAGTCAGCCAACTCAGACGCATCGGGCACGACGATTGTCAGATCCCGCAAGGGCAAGCGCACCCGCAACTTCTCTGCCTTGCGCAGCGACGAGGCCGTCGAGCAGATCGCTCGCACCTGGTCCATCCGCGCCACGAGGGCGTCATCGGCTGGCAGCAACTCGCCATCGGGCCAGTCGGACAAGTGCACCGAGCGCCCACCGGTCAGCCCACGCCAGATCTCCTCGGTCGTCAGAGGCAGCAGCGGCGCAGCAACCCGGCACAGCACCTCGAGGGTCGTGTAGAGAGTGTCGAAGGCATCCCTGGCATCCTGACCATCGCCAGCACCGGTGTCCCAGAAGCGCTCTCGACTGCGGCGGATGTACCAGTTGGTCAGGACGTCGGTGAAGGCACGCACCGAGTCACACGCTGACGCGATCTCCTCCCGGTCCATCTCACGTTGGACCTCCTCGACCAGTTGGCGCAGCTTGGCCAGCAGGTAGCGATCGAGGGGATGCCGTGAGTCGGTCCGCCACTGCGCGTCATAGCCCTCCCCACCGGCGCCGCCAAAGGCGTTGGCATACAACGAGAAGAAGTACCAGGAGTTCCAGAGCGGGATGAGCACCTGGCGCACGCCATCGCGGATGCCCTGCTCGGTGACGATGAGGTTGCCGCCACGCAGGATCGGCGAGGACATGAGGAACCAACGCATCGCATCGGCACCATCCCGGTCGAAGACCTCCCGGACATCCGGATAGTTCTTCAGCGACTTCGACATCTTGAGGCCGTCGTTGCCCAGCACGATGCCGTGGGAGACACAGGTCTGGAAGGCCGGCCGGTCGAAGAGAGCCGTCGCGAGGATGTGCAGGGTGTAGAACCAGCCGCGCGTCTGCCCGATGTATTCGACGATGAAGTCACCCGGGTAGTGGTGCTCGAACCAGTCACGGTTCTCGAACGGATAGTGCACCTGTGCGAAGGGCATCGACCCCGACTCGAACCAGCAGTCGAAGACATCGGTCACCCGGCGCATCGTCGACCGCTCCCCCTCGGGGCGCGGGTCGTCGGGGTTCGGGCGGGTCAACTCGTCGATGTAGGGCCGGTGCAGGTTGGTCGGTCGCACGCCGAAGTCGCGCTCCAACTCGTCCAACGAGCCGTAGACGTCGACCCGAGGATAGAGCGGGTCATCGGACTTCCACACGGGAATCGGGCTGCCCCAGAAGCGATTTCGGGAGATGGACCAGTCACGGGTGTTCTCCAGCCACTTCCCGAACTGACCGTCGCGCGTGTGCGCAGGCACCCACCGGATCTCTTGGTTGAGCCGCAACATGTCGTCACGGATCTGGGTCGTCGCGACGAACCACGACGACACTGCCATGTAGATGAGCGGTTGCCGACACCGCCAGCAGTGCGGGTAGGAGTGGTCATAGGTCTCACGCCGCAGCAACACCGTGCCCGGCGTGATCGCCCCCATCGCCCCGTCTGCGCCATCAGAACCATCGGCGTCGTGGCGCGTCCGGTTCTTCAGGTGGTCGATGACCTCGGCGTTGGCGTCGAGCACCAACAGACCCTCATAGTCGGTCACCGGATAGGTGAAGCACCCGTCGATCCCGACCGGCACGACGACCTCGATGCCCTCACGGTCGGTGATCGCCTTGTCGTCCTCACCGAACGCACCAGCGGTGTGCACCAGCCCGGTGCCGTCGGTCGTCGTGACGAAGTCGGCCGGTACGATTCGGAAGGCCCGCTCATGCCCGAGGTAGTAGTCCATGGGCGGCGTGTAGTGCGCCCCCAGCAGATCCGACCCCTTGCAGCGACCCACTACGAGAGCCGACACATCGCCCTTGGCATCACCGGTCAACTCCCGCGCATAGGCAGCAGCCCGCGCCTCGGCGATGACGAACCGCTCAGGCGACCCCGTCGGCAGCGCGGACTCGACGACGACATAGTCGATGTCCTCGCCGACCATGATCGCCAGGTTGCAGGTGAGGGTCCACGGCGTCGTCGTCCACACGAGAGCCAGCGCACCGGCATACGGCCCGTCCACCAGCCGACAACCCACGGTGACGGCCGGGTCCTGCCGCATCTGATAGACGTCCTCGTCCATCCGCAACTCGTGGTTGGACAGCGGCGTCTGGTCGTTCCAGCAGTAGGGCAACACCCGGAAACCCTCATAGGCCAGCCCCTTGTCATAGAGCTGCTTGAACGCCCAGATGACCGACTCCATGTAGGTCAGGTCGAGGGTCTTGTAGTCGTTGTCGAAGTCGACCCAGCGCGCCTGCCGCGTCACGTAGTCGCGCCACTCATCGGTGTACTTGAAGACCGACTCACGACACTTCTCGTTGAAGGCATCGATCCCCATCTCGCGGATCTCGTCGGTCGTCTTGATCCCCAGTTGGCTCATCGCCTCGAGCTCAGCCGGCAGCCCGTGGGTGTCCCACCCGAAGCGCCGCTCGACCCGACGCCCACGCATCGTCTGATAGCGCGGCACGAGGTCCTTCACATAACCGGTCAGCAGGTGCCCGTAGTGCGGCAGGCCGTTGGCAAACGGCGGGCCGTCATAGAAGACGAACTCGTTGTCACCGTCGGTGCCCGCAGAGCGGTTCTCGACCGAGGCGCGGAAGGTGTCATCGGCCCTCCAATAGGCGAGCACGCCCTCTTCGAGCTCGGGGAACCGAGGGCTGCTGGGCACACCCAGGGCCTCGCCGGGCGCGGCGGAGGTGCGGGTGGAGACCTTGGGATAGGTCGGGTTTGCCATGGGGCCGGGCTCCTCGCGGGTCGTCTCATCGTCGTTCCAACAGACGAGGACGAAGTTGGCCGGTCGGCTTCCCACCATTAGGTATGCCGTCCGCTCACCTCCGCGGTACCACCTCGCTTGTCGTGTGCGTGCGTTCGCCGGAAAACCCCGGTGAGCACACGGCATACGACCGCTCTTGTGCAAGGCCGTGACGTGGCCCGGACGTTCGGGTCTAGTGAGCGACCCCGGCACCCGGAAAGGGTGTCGGATCCCGCTGTTCTTCCGAAGGCTCGCCGCTGATGACGGCTCAGACGCCTCTGCGGGAAAGTCTAACGGCTGGGCGCGGGTGGCCAGGTCACGGTGACGACGCTGCCGTTGGGGACGACCTCCCACGCGACCTCGCGGTGACTGCGGCCCTCGAGCCAGGCCTTGGCCACGCCCAAGGTGTCGCCGTGGGTGACCAACACCAGCAGGGCTCGAGCGGCCCGGGCCTCCTCGAGCACCTCCTCGAGCACCTCCTCAAGGAAGGCCCCCAGTCGACGGTGGACGTCCTCGATGGACTCTCCCCCACCCCAGCGGACCTCGGTGACATCGAGCCCTTCGGGGGTCGGCTCCGCGGTCAGTTCGCTCGTGAGGCGGCCTTCGAGCACGCCGAGACCTTGTTCGCGGAGCGCCGCGTCCACCACGAAGGGCAGATCGAGCGCCTCGGCGATGATCTCGGCGGTCTGCTCGGCGCGCACCAGATCGCTCGAGACCAGCCGGACCCGTGCGGGGTTGACCCCGGTGAGCCGATCCCTCAGGACTTCCGCCGTCTTGGCAGCCTGCGCGCGGCCCAGGTCGGTGAGTTCCGGATGCGGGGTCTGGCCCTGGAGTCGGCCCTCGACATTCCACGTCGACTGCCCATGGCGCACGAGATGGACGGTCACCGTGGGCTTCGTCGGGGAAGCTGCCGAGGACGTCGTCGGGGGCGGAGCGGGCACGGGCCCACTGTAAGGTCGCGACGTGGCTGGACTGCTGGTGACCGGGACGAGCTCGGATGCGGGCAAGTCGCTCGTCGTCACTGGCCTGTGCCGGGCCTTAGCCCGCCGAGGGCTCAAGGTCGCGCCCTTCAAGAGCCAGAACATGTCGAACAATTCGATGGTCTGCCGCGATGGCTCCGAGATCGGTCGCGCGCAATATCTGCAGGCCGAGGCGGCCGGCGTGGAGGCGAGTTCGCTGCACAACCCGGTTCTCCTCAAGCCGGGCAGTGACCGTCGCGCCTTCGTCGTGCTGCGTGGCCGGCCTGCGGGCGAGTTGGAGGCCGGTGAATATGCGACCGGCCGTGCCCACTTGGCCACCGCCGCCTTTGCGGCCTACGAGGAGTTGGCCGCGAGTCACGACCTCGTCGTCGCCGAGGGCGCCGGCTCCCCCGCCGAGATCAACCTGCGTCGGGGCGACTACGTCAACATGGGCCTGGCCCGCCGCTTCGACCTCCCCGTCATGGTCGTCGGCGACATCGACCGCGGTGGGATCCTCGCCGCCCTCTACGGCACCTGGGCACTCCTCGATGATGAGGATCGCGCCCTCCTGAAAGCGTTCTGCATCAACAAGTTTCGCGGCGACGAGTCGGTCCTCACCCCTGGGCTCGAGGAGATCACTCGGCGCACCGGAGTGCCCTTCGTCGGGGTGTTGCCGTGGCTCGAGGACGTCTGGCTCGACTCCGAGGACGCCCTCTCGATCGGACGCTGGCGCCCCTCGGAGGACGGGGTGCGTGAGCGCCTGTCGGTGGCCGTCGTCCGCTTCCCGCGGACGTCGAATGCCACCGACGTCGACGCGCTTGCCGCCGAACCAGGGGTTGACGTTCGGGTCACCACTGACCCCGACGTATGCCGTGAAGCCGACCTTCTCGTGTTGCCGGGTTCACGGGCGACGGTGAGCGACTTGGCCTGGCTGCGTGAGCGGGGACTGGCCGAGGTCGTCGTGGAGAGGGCTGCGGCCGGGCGCCCTGTGCTCGGCATCTGTGGCGGTTACGAGATGCTCGCCGAGACCATTGACGACCCGATCGAGAGTGGCGCCGGCGTGGTCCCAGGGCTCGGACTGCTCAGCGCCACAGTGACCTTCGCTCCGGAAAAGGTGCTCGGGCGGCCGACGGGTCGCTGGCAGGGGCACACCGCCGAGGGCTACGAGATCCACCACGGGGTCGTCGACGGCGATGACTCCTTCCCCGGGGGCATGCGCTCCGGGCCGGTCTTCGGCTCCATCTGGCACGGGACCCTGGAAGGCGACGACTTCCGCCGGGCCTTCCTCACCGAGGTCGCTGCGCTGTCGGGGTCGTCGTGGCGACCGGTGGATGGCGCGTCCGGCTTCGCTGACCGGCGCTCAGCCATGATCGACGCCCTCGCCGATGCGATGGAGAATCACCTCGATCTCGACCAACTCCTCACTCTGGTGAAGTCATGAATCCCGTTGCCGCAGAGGGTGCCCCGGTGAGGGAGATCAAGGTCATCGGCGTCGGTGCTGGCTCCCCCGGGCACCTGACCCAGGAGGCCATCGCGGCCCTGCGCGCGGTCGATGTCTTCCTCGTCGCGGACAAGGGTTCGGTCAAGGACGAACTCGTCGCCGTCCGTCGAGCGATCTGCGAGGAGTTCATCGACGGGATCGAGGGCGAGGACTATCGCTTCCTGACGGTGCCCGACCCGGTCCGCGGGCCGGACGCGGAACGCAACGACACGGCATACGCCTCCGGGGTGGCCGATTGGCACGCAGCGCGAGCCGATCGCTATGCCGAGGTCATCGCCGCCCTGCCCACTCATGACGTCGTGGGCTTCCTCGTCTGGGGAGATCCGGCCTTCTACGACAGCACGATTCGCGTCGTCGACGCCATCGGTGAGCGATTGCCCATCAGCACGCACGTCGTGCCCGGGATCTCGGCCTTTCAAGTCCTGGCCGCGGCCCACGGGATCGTCATGCACGCCGTTGGGCAGCCGGTGCACATCACCACCGGACGACGGCTGATGGCCGAATGGTCACCGGACCTCGGCGCGGTCGTCGTGATGCTCGACGGGCACCTCGCCTGTCAGGGACTGGTCGAGCGAGCACCCGACCTGACGATCCACTGGGGCGCCTATCTCGGTCTGCCTCAGCAGACGCTGCGCTCAGGCCAACTGGCCGACGTCATCAACGAGATCGTCGCCGTGCGTGCGGAGTTGCGCGCCGAGCACGGCTGGCTCATGGACGTCTATCTCCTCAGCCCGACCTGAGCCCTGCTCGGTCAGCGAACCTGCTGCGACCAGCATTCCAAGGCCGGGAACTCATGGCGCGGCTCACGGGCAACTACCGACGAGGGAACGAGCGCCAGGCGCGCAACCACCCCCGTAACAAAGGGCGTTCGAGCGGCAACCTCTGAACGTCCGACTGTCGGCACGATCGCCGCGGCAGTTCAGGGGAGGAGTACCCAGACTTCGTCACTCCACCGTTCGGGCGGCGAGGCGGCGCATCCGCAGACCCTGCAGGATCATCGAGGCCGCGAGGCAGCCGCCGACGCCTTCGCCGGCACGCAGTCGGAGTGTGAGAAGCGGTTCGAGGCCGAGCTCACGCAGGACCGCAGCATGCGCCTTCTCCCGGGAGCGCTGACCTGCGACCAGATGGGCCTGGACGGCAGGCTCCATGCGCGCGGCGAGCAGACCCGGCAACGACCCGGCCAGTCCGTCGAGGACGACCGGCGCCCCGGCCTCAACAGCCCCCAGCACGACGCCCGTCAGGATCGCGACTTCCGGACCGCCGAGGGCGGCCAACGCGAGGCGTGCGTGCTCGGCCGGCGACGAAGCCCCGGTCAGAGTGGCCCCGGTCCGGGCCAGGGCAGCCGCGATCACCTCCCGCTTGCGCTCGAGGATGGCGGCATCGGCCCCCGCCCCCAGACCGACGGCATCGGCCGGGTCCAAGCCGGTCAAGGCACAGGCCAAGGCGGCCGCAACGGTGGTGTTGCCCACGCCGACCTCACCGAGGACCACGAGTCCGTCGGCGGCAGCGGCCGAGCCGATGGCGCGTCCCCGCTCGATCAGCGAGTCCGCCTGCTCCGACATCAGCGCATCCGCCGAGGCCAGGTCTCCCCGCTCGCCGGACACGCTGCCGTCGACGGCGCCGACGACGGGACCGCCCTCCAGGCCTGCATCAACGACGACCACCCGCAGGCCGGCGGTCCGCGCGGCGACGGCACCCATCGACGTGCCCACGACGGCAGCCTCGGCGACCTCGCGAGTGACGCTCACGGCATACGGGCTGACGCCCAACCCGGCCACCGGATGGTCGGCGGCCGCAAGGACCAAGGTGCCCCCGTCGACGGGGCGGGTGCTCACGGCGTCGACCCGGTTGAGGACACGGTCGAGCAGGCCGAGCGCCTCTGGCGGAGAAAGCAATTCGTCCGCGCCATCCGTGGCAGACACGAGGCGCTCCCGCTCTGGGCCACGCAGATGCGAGATGGGCTGGGAGGGTGCGGCTCCATCCTCACTCCAGCGGTCGTGCAGGACGACCTCGGCCAGCGGGGTCTTCGTCGACCAACCGGCGCGTTGGAGGCCCGGCTCGGGGGGGCGCTCGTCGGGCCAGCCCAAGCAGAGCCACCCCAGCGTGACCACACCGTCGGGCAGGCCGAAGAGAGCCTCGAGATCAGCCGGGTCGAAGAGGGTGACCCAGCCCATGCCCAGGCCGTGGGCGCGCGCGGTGAGCCACATGTTCTCGATGGCACAGGCGCAGGACCACAGGTCGGCGTCAGGGAAGGTCGCCCGCCCCAGGACCCCCATGGCCGGGGTGCGCCGGTCGCACGCGACGACGATCCCGAGCGGCGCCTCGCGCAGGCCCTCGAGTTTGAGATCGAGCAGGCGCGCCGCGCGATCCTCGGTCAGGTGCTCGGCCTGCGCCAGACGCGCCGCATCAGCCAGATGGGCCGCCCGATCCCGCGTAGCGGGGTCGCGCACCACGATGAAGCGCCATGGTTGGGAGTGTCCGACGCTCGGGGCCCGGTGCCCCGCCTCAAGCACGGCCTGCAGGAGTTCCTCTGGCACCGGATCCGGGCGGAACCGCCGGATGTCGCGGCGGGCACCCACGACGGACTCCAAGGCGTCGACCACCGAGCCGCCCATGGCCCATCCGGCCGGGTCCTCGCGACGGGTGCGCGCACTCGTCGTGTCGCCCACCTGCGGCACGGGCCGCGCCCAGACCTGGCCCGCGCCCTCACTCATGCCCGTCACTCCTCCAGATCACCTTCAATATCGAGGTAGATCTGCTGCATGGCCGCCATCAACTCCGGGTCGGGGGTCTCCCACAGGCCGCGGTCCGCGGCTTCGTTGAGCTTCTCGACGATGCCGCGCAGCGCCCAAGGGTTGGCGTGCCGCATGAACGCCTGGTTGGTCTCGTCGAGGACGTATTCCTGCGCGAGCTTCTCGTACATCCAGTCCGGGATCACACCCGCCGTCGCGTCGAACCCGAAGAGGTAGTCGACCGTGGCGGCGAGCTCGAAGGCTCCCTTGTAGCCGTGCCGCTGCATCGCACTGATCCACCGCGGGTTGACGACGCGGGC
>Ga0073899_10001124_pt1 | contig 24512 bp, 22 predicted proteins | sample KloWWTmetaKNB5Ph_FD_88975 | JGI IMG/M metagenome (GOLD analysis project Ga0073899, IMG submission 88975) | Active sludge microbial communities from Klosterneuburg, Austria, studying microevolution and ecology of nitrifiers - Klosterneuburg... | ecosystem: Engineered > WWTP > Aerobic digester >... | reverse complement strand
GCTGGCGTCCTCACCGGTGGCGCGGATCGCGCCGAGGTGCACAAGGGGAACCAGCACGGTCCCCTGGGCTGCGAGCGTCACATCCTGCCGCTCGTCGTCATTGAACTTGACGGAGTTGTCCGAAAACTTCGCGCCGTTGGCGCCGAGATGGGATTGCCAAGTTGCATTCATCTGTCGTGTCCTGTCGCAAAAACGAGTCTTGAAGCGGTTTGCGCTATTATAGGGCGTTGCCGCACGGGGGCTGGCCAATCAATTGAAGCAAGAATCAAGCCCCTGGTTTTTGCCGGATCTTCCTCCTTTCTTCACCTCTTTCGTTCGTTCCGAAAGCGCCAAGTTCCCCGATGAAGCGCCTGTTTTTTCGTGTATTTGTTGTTGCGCTGATGGGCGTCGTTGCTGCGGTAGGTGGCCTTGCGTGGTTTGCCCACAGTCCGGTGGGTTTACGACAAAGCCCGCTGGATTTCACTGTCGAACCCGGCTCCGGCATGCGCCAGGTGGCCCGACAACTGACCGACGCCGGCATCGATACCTGGCCTGCCGCCCTGGTGTTGCTTGCCCGGGTGACGCGCCAGGCCAACGGGATAAAGGCTGGCAGCTACGAAGTCGAGGCCGGGATCACGCCGCGGGCGCTGCTCAACATGCTGACCCGTGGCGATGTCAGCCAGGCCGAACTGGCCCTTATCGAGGGCTGGAACTTCCGCCAGTTCCGTGCGGCCCTCGATCGCCATCCGGATCTGCGCCACGACAGTGCAGGCCTGACTGACAGTGAGCTGCTGGCGCGTATTGGCGCTGACGCCACGCACCCGGAAGGCCAGTTTTTCCCAGATACCTATCTGTTTTCCCGGCGCAGCAGCGATCTGGACGTGTTGAGACGTGCCCATCGCCAGCAGCAGAAGATCCTGCAGCGGGAATGGGAGAAACGTGTCGAAGGGCTGCCCTACCAGACGCCTTACCACGCCTTGATCATGGCTTCGATTGTTGAAAAGGAAACCGGCCAGGCTGTCGACAGGCCGATGGTGGCCTCGGTTTTCGTCAATCGGCTACGCAGTGGCATGCTGCTGCAGACTGATCCGACGGTGATATACGGCATCGGCCCAGATTTCGATGGCAATCTTCGCAAGCGCGACCTGCAGACCGATACGCCCTATAACACTTACACGCGGCCTGGCTTGCCCCCCACCCCGATTTCCATGCCTGGCGTCGCCGCCCTTCGGGCCGCGCTCAACCCCCCCAGCACCGATTTCTATTATTTTGTCGCCCGAGGGGATGGCTCCAGTGCCTTCTCCCGGAACCTGACCGAACACAATCGGGCCGTTGCCCGCTACATCCGGAAACAGCAACCGTGAAATCCCGCTTCATCACCTTTGAAGGCATCGATGGCGCCGGCAAGAGCAGCCAGATCGCCGCCGCTGTTGCCCTGATCCAGTCCCGTGGCATTCCCGTGGTGCAAACCCGGGAGCCAGGTGGAACGCCCCTCGGCGAGAAACTCCGGGCGCTCCTGCTCCACGAACCGATGCACCTGGAAACCGAGGCGCTGCTCATGTTTGCCGCGCGCCGTGAGCACCTTGCCGCGCGTATCGAACCGGCGCTGTCATCGGGCGCCTGGGTGGTCTCCGATCGCTTTACAGATGCCACTTACGCCTATCAAGTGGGGGGGCGCGGGTTGGATGAGAAGCGCTTCGCGGTACTGGAAAAATGGGTGCATCCCCATCTTCAGCCCGATCTGACGCTGATCTTTGATCTTGATCCCCAGGTTGCCGCAAGCCGCCTGGCCGGTACCGGGAATGCACCCGATCGTTTCGAGCGGGAACAAGCCGATTTTTTCGAGCGAGTGCGCAACGCCTACCTGCGCCGGGCGGCCTCAGATCCGGCAAGAGTCAAGGTGATCGATGCCGATCAGCGTCCGGAAGAAATTCGCAAAGAACTCGAACAAATAATTTTAGAGAACTGTTTTCAATGATTTTTGAATGGCAGTCCGGCTTATGGGCCCGGGTGCTCGACAGCGCTGGCCGCATGCCCCATGCCTTGCTTTTTGCCGGCCCTGCGGGCGGTGGAAAGCGCATTTTTGCCGAGGCTCTGGCAGCGCGGATCCTGTGCCTGCGTCCTGCGCCGGACGGGCATGCCTGCGGGCAATGTGAGGACTGCCAGTGGCGCCTGGCCGGCAATCATCCCGATCTGCTCCGGGTGATCCCTGAGGCCGACCAGGAAGAGCGCGCCGACGCGCCCGCCGAGAAGGCCGAAGGGGGCAAGGCCGCCAGCCGGCAGATCGTGATTGACCAGATCCGTGCCCTTCAACAGGCCCTGACCACAGGTGGGCACCGGGGCAGTCAGCGGGTGGTAATCGTTGATCCGGCTGAGGCGATGAATGTGTTTACGGCCAATGCTCTTCTCAAGTTGCTTGAGGAGCCGACGACAAGTACCTTGTTTTTACTGGTTTCTTCTTCCCCAAAGCGTCTGTTGCCAACTATCCGCAGCCGCTGCCAGACCTGGGCCTTTCCCCGCCCGCCGGCCGAGCAGGCTGCCCGTTGGCTCGCAGAGCGCAAGCTCCCGGATGCCCCGGCCTTACTGGCCTTTTGCGGTGGCATGCCCTTGGCTGCAGCGGACATGGCCGAAGGCGGCGGTGCGGCAGCACGGCGGCGCTTTGCCGACGAGATTTCCACTCTCCCCGGCAAGGCTGCACTGCGTCTCGCCGGGGAGTGGGAGAGCTGGCTGAAAGGCAAGGACGCTCTGGCCAGTGGATTCGACATGCCGACCCTGGTGAGCTGGATGCAGCGCTGGGTGGCCGATCTGGTCAGTGTCCGGCTGGGTGGGCCGGTGCGCTTCTTCCCGGATCGGGAGGATGTTCTCAGGGGGCTTGCCGGGCGCTTGTCCGTGGACGCCGCCCTTGGCTGCTACAATGAAATTACACAGTCGCGCCGGGTCTCGCAGCATCCTCTCAATGCCCGGCTTTTCTTGGAAGACATGCTTCTGCGGTATGCCCGGGGTCTGCAGGCAACCGCACCGGCGGTGCGTAAATGAATGAGCCTGTAAGACGATCGACGATGACGCGCCCCAGCGTCCTGTCCCTGAACATCAGTTCCAAGTCGGCGCTCTACGCTGCCTACATGCCATTTATCAAGAACGGCGGATTGTTTGTTCCCACCGCCCGGATCTACAAGCTGGGTGACGAGATTTTCATGATCCTCCAGATCATGGATGACCCCACAAAGCACCCCGTTGCCGGCACCGTTGCCTGGATTACTCCCGCCGGGGCCCAGGGGAACAAGACTCAGGGCATTGGGGTCCAGTTCGGAGGGGATGAAGCAGGGCAGGTGCTGCGCAACCAGATCGAGCACATCCTTGCCGGTCACCTGGGCTCGTCCCGCCCAACCCATACCATCTGACTGATACACCGGCACCCCTCAATGTTTGTCGATTCCCACTGCCACCTCGATTTTCCTGACCTGATCGAAAACGAAGCCGCTATTTTGGAGCGCATGGCCGAAAACGGTGTGACGCACGCCCTGTGCGTCAGCGTGAAGCTGGAAACCCTGCCGGCTGTCATCGGTCTGGCTGAACGTCATGCCAACCTGTTTGCATCGGTTGGCGTACATCCCGACAACGCCGATTGCGATGAGCCTGACGAGGCGAAGCTCCTTGAGCTCGCAGCCCACCCCAAGGTGGTTGCCATTGGCGAAACGGGGCTGGATTACTACTGGCACAAAGATGCTCCCGAATGGCAACGGACCCGGTTCCGGACGCATATTCACGCCGCCCGGCATTGCGCCAAGCCATTGATCATTCACACCCGGGACTCCGCCGTCGATACCATCCGCCTGATGCGCGAAGAGCGCGCCAGCGAGGCTGGCGGCGTGATGCACTGCTTTACCGAAACTCGCGAGGTGGCGGAGCAGGCGCTGGACCTGGGCTTCTACATCTCGTTCTCCGGGATCGTCAGCTTCAAGAACGCCGAAGCCCTGCGTGACGTGGCCCGCTTTGTGCCCGCGGATCGCCTGCTGGTGGAAACCGATTCTCCCTACCTCGCCCCCATGCCCTTCCGCGGAAAGACCAATCAGCCGGCCTATGTCCGCCATGTGGCCCAGGCGGTTGCCGACGCACGTGGGGAAAGCCTCGCAGCCGTGGCTGAAGCCACTACCCGCAATTTCTTCCGACTGTTCAAGGACGCACGCCCCTCATGAAGCCCGTTGCGCAGATTTTTCGCCCCCGCACCCAAGCACTCCTCGCACTACTTCTGGGCCTGCAATTGTCTCTGCCGGTTGCGGCGGTGTCGCTGGACGACCTGTTGAATGCCGCCAAGTTGGGCGATGCCGGGGCCGTCACCCAGTTGGTATCGCAGGGCATGGATACCAACTCCACCGACCAGAACGGCAACAGCCTGCTCATTCTGGCGGCTCGCGAGGACCAGCCCAAGGTGGTGGAAGCGCTCGTCAAACAGCGGGGTATCAAGCTTAATGCTCGCAACGCAGCCGGCGACAGCGCGCTGATGCTGGCCAGCCTCAAGGGTCACGCCGAGGTGGTTCAGCTGCTTCTGGCGGCGGGCGCCGAGTTTGACCACGAGGGTTGGAATCCGCTGCTCTACGCCGCTTTCGAGGGGCGCCTGCCTGTGGTGGAGCTGCTACTGGCCAAGGGTGCAAACCCCAATGTGAAGGCCCCCAACCGCACGACGCCCTTGATGTTTGCCGCCCGCAACGGCCATGAGGAGGTTGTGGTTCGTCTGCTCAAGGCCGGCGTGGATCTCGACTGGAAGAACGATCAGAACGAAACGGCCGAGAGCTGGGCCATCAAGAACCGCAACACGGACATCGCCGGGCTGATCCAGGCCTCACGCAAAGCCCGCGCAGCGGGATCTGGCAAGTAAGCCTTCGGCCGAGGCCTGGCAAATCAAGCCGATCAGAGATGACGCCCGTGGCCAAAACGCCAGGGCAGGGAAGGGGCAATCCGCCGGAGCAGAGCGACCCCTACGAGGGCCAGGATGGCGGGGACCAGCGCCTGGCCGCCCTGGCCGCCGGCCAGAAGCACGCCCACAATGAGACCACTCAGCATCAGGGTGCGGCAGATGAGGCTTTCCATGATTGACTCCTTTTCAGAACGATTCGAGCCGGACAAGGGCTGAAATGCATCACGACCAGGACTCGCCTTGTGTTGTTTTCTGGCTCACCCTTCGATAACTGTAATTATATACAGTGTTCGATGCATGGCAAGTTCTGTCGAGAGAAAATCTCTGCCTGACGGGTAAACTCCCGCCCATGAAGGCGAAGAATCCCGACACCAGCGCACCCCCCGCCCCGCAAGGGCCTGTCCCCGTCCGTCCCCTGGACGAACTGACGATCCCCCCCGATCTGGACGGGAGGAACGGTGTAAACAGGGCCGACCCGGCCCGCCTGCAGATCACTGCGAATACGGATGCCGACGCGATCCGCTGTTTTCTTACCGAGTACGACCGCTCGCCCGGCACCTACCGCATCTATCAGCGGGAGTGCGAGCGTCTGCTGCTCTGGTCCTTGATCGACTGCGGCAAACCCTTGTCCAGTCTCAATCGCCAGGATTTCGAGGGCTATCTGAATTTTCTTGCCGACCCTCAGCCATCTAACGTGTGGTGTGGCCCCAAGGCCGAGCGCATCACCGAGCGCTGGCGCCCTTTTGTCGGCCCGCTCAGTGAGAGCGCGGTGCTCACTGCGATGGCCGCCATCAATTCGCTGATGAGCTACCTGGTGGATGCCGGTTACCTGCTTGGGAATCCCCTGGGGCTGATCCGTCAGCGTCGGCGCAAGATGTCTGCCGAGGTGAGCGGTCCGTTGCGCGCAGTGGCCAGCACGGAAGAGGTCAACAAGATCGAGCGCTTCCTGGATACGCAGATGTGGCAGGCAGTGACGGACGCCATAGAGGCCATGCCAAAGGATGCCGAACGGGGGCGCGACGAGTACGAACGGGCCCGCTTCATTGCTGCAACCCTTTACATGCTGGCGCCTCGTGCTGGCGAGCTGGAAAGCCACCGCATGAACAGCTTCCGTGAAGAGCGCGGTCTGTGGTGGTGGTACGTGGTGGGGAAGGGCGGCAAGAGAGCCAAGGTGCCGGTCGCTGACGACATGCTCCAGGCCTTGATCCGCTACCGCAAGTATCTGGGCCTGACGGCCGTGCCGCGCCGTGATGACACGACGCCGCTGCTGGTATCGGTGAAGAACGGGAGTCCGATCACGGCGCGCCGGCTCAACCAGATCCTGAAGAAGATCTTCAACGCCGCCGCCGACCTGCTGCCGGACGACGCCGAGCACAAGAAGGAAAAGCTGCGTGCCGCATCGGCCCACTGGGGGCGCCACACCGGTATCACCGCCAAACTGGACAGCGGCATCGACGAGCGTTTCGTGCAGAAGGATGCCCGGCACACGGATGCCCGCACTACCCAGCGTTATATCCACGAGGAGGAAGAGCGCTGGCACGAGGAGGCACAGAAGCAACGACTGCAGTGGACAGGGAAGAAAACCGACTGAACGCGCTTCCGGGTGTGCGCTCAAAACGGGCAGCAGGATTGTCAAACCGTGCCAAACAGTACGTATTACGACCGTACACGTATGCTATGGTTTCCATGACACACTTTTGTGAAAATCCAGCAAGCGAGGGGTGGTTTGATGGCACGCAGCAGCAGCGTCACCTTCGAGGCAGTGGAACAGATCTGTTTTCAGCTGCTTTCCTCGGGTGAAAACCCGTCCTTCAATCTGGTTTACGCAGAGCTGGGCAACAAGGGCTCCAGCGAAATCGTTCAGCGCTACATCGATCAGTGGCGCCGTGATACCGGCTCTGCCTTCTTCCGTCAGCGCAGTGTGCCGGGCATGCCTGACGAACTGGTGTCTTCCACCGATGGCCTGATGGCCAAAGTGTGGTCGCTGTCCCTGCAGCATGCCGATCAGGTCTTTGCCAGTCAGCGCCAGGTTCTCGAGCAGGAGCAGGAACTGGTTCTGGTACGCCTGCAGACCGCGCTTGATCGCATCACCCAGCTTGAGGCGGAGGCTGCCCAAGCTGCGGCTCAGATCGAAACCCTGAATCTGGGTGTCCAGACGCGGGACACCAGCATTGCCGATCTGCGCAATCAGGCCCTCGAGTTCCTGCGTCAGCGGGAAGGCCTTGAAAACCGGGTCAAGCAGCTCGAGGATGCTGCGGAAACCCGCGAGCAGAAATTTGTCGCAGAGTCCGAGCGTTTGAGCCGGCTATTGCAGAACGACAGGGACCGCTACAACGCATCCTTGAAGGAAGAGCAGGACCGCAGTGCTATGGAGCGAGAGTTGCTGATGAAGCAGATCGATCAGGCGCGTCAGGAAAAACTTGCTGAGATCACCACCATGCGCCAGCAACTGGCCAACCGTGAGGATAGGGAGGCCAAGCAGCGGGAGCAGACGGAAGAAGCCAAGGCTGCCTTGCGGGAAGCGGTTTCGCGCGCCCGTCAGATCGAGACCTCGCTGGCGGCCGCCGAGGGCCGGATCGAGCGACTACAGGCACAGCTCAAGACCGCCAGCGAAGCAGCGCATGGCAAGGAGTCTGCAGTTGCCGCAGCTGAAGCGAGAGCCCGGGCCGTCGAGGAAGTCCGACTGGCTGAAACCGTAAGGGCCCAGCGGGCCGAGGCAGCGCTGGCCGAAGCCCTTGCCGAACTTGGTATGTTCAAGAAAAAGGGTTGATGTAACAGGTGGGGTGCAGTCGACACCTACGGCATGGTGAAAACCGAGACCCGATTTTTCATCGAAAACACATAATTAAGCTAATTTCAACGATCTGATTACGTTTAAGAACAATCGGAAGAGAGCACATACAAATGCACCACTCTAACTTCTGAAAACAGTAATTTTCAGAAGTTATTGTCTAGCCTTAATAGCCTCAAAATTTGTCCGATAGTTCCATAGGCTTGAATGTTCCGTTGGACCTGCAGCGCTTGCAGCTGCCGTGATCTGGTTCGTCTCTCGAGCTGCGCTGAAATTTAGCCGATATAATCCGGCTTGTTCGTAGGTGCTGTGGGTGATTTCTTCGCCTGCAGTTAAACGGGAATGCGGTGCGCCCCTGGGTACCAGGGGCTAAGCCGCAACTGCCCCCGCAACGGTAAGCGAGTGCGGGCGCGCCACAATGCCACTGGGCTCTCCTGGGAAGGCGGCGCGTCAAGTCTCGTGAGTCCGGAGACCGGCCTGCGACGACACGCGGAAGTGCTACGGGGATGTGGTGCTGGAGCTGGCATTGGTGGCCTGCTGATTCCCCCCTGGGTGCTCCCATTTTTTTGCCTGAGCCAGCCTGTGTGCTCCACACGCGTCGGCAATCTGGCGGGCCCGATGGCCCGTGTTGAGCGGAGCGTTTCGGGTACGCCCCTGCCGGATAGCTGAATTTGCATGGCTGTGCCTCCCTCCCCCGTCTCCGTGATTCAATGACCCTCTCCCATTCACTGTTCCTGCCCCTGGACAACTATTGCGAGCCGCGCCGGTCGCCAGAGGAGCGCCTGAGGGAGGCCATTGAAGAGGGGGAATTGGCGGAAGCCCTTGGTTTTCACGCCGTCTACTGCTCGGAGCATCATCTCTCGGACTATGGGCTGGTGCCCAACCCCGCCATTTTTCTCGCCTATCTGGCTGCCAGAACCCAGCGGATTCGCCTTGGGCCCGCGATCGCCAATCTGAACGCGCGCAGCCCCTTGGCACTGGCCGAGGACTACGCATTGCTGGACCAGCTTTCGGGTGGACGCCTGGTGTTGGGGACTGGCGCCGGCTATGTGCCGAGCGAGCTCTCCACGTTCGGCGTCGAACCGGCTAACCGCGATCCCGGTTTCATCGAGCGCCTGTCGGTGATGCGCGACTTGATGGGCGGACGGAACGCCCGCTATGCCCAGCCGAACTGCCTGCTCAAGCAAGATCGCCTGTCAGCCCCGACACAGCAGACCTTCGGCCCTCCCGTCGCTGTCGCCAGTCTGAGTAATGACGCGGCTTTCGAGATCGGTTCTGCAGGCCTGGCCCTATGGCTGATGCCCCACGCAGGCTGTGCGACGCGGGACGAACTGGAAAAGATCGTGGATGCCCATCGAGACGGATTCAGGCAAAGGTTGCAGGCTCGACCGTCCGCCGTCGCGGAGTTCGTCCGGCCAAGCGTTGCGGTGTGCTTGCCTACTCACGTGGACACCCGCCAGCACGTCGCGTTGAATCAGGCCAAGCCCTACTTGGCAGGCCACTTGGCCCGCCGTTTCTATCCCCGCCAAACCCCCGTCGAAACCTTGATCGAAGAGGGCTTCGTGCTGATCGGCACGCCTGCCCATGTCAGGCAATCCCTCGCCTGGTATCAGGAGATCGGCATTACGGAGGTCATGACCATGCATGCATTTGGCGGCATGCCTGGCAGCGTCGTCCAGGCGTCCATGCGCAAGTACGCCGAACGGGTTTCAAGCCTGGTTTCTGGTCAATCGGCCGAAAGCAGTGGAGAGTCTGCCTGAAAAGGCCGGATGGAAGGCGCACCCGCGCATCCCCCCCACCTGGCTGTGTCGGCTTGAATTTACGATGTGCAGATCAAACCGCAAAGACCGGAAACACCTCGTCGTCGGCCATGTCTTCCTTGACTGCGCCCGCAGTGCATCCGCCTTGGACCGGATCGGGAACGCAGTTGCCGCAGCTTGCGTGTGGCAGTGCGTGCCGAAAGGGGGGCAAGTTTGTGGCCGTCTCGCGTCTGCATTGCCAGTATCCCAGGAGCCCCTGCTCTGCGTGATCGACATTGCCTGACAGAATCGACTGTCGTAGCCTTTCCTGCAAAGCCTCTGGCGGCTGCATCGCCGGAGACTCGAATACCGCACCCAGTGCCAGTTTGAGATGTGTAAGCACGCTATCGATCTGGGCCGCCAGATAGCCGTTTCCTGATGCTTGGCAAAGCGCAGGCCAGAAAGGGCAGCCCTCGTCAGGCAGGCTACGGGCGTTTGCAGCCTGATGCACGGTCAAACGCTCAAGCTGCTCCAAAATGTCGAATAGCTGTGCGACGTCCTGGCTGGACGGGCACGCGACATGGAACCTGCCCTCCGATTCAAAGCGCACCAATCTGCTCCTGTCCAGGACGCAGAGGGCATCCCGAACCACGCTGCGCCCTACCCCATATGATGCGGCTATCCGGTGCTCGTCCAGGGCCTCTCCAGGCATGAATTCATGCGCACAGATCCGCTCGCGCAAGGAGTCGGAAAGGACTTCGAACACGGGGCGGGGTCGGGCAAGCATGCTTCTTGTTTCCTGGTTCATGACAACTCCAACAAAAGGTTTTCGGCTTCGATCCCAGTGATCATTTCATCCCGGCAGCCCTGAGTGCCTGTGCCAGGTGAACGCCACGGCTATCTCGCAATATACGCAGCCAAAAAAATGGATCCACCCCTGAATGAGCCGAGTTTTGCGAACGTGAGCATGCGCGATTGCGAATGTTGCAAACCATCTTGGGAATGAGGCTGAACCACTCTTGCACCGTTGATTGAGCGTCGCAGGAGGTGGCTTTCGGTACGACTCGAGGCGATGCATAGGCCGCGTGCCGTATTGATCTTTTTGGCGATGCCTTCTTGGTTGGTAATGACAACGCCACCCCGTGGGCCGCGCGGGCTCTTAAAGCGCGCGCTCGAACATGGGAGATCCTTGAAGAATGAGTCCCGGCACCAGGCCGGGACGATGGATGCTGGAGACGCCTTTCTCAGGCAGCACGGGTGCGCAAGGTTCTCGCCGCGGCGACCATGTTGGTCAGCGCGGGCGTCACCTCTGCCCACTGGCGCGTCTTCAGGCCGCAATCCGGATTGACCCACAGGCGTTCGGCGGGGATGCGCTCGGCCGCCTTCTGCATCAGCGCAACAATGTGCTCCTGGGTCGGGATGTTGGGCGAGTGGATGTCATACACACCGGGGCCGATCTCGTTGGGGTACTTGAAGTCGTCGAAGGCATCGAGGAGCTCCATGTCGGAGCGGGCGGTTTCGATGGTGATCACGTCGGCGTCCATGTCCGCAATGGAGGCGATGATGTCGTTGAACTCCAAATAGCACATATGGGTGTGGATCTGGGTCTCGTCGCGGACGCCGTTGGCGGTGATGCGGAAGCTCTCCACTGCCCAGTCCAGGTAGTCTTGCCACTGGGCCTTGCGCAGCGGCAGGCCTTCGCGCAACGCGGCTTCGTCGATCTGGATCACGCGGATGCCGGCCTTCTCCAGGTCCAGCACTTCCTGGCGGATGGCCAGCGCAAGTTGCCTGCACGACGCCGAACGCGGCTGGTCGTCGCGCACGAAAGACCAGTTGAGGATCGTCACCGGGCCGGTGAGCATCCCCTTCATCGGTTTGCTGGTGAGGGACTGGGCGTAGGTGATCCATTCAATAGTCATCGGGCGGGGACGGCTGATGTCGCCGAACAGGATGGGTGGCTTCACGCAGCGGGAGCCGTAGGACTGGACCCAGCCGAACTGACTGAAGACGTAGCCTTCGAGCTGCTCGCCGAAGTACTCGACCATGTCGTTGCGCTCCGCCTCCCCATGCACCAGCACATCCAGGCCCAGGGCCTCCTGCTCGCGTACGCTGCGTTCGATCTCCCGGCGCATCGCTGCTTTGTAGCCGGCCATATCCAGATGGCCCGCCTTGAACTCGCTGCGTGTCTGGCGGATCTCCGCCGTTTGCGGAAAAGAACCGATGGTGGTGGTGGGAAATATGGGCAGCTTCAGCCATTCAGCCTGCTTGGGGGCCCGCTTGTTGTAGCGGCTTTCGCGCATGCCCAAGTGGGTATCGATGCGCGCGACGGCGGCCTGGACGGCGGGATGGGTCACCCGCGATGACGTGCGCCGGGCGGCGAGCGCAGCCTGATTGGCGGCAAGTGCGTCGCGGACGGCGTCGCGGCCATCCCGCAATGCGGCGCCCAGCAGCTTCAATTCGTCGAGTTTCTGCAGGGCGAAAGCCAGCCAGGACTTCACTTCCGCATCCAGCTTCTCCTCGCTGGCCAGATCCACCGGCACATGCAGCAAGGAGCACGAAGGGGCGATCCACAGGCGCTCCCCCAGGCGCTGGGCAATTGGCTCCAGCCAGTCGAGCACTGCCGTGAGGTCAGTCTTCCAGATGTTGCGGCCGTTGATCACGCCCAGGGACAGCACCTTGCTGGAAGGAAGCAGGTTGAGGATGGGGCCCACGTCTTCACGACCATTGATCGCATCCACATGCAGCCCCGCCACCGGCAGATTGGCGGCCAGGTACTGGTTCTCCTGAAGTTGACCGAAATAGGTCGCCAACAGCAGCTTAGTTCGGCTGCTCTTGAGTTCGTGATAGGCAGTGTTGAAGGCGTGCCGCCAGTCCGCATCAAGTTCGGTGACCAGCAGCGGTTCGTCGATCTGCACCCATTCCACGCCCTGCTCCGCCAGAGTATCCAGCAGTTGGGCATAGACCGGGAGCAGGCGTGGCAGCAGCGCCAGCTTGTCGGAATCATCCTTGGCCTTGCCAATGGCCAGGTAAGTCACCGGGCCGATGATGACCGGCTTGGCCTTCACGCCCTGGGCCTTGGCTTCGGCGAGTTGTGCGAGCAGGCGCGAGGCATCGAGCTGGAAGTCGGTTTCTGCGGTGAATTCAGGGACGATGTAGTGGTAGTTGGTGTCGAACCACTTGGTCATCTCACCGGCGGTCACGCCACCGCAGCAGCCGGTATGGACCTCCGCGGCCTGGGCTGAACGGCCTCGGGCCACGCGGAAGGTATTGTCGAGCACATCCCCGTGAAAGCCGCGCACCCGCTCGGGCAGGTTGCCGAGGGTGAAGCTCATGTCCAGAACCTGATCGTAGTAGGAGAAGTCGCCCACGGGCACCAAATCAATACCGGTCTGATCAGCCCAGTGGCGCTGGCGCAATTGTGCGCCGAGAGCCTCCAGGGCATCGCGGGAAGAATCCCCCTTCCAGTAGGACTCCAGCGCGAATTTCAACTCGCGCCTAGCGCCGATGCGGGGAAAGCCAAGAGTGTGGGTGGTGGTCATGTGTTGCTCCGGGATGCGATGAAGCATCGAATGGTAGGGAGCAGAGTCAATGAAGTAAAATGGTCTTATCTCAACAATCTATGAATTTTTCTCACTCAAATGCTTGAGCGAATTCACCTAGCCGTCATTCTCGAAGTAGAAAACCGGGGTTCCCTGACGGCCGCTGCCGACACCCTGTGCGTTACCCAGTCCGCCCTCAGCCACAGCATAAAGAAGCTGGAACAGCAGCTTCGCACCGACATCTGGCGGCGCGAAGGACGCAGCTTGCGTCTTACCCAGGCCGGTGAGTACCTGCTTGCGGTCGCCAACCGGGTGCTGCCGCAGTTCTCCCAGGCAGAGGAGCGCCTGCGCCAGTTTGCCCAGGGCGAACGCGGCACGCTGCGCATCGGCATGGAATGTCACCCCTGTTACCAGTGGCTGCTCAAGGTGGTCTCTCCTTATCTGGCAGCCTGGCCCGACGTGGATGTGGATGTGAAGCAGAAATTCCAGTTCGGCGGCATTGGCGCCCTTTTTGGCTACGAGATCGACCTGCTGGTGACGCCTGATCCGCTGTTCAAGCCGGGGCTCATTTTCGAGCCGGTGCTCGACTACGAGCAGGTGTTGGTAGTCGCCCGGGATCACCCCTTGGCGCAGGCGCCCCATGTCACGCCCGGGCAGATCGCGCAGGAGATCCTGATCACCTATCCGGTTGCGCCCGACCGGCTCGACATCTATACCCGCTTCCTTCAGCCGGCGGGCATCGCCCCCAGGCGCCACAAGACCATCGAGACCACCGATATCATGCTGCAGATGGTTGCCAGCCGACGGGGTGTGGCCGCCCTGCCCCGCTGGCTGGTCCTGGAGTACGCCAGCAAGGTCGATGTGGTCCCCGTCCGTCTTGGGCCCGACGGTATCTCCAAGCAGATCTTCCTGGGCGTGCGGGAAACCGACAGCGCCATCGACTACCTCCAGGCCTTCATCGAACTGGCCCGCCAGCCGATGGCAGCCGCCGTTATGCCCTGACGCCCTTCAGCAGACTGATGATGCTGGAGAAGTCCAGCCCGCCATGGCCGGCCCGGCTGTGGGCGGCATACAGGGATTCGGCCAGGCTTCCCAGGGGTACCGGCGCGCGCCGGGCGATGGCCGCCTCCAGGGCGAGGCCCAGATCCTTGAGCATCAGGTCGCTGCCGAAGCCGCCAGAATAGCCGCGGGAAGCCGGTACATTGTCCATCACGCCCGGTACCGGGTTGTACTTCTCGAGCACCCAGTTGCCGCCGGAGCTCGTCCTCATGATGCCGGCAAGCACCGCCGGATCCAGGCCGAGGGACTCGCCCAGGGACAGGGCCTCGCTTGTGCCAATCATTAGGATGCCCAGGAGCATGTTGTTGCACAGCTTGGCGGCCTGGCCGGCCCCGGCATCGCCCGCATGGGCGATGTTCTGCCCCATCTTGCGCAGCAGTGGCTCGGCCCGCGCCAGGTCGTCCTTGCACCCACCCACCATGAAGGTCAGGGTGCCAGCCGCAGCGCCGGCGGTGCCACCCGAGACGGGCGCGTCCAGCACCGCGATGCCGGCAGCCCGCCCCGCCTGGGCCAGCTTCTGCGAACTGGCCGGGGCGATGGTGCTGCAGTCGATGAGCAGGGTTCCGGCAGGCAGGTCAGCCAAAAGGCCGGGGGTCTCGCCGTCGCCGAGGAACAGCCCTTCCACGTGGTGGCTGGCCGGCAGCATGCTGATGACGACGTCGGCCCCGGCAACGGCGGCCCGGGCTGACTCGGCGATGTACGCGCCGTGTTCGGCAAGACGGTCCCGAGAGGCGGGATCGAGATCGAAGCCCCGCACGGACAAGCCTCCTTTGGCAAGGTTGGCGGCCATCGGCCCGCCCATGTTGCCCAGACCGATGAAAGCGATGGTGTGGTCGTTCATGTGTGTCTCCTTGATGTTGTCAGCCGAGATCGGCCAGGGGGTGTGAGCCCGCAGCGCGAAGACGGAAATGCGCGCCAATCTCGTCCGGCCCGACGTCCCGCAGACTGGCGTGGCGCCAGCGCGGGTTGCGGTCCTTGTCGATGAGCAACGCCCGCACGCCTTCGGCGAAATCACCTTGCACCGTGCACCCCACCGAGACCGCGTACTCCAGCCGGAACACGTCGGCCAGCGACAGATGCTGTACCCGCTGCCACAGGGCCCAGGAGAGGTGTGCCGAACTCGGCGCGCCGCGCGTGAAGGCCTTGCCGGCCGTTGCGAGCCAGGGATCGGCATCGTCGGCCAGGGCCGTCAGGCGTTCGGCGATGCCGTCCAGCCCATCGTGGCCGATCAGCGCCTCGATCCGGTCGAAGTGGGCCCGCAAAGGGCCCGCCAGGTTGTCACGCGGCGTTGACAGGCGATCAAGCAATGCGCCCAGGCGGGCGTGGTTGGCCTCGTTGCCGCCAGCGACCTCTGGCGCCTCCCAGCGCGTGTCGCCCAGCAGTCCCGCAACACGGGCTCGCTCAGACTCATCGACGATGAAATCCGCCAGGCCGGCAAAGCGCGCATCGGCGGCGCCGAGGGGCGCGCCGGTGAGCGCCAGGAACAGCCCCACATGGCCGGGCATGCGGCGCAGGAACCAGCTCCCGCCCACGTCCGGGTACAGCCCGATGGAGATCTCCGGCATCGCCATGCGGGTGGAAGGCGTTGCCACCCGGTGGGAGGCCCCTGCCATCAGCCCGATCCCTCCCCCCATCACAATGCCCTGCCCCCAGCACAGCACCGGCTTGGGATAGGTGTGAATGCGATAGTCGAGGCGGTATTCGCGCTCGAAGAAAGCCGCTGCCGCGGGCGCGACTTCGCCGGCCGGCACGGCCTTGATCGCCCGGTACAGGGCCGCCACGTCGCCGCCGGCGCAAAACGCCTTTTCGCCACTACCGTCAAGCAGCACCCCGACAATGTGGGGATCCGCGGCCCAGGCATCCAGCTGCGGCGCCAGTCGGTCGATCATTTCCAGGGACAGGGCGTTGAGGCTCTTCGGTGCATTGAGGGTGGCGTGCCCGAAGCGCCGGCCGCAGGCCGTGGGGATCTGACGCAGGATCACGCATTCATTGTCCATCGTTCGCTCCTTCATGCGTTGAGCCATTGCGGTTTGCGCTTCTCCAGGAAGGCAGCGACACCTTCACGCTGGTCCGCCGTATCGAAGAGCTTGACGAACTCGGCCCGCTCCACGGGCAGCGCCTCAGCCGGAGACATGCTGCGGGCTGCCTGGATAAGGCGCTTGCAGGCCGTCACGCTGGTGGGGCTCTGGCGCTCGACGGACCGGGCCAGTTCAAGGGCGCGAGCAAGTGCTTCGCCCCGGCCGGTAACCTCTTCCACCAGGCCGATGCGCAGCGCCGTGGACGCATCCAGACGCTCGCCGCACAGGATCAGGCGCTTGGCCCAGCCCTCACCAACCAGCCACGACAGCCACTGGGTGCCGCCCGCGCAGGGCAACAGGCCTACCGCAGCCTCCGGCAAGGCGAGCACCGACTGCTCCTCGACCACCCGCAGATCGCAGGCGAGCGCACATTCAAGGCCGCCACCCATGGCGTAGCCGTTGATCGCGGCGATGGAGACACCGCGAAACCCGGCGAGCGCCTCGAAAGCCCGCCCAAAGGCATGGGACATCCCGGCGGCAACGGCCTTGTCGCCATCGGCGAAGAGCTTGAGGTCCGCCCCGGCCGAAAAGAACTTGTCGCCCTGGCCGGTCACCACCAGGCTGTAAATGTCTCTGTCGGCGTTGAGATGGTCGACCAGCTCGACGAGGGCCATCAGGCTCTCCTGGGTCCAGGTGTTGGCCGGCGGATTGGCCAGGGTCAGAATTGCGGTGTGGCCGCGCTTTTCGAGCTCGAGCCCGGGATAGGTCCGTGTGTTCATTGCAGTGTCTCCATGGAGTTGTCGTTGAGCATGCGGCGGGCGATGATGACGCGCATGATTTCGTTGGTGCCTTCGAGGATCTGGTGCACCCGCGCATCGCGCAGGTAGCGCTCCAGCGGGTATTCCCGGATGTAGCCGTAGCCGCCATGGATCTGCAGTGCCTCGTTGCAGATCGAGAAGCCCAGGTCGGTGGCAAGGCGCTTGGCCATGGCGCAGTAGAGGGTGGCACTGCCGGCGCCCGCATCCAGCCGGCTTGCCGCCAGGCGCACCATCTGCCGGGCAGCAACCAGTTCGGTGGCCATGTCGGCGAGCTTGAACTGGGTGTTCTGGAAGTCCGCCAACGTGCGGCCGAACTGGCGTCGCTCCTGGGCGTAGGCCAGCGCCGCGCTCAGGGCACCCTGTGCCGCCCCGACCGAGCAGGCGGCGATGTTCACCCGGCCTCCGTCCAGGCCCTTCATGGCAATGGCAAAGCCCTCCCCTTCGGCCCCCAGCATGTGCTGTGCCGGCACCCGCACACCATCAAAGGTGATCCCGCGGGTAGGCTGGCTGTTCCAGCCCATCTTGTCTTCCTTCTTGCCATAGCCGATGCCGGGGCTGTCAGCCTCGACCAGAAAGGCCGAGATGCCCTGAGGGCCTGCCTCACCGGTACGCGCCAGGACCACCAGCAGGTCGGTGGCACCGGCGCCGGAGATGAAGGCCTTGGCGCCATCCAGCACGAAATGGTCGCCATCACGACGGGCCCGGGTGGCGAGTGATGCCGCATCCGATCCGGCACCCGGCTCCGTGAGGCAATAGGAGGCCAGCAACTCCCCCATCGCCAGGCGCGGCCCCCATTTGGTGGCCACCTCCGGCCGGGCGAAGCGGGTCACCATCCAGGTCGCCATGTTGTGAATGGTCAGGTAAGCCGTGGTGGACGGGCAGGCGGCGGCCAGCTCTTCAAACACGATGCTGGCATCGAGCCGGGGCAGCCCCAGGCCACCATGTTCGGGCTCCGCATACAAGCCGCAGAAGCCCAGCTCACCGGCGCGTCGCAGGACGTCCACCGGGAAATGCCCCTCCGCGTCCCAGCGGGCGGCCTGGGGCGCAAACTCCCGCGCCGCAAACTCCCTTGCGGTATCACGGAAGGCGCGCTGATCTTCGGACAGTTCGAAGTCCATGATTGTGGCTCCGCGCCCGTGCCTACTTGAGGCTGATGGTGGTGTTGACCGGTGCCGCCACGTCGTCCTCGAACCAGCGCGCGGTGACTGTCTTGGTCTGGGTGTAGAACAGGACCACCTGCTTGCCGTAAGGGCCCAGATCACCGAGCTTGGACGCCCGCGAGCCGGTGAAGGAGAACAGCGGGACGGGCACCGGAATTGGTACGTTGATACCCACCTGACCCACGTCGATCTCCTCCTGGAACCTGCGGGCCGCCGCGCCGGACTGGGTGAAGATGGCAGTGCCGTTGCCATTGGGATTGGCGTTGATCAGGGCAATGGCGGCGTCAAGGGTGTCCACCGCCATGGTGCACAGCACCGGGCCGAAGACCTCCTCATCGTAGATCCGCGTCCCCGGCGTGACGCCGGAGAACAAGGTCGGGGCGATGAAGTTGCCCTTCGGGTAACCGGCCACCTCCGGCTGACGGCCGTCCAGCTCCAGGCTGGCGCCTTCGTTCACGCCCGCCTCGATGAGATCGAGGATGCGCGCCCGCGCGGCGGTGGAGATGACCGGCCCCACATCGGTACCCGGCTCGTGGCCGGCATTGACCTTCAGGCCACGCGCCCGCTCCACCAGCTCGGGCAACCAGGACGCTGCCGCGCCGACAAAGACCACCACGGAAGAGGCCATGCAGCGCTGGCCTGCCGCACCGAAGCCGGCACCCGCGAGGGCGTTGAGGGTTTGCTCCTTCTGCGCATCGGGCAACACCACCACGTGGTTCTTGGCGCCCATCATGCACTGGGCGCGCTTGCCGGCCTGGGTGGCGCGGTTGTACACGTGGGTCCCGACACGAGTCGAGCCCACAAAGGAGATGGCCTTGATGTCCGGGTGGTCGCACAGGCCATCCACCACCTCGGCCGCGCCATGAACCACGTTGAGCACGCCGGGCGGAATCCCCGCCTCCACCGCCAGCTCGACCAGACGCATGGTGGACAGGGGATCCTGTTCGGAGGGCTTGAGCACAAAGGTATTCCCGCAGGCGATGGCCATCGGGAACATCCACAGGGGGATCATCGCCGGGAAGTTGAAGGGGGTGATGCCGGCGCAGACCCCCAGAGGCTGAAGCAGCGTGTAGGTGTCCACACCGCCGGCCACATTGTTGGCCAGCTCACCCAGTTGCAGGCTGCCGATATTGGCGGCGTGCTCCACCACTTCCAGCCCGCGGAACACATCGCCTTCTGCATCGGCCAACGTCTTGCCCTGCTCGGCCGTCAGGATGGCAGCGACTTCCTTGAGATTCTCGCGGATGAGCTGCTGGTACTTCAGGAATATCCGTGCCCGGGTGCCGACCGGTGTCGACTTCCAGGTGGAGAAGGCCTTCCGTGCCGCGGCGACGGCCGCAGCCAACTCATCGCTCGTCGCCATTGGCACGCGGGCCAGAACTTCCTGGGTCGCGGGATTCACCACATCACGCCACTGGGTCGTGCGGGATTCAAGGAACTCGCCGCCAATCAGCAGCTTGACGGTAGGCACAGTACGGGGGGTGGAATCGATCATGCGTGTCTCCTCGACGTGTTTGTCATGACGGACCGGTTTGTCCCGGCACGTTCGGAGAGATCGTATTTACAGCTGCAGGAAACAACAATAAGCTATTGATGTAAAAGAGAAATGTTGCGAATAAATTCGCACGTGGAATGATGATTCTGCGAATTGAGTGAATCCACCGGAGGAGACCCGAATTGAATCAAAAACTGTTCATCGGGCCACGCCTGAGAAGGCTGAGAGAGCAGGCCGGCTTGAACCAGGCGGCCATGGCCGGCCGCCTGGGCTTGTCCCTGAGTTATGTGTGCCAACTGGAGAACAACCAACGGCCGGTGAGCGCGGCCGTACTCCTCAAACTGGTCGAGGAATTCCAGTGCGACATCGCGGAGCTTTCGGAGGATCAGGACAGACGCCTGCTTGGGGAGTTGCAGACCATCTTCCGCGATCCGTCACTGGTCGGCAGACAAGCGGATCGGGTCGACATCGCCCGAATGGAGGAGCAGGTACCCGAGCTCGCATCGGCATTCATCGGCCTGGCCCAGAGGCACCACATGCTGCAAGAAGAATATGCGCTCATGGTGGATCGCATCCACGGCGACACGCAGCCTGCCACCCTGGCTCCGCTGCCCCACGAGATCGTTCGCGATTTCTTCAATCGTCGAAACAATCACATCGACAGCCTCGACCGCCTGGCCGAGGCGCTGGCCGCCGAGTTGCAGCTACGCCCCGGTGAGCGCGTCGCAGCCCTGCGCGAAGCACTGCGCAAACAGCACCGGATAGAGCTGATCCGCCTGGAGGAAGTGAAGGACGGAATACTGCGGCAGTTCGACGAGCGGAGAAGGCGCCTGGGTATCGCCAGTGGCCTGAGCGACGCCCAGCAGTCCTTCCAGATTGCAACCCAGTTCGCCCTGATTGCCCACCAGGAGGTGATTGATGCCGAGATCGCCGCGGCCGGCATCAATGAAGCCCAGGGGCAGGCCCTGGCCCGGCAAGGGCTGGCCCACTACTTCGCGGGTGCCCTGCTCATGCCCTATGCCGACTTTCTGGATGCGGCGCGCCGCGAGAAATATGACATCGAAGCCTTGCAGCGGCGTTTTGCCGTCGGCTTCGAGTCGGTCTGCCACCGGCTGTCCACGCTGCAAAGAAGCGGCGCCCGCGGTGTGCCCTTTTACCTGGTCAGGGTGGATCAGGCGGGCAACATCTCCAAGCGGCAAAGTGCCACCGCCTTTCATTTCGCCCGCCATGGTGGCGCATGCCCGCTCTGGCATGTGCACGATGCCTTCTCCCGCCCCGGCGCGATCATCACTCAGGTGGCCGAGATGCCCGACGGATCACGTTTCTTCGGTATTGCACGCACCATCAGCCGCGGTGGCGGCGGCTACGGTGCCCCCCGGAAACTCTTCGCCATTGGCCTGGGCTGTGAATTGAGTCAGGCCCGCCATTTGGTCTATGGCGATGGACTCGATCTCGATGCTCCGCACCGGGTGATTCCCATCGGCCCAGGTTGCCGGGTGTGCCCGCGGCAGAACTGTATCCAGCGCGCCTTCCCGCCCGCCGGACGAACCCTGGACATCCGGGTGGATCAGGAGTCCCTGGTGTCCTATCGCTTCGACGACGAAGCGCCAAGGGCGAGGCCGATGAACCTGTTGTAGCGGAACGGTGAGGGGAGGTGGATCGAAGGCACCTTGCCGTTCAGATGTCGGGCAATCATGAAGGCGTCTTCATCACCCGCTTGGCCACTTCGAGTCGGCGCCATACAAAATAATCAGTGAGTGCCTTTCTGGCTGCCTGACGGGCCCGATCCGGAGGGGCCTCCCTTTCCGTCAGCGCCTGCCTGGCATCGAGATCGGCCGTCAGAAAGCCGGGGCCGAGGGCCAGATAGATCTTGTCCGTCACGCGCTGCAATAGATCCTGCACGAAGGGATTGGTCTCCCAGTCATGATGAAAAGCCTCGAGATGCTCCGTGATCCTGAGCAGATCGGCCAGCTCGAATGCACTGAACTCGGTGACCGTGCAATGGTTGATGCGTCGATGAGCCACCGTGACCAGGCCGTCCCTGGCCAGTACCTTGATGGCCTCCCTGACCGGTGTGCGGCTGACTCCGAGCTCTCTTGCCACCGATGTCTCGTCGATGGCCGCGCCCGGAGGCAGCTCGTGATTCAGGATCCGGCTGCGCAGGGAATCGGCAATGGCCTCAAAGAGTGCTTTTGGACGAGGAATGGACTCAATCTGTGGCGCGGACATGCTCAATCCCAATACAAGCACCCTCCCCCTTCCGAATGGCTGATCCCGTTCGGAAGAGGCGAATAAAAGAGCCGCACGAACCCAGGTCCTGGAGAGACCCGCTCGGGAGAGAAGGAATTGGTTCGGCGGCGAAACCGTGGATCGATTTGCGGATTGCCGGGCTCGATCACCCGGCAATCCGCTGCGATCAGATGTAGCGTTTTTCGAGCGCGTCCCAGCCCGGTTTGCCCACCAGGCGCTGGCGCTCCGCAAAGGGCGTCACCAGACCGCCGGACTCCAGGATCTCCTTGTCGTCACGCAGCACGCCGAGGGCTTTCTGCATGCCCATCACCGCGCCCTGCAGCGCGGCATTGGCGTAGAGGACGATGCCGAAACCGAGCTCACCGAGCTCCGCGGCGTTGAAGATCGGTGTCCTGCCGCCAATGACCATGTTCATCAGCTGCGGGGTGGCGAGGCGCTGCGGGAGCGCCCGGATCTCTTCGGCCGTGGTGACGGCCTCGACGAACAGGATGTCGGCGCCGGCTTCGGCGAACCGCTGGGCCCGCTCGACGGCCGCCTCGAAGCCATGAACCGCCGCGGCGTCGGTGCGGGCCATGACCAGGAAATCCGGATCGCGGCGCGCATCCACGGCCGCCTTGATCTTGCTCACCGCCTCTTCGGTGGAGATCACGTCCTTGCCGGCAAAGTGCCCGCAACGCTTGGGCGCCACCTGGTCTTCGAGCTGGATGCAGTCGGCCCCGGCACGCTCCAGGGTGCGCACCGTGTGATACACGTTAAGGGCGTTGCCAAAGCCGGTATCGGCATCCACCAGCAGGGGCAGCTCGACGGCATCGCGGATGCGCGCGGTGTGGTCGGCAATTTCGGCCAGGCCCATGAAGCCCTGGTCGGGCATGCCGAACCACATGTTGGTCACGCCGGCGCCGGTGATGTAGAGCGCTTCGAAGCCCAGGTCGGCGATGACGCGTGCCGAGAGGGCGTTGAAGGCGCCGGGAACGATGACGCCACGCTTGGCGGCCACCAGTTCCTTGAGTTTCTTGCGGGAAGACATGGGGAGTCCTTGCTCAGAATGCGTCGCCGGGCACGCGGACCCAGCCTTCCATCAGAATCCGCGCACTGCGGCTCATGATGGCTTTGGTTACTGTCCATGTGCCGTCCACCAGACGGGCTTCGGCGCCCACGCGCAGGGTGCCGGAGGGGTGGCCGAAGCGCACCGCGCTACGCTCGCCCCCGCCGGCCGCCAGATTGACCAGAGTGCCGGGGATGGCCGCCGCCGTGCCGATGGCGACCGCCGCAGTGCCCATCATGGCGTGGTGCAGCTTGCCCATCGACAGGGCGCGCACCAGCAGGTCCACCTCGTCGGCCCTGATGGGCCTGCCCGATGAGGAAATGTAGCCATGGGGGGGCGCGACGAAGGCGATCTTGGGGGTGTGCTGGCGGGTGGCGGCCTCTTCGGGGGTCTTGATCAGACCCATGCGCAGGGCGCCGGCCACACGGATTGCCTCGAAGCGGGCCAGGGCAGCCGGGTCGCCATTGATGGCTTCGCGCAGCTCGGTGCCGGTGTAGCCGATCTCGGCGGCATTGACGAACACGGTCGGAATGCCGGCCGAAATCATGGTTGCCTTGAAGGTGCCGACGCCCGGCACTTCCAGCTCATCCACAGGCTTGCCGGTGGGGAACAGGGCCCCGCCCTCCTCCCCTTCATCGGACGGCTCGATGAACTCCAGCACGATCTCGGCGGCCGGAAAACTCACACCGTCGAGCTCGAAATCGCCCGTTTCCTGGACCTGCCCCGCCCTCACCGGCACGTGGGCGATGATGGTCTTGCCGATGTTGGCTTGCCAGATCTTCACCACGCAGACGCCGTCGTGGGGGACGCGCGCCGGATCCATCAGCCCGGCGTGGAGGGCGAAGGCGCCCGCAGCGGTAGACAGGTTGCCGCAGTTGCCGCTCCAGTCCACAAAGTCCTTGTCGATGGAGACCTGCCCGTAGAGGTAGTCCACATCGTGATCCGGCCGGGTGCTGCGGGACAGGATCACGCACTTGCTGGTGCTCGAGGTGGCCCCGCCCATGCCGTCGATATGGGTGGCGTAGGGGTCGGGGCTGCCGATCACGCGCTGGAACAAGCGGTCACGGGCCTTGCCCGGTACGCGACAGGATTCCGGCAGGTCGTCCAGCCGGAAGAACACTCCCTTGCTGGTGCCACCGCGCATGTAGGTGGCAGGAATGCGGATCTGGGGAACAGCGCTCATCAGGCGGTTTCCTTTTCAGTGGCCAGGAAGTCCTGGGCGAAACGCTACAGGACGCCACCGGCTTCGTAGATCGAAACTTCTTCGGCCGTGTCCAGCCGGCAGGTGACGGGCAGCTCAATGGTCTGCCCGTTCCGGCGGTGGATCACCAGGGTCAGGTCGGTGCGCGGCTGGCGCACGCCGATCACATCATAGGTTTCGGTGCCATCCAGGCCCAACGTCAGGCGGGTGGTACCGGGTTTGAACTCCAGGGGCATCACCCCCATGCCCACCAGATTGGTCCGGTGGATGCGTTCGAAGCCTTCGGCCACGATGGCTTCCACCCCGGCCAGGCGCACGCCCTTGGCCGCCCAGTCCCGGGACGAGCCCTGGCCGTAGTCGGCCCCGGCGACGATGATCAAGGGCTGCAGACGCAGCATGTAGGTTTCGATGGCTTCCCACATGCGCATCACCTGCCCTTCCGGCTCGACCCGCGCCAGCGAGCCCGCGCGGACGCTGCCATCGGCGTTGCACACCATCTCGTT
>Ga0073899_10001123_pt1 | contig 24518 bp, 26 predicted proteins | sample KloWWTmetaKNB5Ph_FD_88975 | JGI IMG/M metagenome (GOLD analysis project Ga0073899, IMG submission 88975) | Active sludge microbial communities from Klosterneuburg, Austria, studying microevolution and ecology of nitrifiers - Klosterneuburg... | ecosystem: Engineered > WWTP > Aerobic digester >... | reverse complement strand
GCGTCAGTCTGTCACCAAAGCTGCAATCACGGCGTCAGCGTCAGCGGCGCCTCGTCAGCTCGACCCGACGCCTGCAACTGCAAAACGTCGAACGGGCGCGGTTGGCGCATCTCAGAGGCTAACGCAACTCAGAGATCAAACTCTCCGTGCGCTTCCGGCTGCCAGGTGACTTCAAGCACCTTCAGGTTCAACACCTTGCCGTCGGCGGTGTTCCAGTTGATCGACTGGCCGGCTGCCAGTCCCAGCAGCGCACTGCCGGCGGGCGAGAAGATCGACACCCGCTGGGCTTCGGCGTTGGCGTCCTTGGGATAGGCCAGGGTGAGCTCGTATTCGCGACCTGTGCCTTCTTCCAGGAAGCGGGCGCGGCTGTTCATCGTGATGACGTCGGCCGGCATGTCCTGCGACTCGCGCACGTCGGCGCGCTCGAGCTCTTCACGTAGTCCGTCGAGGTCACTACGGCTGCGGAAGGCGGGCAGGGTGAGCAGGCCCTCGAGACGCTCGAGGTCGTTGCTGGAGACAATGATCGACGGTTTCATGTTGCGGATTCCTGCGCTGTAGGCGTGCTGACGGTGTCGCACGACAAAAGAAAAGGCCGAACCGCCACCTGCGATTCAGCCCGTCGCAGGGAGGTTAACAGAAGCGGCGCCGGGTTACAATGTCATCCCGATCGATCCAAGGTTTTCACCCGTGTCCAGCATCACGCTCGCCCTGTCCAAAGGGCGCATCTTTGAAGAGACGCTGCCGCTGCTGGCGGCGGCCGGCATCGTCCCGACCGACAACCCCGAGTCATCGCGCAAGCTCATCATCGGCACCAACCGGCCGGATGTGCGTCTGGTCATCGTGCGTGCCACCGATACCCCGACCTACGTTCAGTACGGTGCGGCGGACCTCGGTATCGCAGGCAAGGACGTGCTGATCGAGCACGGTGGCGCCGGGCTTTACCAGCCGCTGGACCTGAACATTGCCGCCTGCCGTCTGTGCGTGGCGGTGCAGAAAGGCTTCGACTACGCTGCGGCGACGCGGCCGGGTGGGCGCATTCGCGTCGCCACCAAGTACATCAATGCGGCCAAAGCGCATTTCGCCGGCAAGGGCATGCATGTCGACCTGATCAAGCTTTACGGTTCGATGGAGTTGGCGCCGCTGGTCGGACTGGCCGATGCGATCGTCGACCTGGTGTCGAGCGGCGGCACGCTGCGGGCCAACAATCTGGAAGAGGTGGAGGACATCATGCCGATCAGCTCGCGTCTGATCGTCAATCAGGCTTCGCTCAAGCTCAAGCGCGAGTTGTTGCAGCCGCTGCTCGATGCTTTTGCCGGTGCGGTCAAACCGTAAGGATCTGCCCATGAGCCAGACCTCCATCCGCCGCCTCGATGCGCGCGAACCCGAATTCTTCGGCACGCTGGATGCGCTGCTGGCCTTTGAGTCCGACGCCGATGAGCGCATCGATACTGCGGTCACCGAGATCCTGCGTGCGGTGCGCATCACGGGCGATGCCGCGGTGGTCGAATACACCCGCCGTTTCGATGGCCTCGAGGTCCATTCGATGGCGGCGCTGGAGCTGTCGAAGGCCGAACTCCATGCTGCGCTCGACAGCCTTCCGTCCGAACAGCGCGAGGCGTTGACCATCGCCGCCGATCGCGTGCGCGTCTATCACGAGCGCCAGAAGGGCGAGTCCTGGGAGTTCACCGAGGCCGACGGCACCCGGCTGGGGCAGAAGGTCACTGCGCTTGACCGTGTCGGCCTTTACGTGCCGGGCGGTCGTGCGTCCTATCCGAGCTCGGTCCTGATGAATGCGATTCCGGCCAAGGTGGCTGGGGTCGGCGAGCTGATCATGGTGGTTCCGACTCCGCGCGGCGAGAAGAATTCGCTGGTGCTGGCTGCGGCGGCGATCACGGGCGTCGATCGAGTGTTCACCATCGGCGGGGCTCAGGCAGTGGCCGCGCTGGCCTACGGGACGCAGACGATCCCGCAGGTGGATAAGATCGTTGGGCCGGGCAATGCCTTTGTTGCCGAGGCCAAGCGCCGCGTATTCGGAACGGTTGGCATCGACATGGTGGCGGGCCCTTCCGAAGTGCTGATCATCTCGGATGGTTCCGGCCATGCTGAATGGGTGGCCATGGACCTGTTTGCTCAGGCCGAGCATGACGAACTGGCGCAGTCCATCCTGCTGTGTACCGACCCGGATTTCATTGATGCGGTGCACGAAGCCATCGACCGGCTGCTGCCGACGATGCCGCGCCGCGACACGATTGCGAAGTCGCTTGCCAACCGCGGTGCACTGATCCGCGTCGATAGTCTGGAGCAGGCCTGTGCAATCGCCAATCGCATCGCGCCCGAGCACCTCGAACTGTCGCTGGATGATGCCGAAGCCTGGATCGACCACATTCGTCACGCCGGTGCGATTTTTGTCGGTCATTGGGCAGTGGAGGCGCTGGGCGACTACTGTGCCGGCCCCAACCACGTGCTGCCGACCATGCGCAGCGCGCGTTTCTCGTCACCGCTCGGCACTTACGATTTCCAGAAGCGCACCAGCATCGTCAATATCTCGCAGGCGGGCGCCCAGCATCTGGGCAAGGTGGCTTCCATCCTCGCCCATGGCGAAGGTCTTCAGGCACACGCGCGCTCGGCGGAGATGCGACTGAAGACCTGAGGGGACTTGCAGGTTCGGCCTTGTACAGTCGAGCCCGGACGCTCAACGTCCTAGGATCTCCTTCAGCGCATCGACAAGCAGTGCGCATTGTTCATCAGTGCCTACCGTGATGCGCATGAACTGTTCGATGCGCGGGGCCTTGAAGTGACGCACGATGATCGCACGCTTGCGCAGTTCGGCCGTCAGTTTGGCTCCGTCGCGCTCAGGGTGGCGGGCGAAGATGAAATTGGCTGCCGACGGCAGGACCTCGAACCCCAGTGCCTCCATCTGTCCGGTCAGTGCGTCGCGGGTGGCGACCACCTTGCTGCAGCTGTCCTGGAAGAACGCCTCATCCTCGACTGAGGCGACCGCGCCGGCGATTGCCAAGCGGTCGAGCGGGTAGGAATTGAAGCTGTTCTTCACCCGATCCAGGGCTTCGATCAGGTCGGCATGGCCAGCCGCGAAGCCGACACGCAGGCCAGCGAGCGAGCGGCTCTTGGAGAAGGTGTGCACGACCAGCAGGTTCGGATAGCGGTCGATCAGGCCGATCGCACTTTCGCCGCCGAAGTCGACATAGGCCTCGTCCACCACCACCACTACATCCGGGTTTGCGGCGACGATGCGCTCGACGGCTTCCAGTGGCAGAAGGCGGCCGGTCGGGGCGTTGGGGTTGGGGAAGATGATCGCGCCGGGAGGCTCGTCGCTTTCGGGCAGGTAATCTTCGACGCGAATCGAGAAATCGTCTGCGAGCGGGATTGTGCGCTGATCGATGCCGTACAGCCCGCAATACACCGGGTAGAAGCTGTAGGTGATGTCCGGGAACCACAGCGGACGGTCCTGCTTCAACAAGGCCATGAAGGCGTGAGCCAGCACTTCGTCCGAACCGTTGCCGACGAAAATCTGCTGCGCCTGCAGGCCGTGACGCTTTGCCAGTGCGGTCTTCAGAGCGTCCGAGTTCGGGTCGGGGTAAAGACGCAGCGCATCGGTGGTGGCCGCGCGGATCGCTTCCAGCGCCCTGGGCGAGGGGCCATAGGGGTGCTCGTTGGTATTGAGCTTGGTCAGCTTGTCGAGTTTGGGCTGTTCGCCGGGGACGTAAGGGGTCAGGCCGTGGACGACGGCGCTCCAGAAGCGGCTCATGGTGTGTCTGCTGTACGGGTTTGGAGTGGCAAATCGGCAACGCGATCGTATTGTTGCTGCACGGCCCAACAGCCGCGCGTTGCAGTCATTTTGTCCGGCGATGTTATCATGGTCGAATCCAGCAATCCTTGAGGCAACAAGCCAGTCATGCGGCAAGCCGAAGTCACCCGCAACACGCTCGAAACGAAAATCTCCGTGCGCATCGACCTTGATGGCCGCGGCGTGGGCACGCTCAATACCGGCGTTCCATTTTTCGATCACATGCTCGATCAGATCGTTCGCCACGGCCTGATCGATCTGGATGTCCTGTGCGAGGGTGATACCTATATCGACGACCATCATACCGTCGAGGACGTCGGCATCACGCTGGGCCAGGCGTTTGCGAAGGCTGTTGGCGACAAGAAGGGTTTGCGTCGCTATGGCCACGCCTACGTTCCGCTGGACGAGGCCTTGACGCGCGTGGTGGTGGATTTTTCCGGTCGCCCAGGGCTGCATTATTTCGTCAATTTCACCCGTGCCCGCATCGGAAACTTCGATGTCGACCTGGCGCGTGAGTTCTTTCAGGGCTTCGTCAATCACGCCGGCGTCACCTTGCACATCGACAATCTACGCGGCGACAACGCCCATCACCAGTGCGAGACGGTGTTCAAGGCCTTTGCCCGCGCGCTGCGCATGGCGGCCGAGTTCGACTCGCGTGCGGCGGGGACGATTCCCTCGACCAAGGGCGCGCTCTGAGCGAAGCGCCTTCGTGGCTCGCGTGATGCGGGCCGCCATCATGTTCAAGAGCGAGTCAAACCGATGACCACCGTGGCCATCATCGATTACGGCATGGGCAACCTGCGCTCCGTCGCGAAGGCGATCGAGCACGTTGCCCCCGGCCATGAAATTTTCGTGACCTCGGACCCGGGGCGCGTAGCCTCAGCCGAACGTGTGGTATTTCCCGGGCAGGGGGCCATGCCCGACTGCATTCGTGAGCTCGATGGCCGTGGCTTGCGCCAGGCCGTGCTGCATGCCGCGACAAGCAAGCCCTTTCTGGGAATCTGCATCGGCCAGCAGATGCTCTTCGAGCACAGTGCCGAAGGCGACGTGCCCGGCCTCGGCATTATGCCGGGAGAGGTGGTACGGTTTCCCGAGGAGAAAATGTTCGCCGCCGACGGCGGTCGCCTCAAGGTGCCGCACATGGGCTGGAACGAGGTCTGGCAGTGCGGCGCGCATCCTATGTGGGACGGGATCGCCGATGGCGAGCGCTTCTACTTCGTGCATAGCTATTTCGTTGCGCCGGCAGACGGAGCGCTCACCGCGGCCGAAACCGACTATGGCGTTCGCTTTACCAGCGCGGTATCGCGGGCTAACATCTTCGCGGCCCAGTTCCATCCCGAGAAGAGCGCCGCGGCTGGCCTTCGCCTGCTGGAAAATTTCATCCGCTGGCAGCCTTGAGCGCCAGTTCCATTCATCCTTCAGTCCCATTACTCCAGACTCCCGTATGCTGCTCATTCCTGCCATCGACCTCAAGGACGGTCACTGTGTTCGCCTGAAGCAGGGCGAAATGGACGACGCCACGGTGTTCTCCGAAGATCCCGGTGCCATGGCACGCCACTGGCTCGATGCCGGCGCCCGCCGTCTTCACCTCGTGGATCTCAACGGTGCCTTTGCCGGAAAACCAAGGAACGGCGCTGCCATTCGTGCCATCACCGACGAGGTCGGCGACGATATTCCGGTTCAGCTCGGGGGCGGTATCCGCGACCTCGATACCATCGAGCACTATCTCGACAATGGCATCAGCTACGTCATCATCGGTACTGCGGCGGTGAAAAATCCCGGTTTCCTGCACGATGCCTGCAGTGCGTTCCCTGGTCACATCATCGTCGGCCTTGATGCAAAGGACGGCAAGGTGGCGGTGGATGGCTGGTCAAAGCTGACTGGGCACGATGTCGTCGATCTGGCGAAAAAATTCGAAGATTACGGCGTCGAGGCGGTCATCTACACCGACATCGGCCGTGACGGCATGTTGTCAGGGGTCAATGTCGAAGCCACCGTGCGTCTGGCGCGCGCGCTGCGCATTCCGGTCATTGCTAGCGGCGGCATCACCGACTTGCGCGACATCGATGCGCTGTGCGCGGTCGAGGATGAAGGCATCATGGGTGCGATTACCGGCCGTGCCATCTATGAAGGAACACTCGACTTCGCCGCGGCCCAGATGCGTGCGGACGAACTCAGGGGCTTCACCGAATGATCTTCCCCGCCGAGTTGCGCTGATGCTCGCCAAGCGCATCATTCCCTGTCTGGACGTCAGTGCCGGGCGTGTGGTGAAGGGCGTCAATTTCGTCGAGCTGCGTGATGCGGGTGATCCGGTCGAGATCGCCCGTCGCTACGATGAACAGGGTGCCGACGAACTCACCTTTCTCGACATCACCGCCAGCTCCGACGATCGCGACATCATCCTGCATGTTGTCGAGCAGGTTGCCGAGCAGGTGTTCATTCCGCTGACCGTTGGCGGCGGCGTGCGTGTGGTCGACGACGTGCGACGCTTGCTCAACGCGGGTGCGGACAAGGTCAGCATGAATACCGCGGCGGTGAACAACCCGCAACTGGTGCACGAGGCCTCGAGCAAGGTGGGTAGCCAGTGCATCGTGGTGGCCATCGACGCCAAGCAGACTGCGCCGGGAAAGTGGGAAGTCTTCACCCACGGCGGGCGTAACAATACCGGCCTCGATGCAATCGACTGGGCGCGCAGGGTTGCGTCCCTTGGCGCGGGCGAAATCCTGCTGACCAGCATGGACCGCGATGGCACCAAGAGCGGCTTCGACCTGGCGCTGACGCGCGCGGTGTCGGATGCGGTGCGCATTCCGGTGATTGCCAGCGGGGGCGTAGGCACCCTTGAGCATCTCGCCGAGGGTGTGTCTGCAGGCCGCGCCGATGCCGTGCTGGCCGCGAGCATCTTCCATTTCGGGCAGCACACGGTGCGTGAGGCCAAGGAGTTGATGCATGCGCGCGGCATCGAGGTCAGGCTATGAGTGCGAGCACGCGCTGGCTGAACGAGATCAAGTGGGATGAGCACGGTCTGGTGCCGGTGATCGCGCAGGAGGAAGCCACCGGCGACGTGTTGATGTTCGCGTGGATGAACCGCGAAGCCCTGCAACGCACGACCGAAACAGGCGAAGCCGTCTATTGGTCCCGATCGCGACGCAAACTGTGGCACAAGGGCGAGGAGTCGGGCCACGTTCAGAAGGTGCTCGACATCCGCATCGACTGCGACAACGACGTTGTGCTGCTGAAGATCGAGCAGGTGGGAGGCATCGCCTGCCATACCGGGCGCCATAGCTGCTTCTTCCAGAAATATTTCGCCGATGGCTGCTGGCAGGCCGTCGAACCGGTTTTGAAAGACCCGCAGGAGATCTACAAATGATCGATATTGAAGTGCTGCGCCGCGTTTCCGACACCCTGGTGGCACGCAAGAAGGCCGATCCTGATGCATCTTACGTTTCCAGCCTGTATGCCAAGGGCACCGACGAGATCTGCAAGAAGATTGCCGAGGAAGCTGCCGAAACCATCATGGCGGCCAAGGACAAGGACAGGCTTCACCTGGTGTGGGAGGTCACGGACCTGTGGTTCCATTCCCTGGTGCTGCTCGCCCATCATGGCCTGTCGGTCGAGGACGTGCTGGCCGAGTTCCGTCGTCGCGAGGGCGTGTCGGGCATCGACGAAAAGAAGTCGCGGACGGCCTGAGGAGGTTCAATGAGCGAGTGCCTTTTCTGCCGCATTGTCAGTGGCGAGATTCCGGCGAAGAAGATCTATGAGGACGAGCACGTCTTCGCCTTTCATGACATCAACCCCGTTGCGCCAGTCCATTTCCTGCTTGTCCCCAAGGTTCATGTCGACTCGATGGCACAACTGGCCGGGGAACATGAGGCGACGATGGGGCGTCTCATGGTGGCAGCGGGTCGTATTGCCCGCGAACAGGGTTGCACCGATGGCTTTCGCACCATCGTCAACACTGGAAGAGTGGGTTTGCAGGAGGTGTATCATCTGCACGTTCACGTTGTGGGCGGCCCGAATCCCCTGCCGCCCATGTTGAAGCATTAAGGAGAGTGGTATGGGTTCATTCAGCATCTGGCACTGGCTGATCGTGCTGGTCATCGTCCTGGTGGTGTTCGGGACGAAAAAGCTGCGCAATATCGGGTCTGACTTGGGGGGGGCGGTCAAGGGCTTCAAGGACGGTATGAAGGAAGGCGAGGACGATGCTTCCCAGCAAAAGATCGCCGGTGGTCAGACAATTGAAGGTGAGGCGCGGGAAAAGGCCGACAAGACGGTTTCCTGAGTCTTGCGTCTCGGTGGAGGAGGGGCGCCCTGCAGGGAGCGCCCCTTCGTTTTCGTGCGTCACGCTTGCAGTGAGTGGGCATTTCTAGCGGCGAAACATGTTCGACTTCGGCTTTTCAGAACTCATCTTAATTGGTGTCGTGTTGCTCGTGGTTGTCGGCCCGGAGCGCCTGCCCAAGGTCGCACGGACGGCTGGCCATCTACTTGGACGGGTTCAGCGTTATGTGTCGGATGTGAAGTCCGACATCCAGCGTGAAATGCAACTCGAAGAGCTGAAGAAGCTGCAGGAGCAGGTCAAGCAACAGGCGCAGGAGCTCGAAGGCTCTGTGCGCTCGGGGGCAGCCAGTATTGAGAGCCAGATGAGCAGCACGGTCGACGAGGTGCGTTCGATCCTGTCCGATGCCACGGCGTCAGCTCCCGCAGGCGGCACCTCTGCCGCCTCTGTGCCTGCCGAGTCGGCGCAGTTGGCCGAGTCGTCCGCAGCTCAGGGTGGCGCATCTGGCGCATCGGAAGGACAACTCGAACTCGGGCTCGATGCCGGCAGTCGCAAGCTCGGTGCCGTCGAAGCGGCTGACAAGACCCAGGCATGAGCATTCAACACGAAACCTTCATCTCCCACCTGATCGAGCTGCGCGATCGACTGATTCGTGCGCTGGCCGTGGTGCTGCTCGTCTTCGTCTGCCTCATGCCGTGGGCGGGTGACATCTACGACATCCTCGCGAAGCCGATGATGGATACCTTGCCAGCCGGCACCCAGATGATCGCCACCGGGGTGGTGACGCCTTTCTTCGTGCCGGTGAAGGTCACGATGCTGGTTGCTTTCGTGCTGACCCTGCCCTGGGTGCTTTACCAGGTCTGGGCCTTCATTGCGCCAGGGCTCTATGCGCACGAGAAGCGCCTGGCAGTCCCCCTGGTTGCGGGGAGTACGCTGCTGTTCATGCTTGGCATGGCTTTTTGTTATTTCTTCGTTTTTGGCATGGTGTTCAAATTCATCGCCGAATTTGCTCCCAAGAGCATCACACCTGCCCCTGACATCGAGCAGTACCTGTCTTTCGTGATGTCGATGTTCCTCGCTTTCGGCATCACTTTCGAAGTGCCGATTGCCGTGATCCTGCTAGCCAAGGCTGGCATCGTCGACGTTGCGAAGCTGCGCGAGATGAGGCCCTACGTGATTGTCGGTGCCTTTGTTATTGCGGCGGTCGTGACGCCGCCCGACGTCATTTCGCAGCTGATGCTGGCGATTCCGATGTGCCTGCTTTACGAGCTTGGCATCCTCCTTGCTGCCTGGCTTACCAAACCAAAGCCTGCGACTGTGGATCCGGCTTATGCGGCACCGTCGATCGAGGATATGGACCGGGAACTCGACCGGATTGAAACCAGCGACAAGCCTTGAGCCCGCGTTGACTCAGCGGTTTGGAGGTGGCGTCGGGCGGCGTCCGATTTCGACTGCGAGCTCAAGCTCGGTGTCGCCCCGACGCACGCGAAAGCTTGCGTTGCGTCCGGGGGGCAGGGCAGCCACCATGTCGAGCATCGCGCGGGGGTCGGGCACGGCCTCGCCGCCGACCGCAACCAGCACGTCCCCCGGGCGAATTCCCGCGCGATCGGCGGGGCTTGCGCGCAGAACGCCCGCGATCAGCGCACCATGCGTATCCTGCAGGCCGAAGGATTCGGCCAGCTCGGGCGTGATGTCCTGGATTTCCACCCCCACCCAGCCACGGGTGACTTCTCCGCTCGCCACGATCTGCTCCAGCACGTTGCGTGCGATCGAGACCGGGATGGCGAACCCGATACCGAGGGATCCGCCGGAACGCGAGTAGATCGCGGTGTTGATGCCCACCAGGCTGCCCGCGCTGTCCACCAGGGCGCCGCCCGAGTTGCCCGGGTTGATTGCCGCGTCGGTCTGAATATAGTTTTCGAAGGTGTTGATGCCCAACTGGCTGCGGCCCAATGCTGACACGATGCCCATCGTCACCGTCTGCCCAACCCCAAAAGGGTTGCCGATCGCCAGCACTACATCGCCCACGCTCAGCGCGTCTCCCCCGGCCAGCGTGATGACCGGCAACTGCGCGTCGCCATCAATCTTCAGTACGGCGAGGTCGGTTTCCGGGTCGCGGCCGACCATGTGCGCAGCAAACTTACGCCCGTCATTGAGCGCGACCTCGATCTGATCGGCCGTCTCGATCACGTGGTTGTTGGTGACGATGTAGCCATCCGGGCTGACGATGACGCCCGACCCCAGTCCAGCCTGGCGCTGGCTGGGGCCATTGTTTGGCCGCTCGCCGAAGAAATGGCGAAACACCGGATCATCAAGCAAGGGATGGGAAGGGCCGACGCCGGCCTGACTGGTGAAGATGTGAACGACTGCAGGCATCGAGCGCTGCGCCGCCACGGCGTATGAGCCGGCTGCGGGCGTTTGTTCGCCTACTGCTGCTGGAGCCTCGAGAATCGCAACGACTGACGCCGGTGCGCTGTCACGTAGCCAGCCGGGTTTCAGTGTGCTGAGCACGAACAGCCCGGCAACGCTGATAGTCACGGCCTGGGCGAAGATGAGCCACAGACGGCGCATAATGATCGACTCGAGAGCTAGCTCAGGCCTCGCGGGCGGGACGCCCGGCCGAGCTGGAAAGGATAGGGGGGTTACATGCAACTCATCGAACTCACCGCGCATCTTGACGCACTGCTCGACGTTTCGCGCTTCAAGGATTATTGCCCAAATGGTCTGCAAGTGGAAGGACGGGTCGAGGTGGGGAGGGTGTTGTGTGGGGTGACAGCCAGTCAGGCGCTGCTTGATCTGGCGGTATCTGGAGGCTATGACGCGGTGTTCGTGCATCATGGTTTTTTCTGGAAGGGCGAGGATGGCCGTATCGCCGGCATTCGCCGCCAGCGTCTGAAGGCGCTGCTGGGCAATGACCTCAGTCTGCTGGCCTACCATCTTCCGCTCGACGCCCATCCGCGCTACGGAAACAATGCCCAGCTTGGCGTGTTGATGGGCTGGCAGGCCGAGGGGCGCTTTGCCGATCAGGAGCTGGGCTGGTTTGGTCGCCCGGCGCAGGCGGGCGAAGCTGCCGGCCAGGTGGCGCGTACGCTGGCCGCACGACTGGGGCGCGAGCCGCTACTGGTGGGGGATGAGGGGCGTATCGTGCGCCGGGTCGCCTGGTGCACTGGCGGAGCTCAAGGCTATTTTGAACAGGCGATCGTCGCCGGGGCGGACGTGTTCGTATCGGGCGAAATTTCCGAGCAGACCGTGCATCTCGCCCGTGAGGCCGGCGTGCCGTACATCGCTGCCGGGCATCACGCCACCGAGCGCTACGGCGCCAGGGCGATCGCCGCGCACCTGGCCGATGAGCTTGGTCTGATCGCCGACTTCGTCGACCTGCCCAACCCGGTCTGAAACATGTCGTGATTTAGCGCGAACCGCCGAGTGGCTCCGGGCGAATGGCCGGGCCGAGTTCTTCTTCGAGTACGGCGGACAGCATCAGGATGTCGTCTATGACTGAAAACGGGAAGCCCGCGCGCGTGGAATCACGATTGTCCCGCAACAGTCGCTGCAGATAGACTTGGCAATCCCGTGTGCGCCAGACGTACTGAATCTGTTCCATGATGTGCGGGAAGTGCTCGACTGACAGGGCGTTTGTGCGCAGTGCATCGTAGTTTTCCCAGGTCACCGCGATGACGTTGAACGTTCTGTTCAATTCCTTTGCGATGGCGTCGAATTCGGCGCGCAGGCCCGCCGCGCGATAGACCTCAAGCAGCTTCAGCCAGGGTGTGACGGCCTGCTTCGGATTGTCGCGGATGAACTCGGACAGGGTGTCGGCGGCGCCATGCAGGCGACCGAAACTCATCATGATGTCAGCGAGTTCGATGGCTGACTGATGCTCCTCGATTTGCTCGCCGGGGACGCTGTCGGAGCCCCTCGCTGAGTCGGTGACCTTCGCCGCATCGGTGCCCGGAAGCTGCCATTCCAGCATCGCATCGGTGGCGTCTGAAGCGGTAGCCTTGCTTGAGGGCGTCGGTGTGGCCATCGGTGCGGCAGCGGCTGTAGCGCTTTTTGGTGCGGTAGCAGAGGCTTCCGCGCGCGTTGTTGTGGGCTGGATGGCTGGTCGGGAGCCCGAGCGGGCGGACTGCCCATTGGCGCGCCTGCGCCACAGCAGCAAAGCCAGCAGCACCACGATGCCGAGGCCGCCGGCCAGGTAAGGGTCGAAATAGTTGGTTTCGGCCTCGGTCTGGAGCTTCGAATCTGGCGCTGGCGCCGAAGGCGCAGCGGCCACGTCAGGGGGGCTGATGACTTCTGCGCTGGTGTCCCGATCCAGCCCAAGTGTGTCGATGCTTGCCTCTATTTGATTTCGAGCGTCCTCAAGCTCCTCGATCCGCGCCATCAGTTCCATTTCGGCGACGATACTGTGATCGATCGCTGCCCCGAGTTCGCGCTTGCGCGTGCTCAGGCTGTCTGTCTCGGAAACGCCCGCCGTTGCCTTCGCCTCAGGGCTGTGCGCATTCGTCGCAGGGGCGGCAACGATCGGGCTGCGTGGCCGGAGTGTTGCAGCCGGTTTAGGCGTTGCTTTTGGAGCGGGGGCTGTCGAAGCGAGACGACGCAGGTCTGGCACCGTGATTCGGGTGCCTGGCGGCAGCTCGCGAGTCCGTTCTTCGAGCGTGGAGAAGAGTGACGGGTTGGTTGAAGCCGTTGCGCGCATGAAGCGCTGCCGTGCATTGGCGTCGTCAGGGTAGAGCGCGCGTGCGAGCGAATCGAGCGATTCACCCGCTACGGTGGTCCAGGTCTTGCCGTCGCTCCAGGCTGCAGCTGAAGGTGTCGCCGCAACTTGCACTCGCGTAGCCGATGCGGCCTCTGTTGCGGCGGCGCGAGTCGGTGTGGTCGTGGCGAGGAGCGCAGCGGCGAAGGTTACCGCAATGGTGATCCAGGTTTTTCTCATTGTCCGCGCGTCCGGCGGTGGGTTTGACGATACATGGGTTTGTAGCAGACTCTCGGCGGGGGTTCCAGCAACTATATGAGCAAAGGCGACGCGAATCTGAATGACTGTGACGTAATCAGCACTCTGCCGGATGTGTGGGCGGGAGAGTGCCTGCATGTCGGCAAGCAATGCGCTGGGTTAGGATTCGGGCTTCCATGCGTCACCGTGCGTTAAAAAATGCCGCTTCCTCACTCCTCTGCGCCTCGACGGCGCATCCATACCCGGCGCATCGAGCTTGAGGGCTTCTTGCGCGACGATGGTTATTATGAAATCGACGCCTCGCTGACCGACGTGAAGGACATCGACTACCCCATTGCCTCCGGGCTGCGTCCGGCCGGCGTTCCGGTGCATGTCATGCGACTCAGGATCGTCTTTGATGACACCTTCACCATCCACGAGGCGGTCGCCTGTTCGGACGGTGTGCCATATCCGGGATATTGCGACACCATCGGGCCGGTGTATGGAAAGCTGGTGGGGCTCAACCTGGTGCGTGGCTTTCGACGCACGATCGGCGAGATGTTTGCCGATGTTCGGGGGTGTTCGCACATGACGGAGCTGCTGAATTCCCTGCCCACCGCCGCCATCCAGACCGTGGCCTCGTTTCGCCGCGATGACGAAGAGACCAAGGACAAGCCTTTCCAGCTCGACCGCTGTCATGCGCTCGAGACGTCTGCCGAAGCAGTGCGCATCTACTACCCCAGGTGGTATCGAAAGCCAAGCATGCCGAGTTGAGCCGCGCCTGACGCAGGCGCGGTGCACTGCGCAAAACTGGTTATAATTATGGAGTCTTGCGCCATTCACGTACTTCAGAGTGCCTGGCGCAAGGTCTGGCCAGCGTTGCTGGCCGCAGGCGGTGGGCGGCGGTCGAGGGAGACGACGCCTGTCGCGGGGCAGCGTGCCCCGAAGCATGCCATCAACCTGTTTGCGACGGGCATGCCGTCGTGACTTCGATCGAAGGGCAACCATGAAGATTCATGAGTATCAGGCAAAAGAACTACTGAGAAAGTATGGCGTCGTCACGCCGCGCGGTATCCCCTGCTTCTCCGTTGATGAGGCGGTCAAGGCTGCAGAAGAGCTCGGTGGCAAGGTCTGGGTAGTGAAGGCACAGATTCACGCCGGTGGCCGTGGCAAGGGCGGTGGCGTCAAGCTCGCCCGTTCGATGGACGAGTTGCGTCAGTACGCAAGCGAAATTCTCGGCATGCAGCTCGTCACCCACCAGACCGGCCCCGAAGGCCAGAAGGTGCGTCGCCTGTTGATCGAAGAAGGCGCAGACATCCAGAAGGAATACTACGTCGCGGCGCTGACCGACCGCGCCACGCAGAAGATCGCCATGATGGCTTCCTCGGAAGGCGGCATGGACATCGAGGAAGTCGCGCACAGCACACCCGAGAAGATCCTCAAGGAGTTCGTCGATCCGCTCGTCGGTCTGACGGACGCGCAGGCCGAGAACCTGGCGCGCGGCATCGGTGTGCCGGAAGCCTCTGTCGCCAAGGCGGTCGATGCGCTGAAGCGTCTGTACACCTGCTACATGGAAACCGATGCCTCGCTGGCGGAAATCAACCCGCTGATCCTCGAAGGCAACGGCAACATCAAGGCGCTCGACGCCAAGTTCAATTTCGACGCGAATGCGCTCTACCGTCATCCGGAGATCGTCGAGTTCCGTGACCTCGACGAAGAGGACGCCGATGAGATCGAGGCTTCCAAGTTCGACCTGGCCTACATCAGCCTCGATGGCAACATCGGCTGCCTGGTGAACGGCGCCGGTCTGGCGATGGCCACCATGGATACGATCAAGCTGTTCGGCGCCGAGCCGGCCAACTTCCTCGACGTGGGCGGCGGCGCGACCACCGAGAAGGTCACTGAAGCCTTCAAGATCATGCTCAAGAACCCCAAGGTCAAGGGCATCCTGGTCAACATTTTCGGCGGCATCATGCGTTGCGACACCATCGCCACCGGTGTGGTTGCAGCGGCCAAGGAAGTGCATCTCTCCGTCCCGCTCGTGGTGCGCATGAAGGGCACCAACGAAGACCTCGGCAAAAAGATCCTTGCCGAGTCGGGTCTGCCGATCATCACCGCCGACACCATGGCGGATGCCGCGACCAAGATCGTCGCTGCGGTCAAGTAAGGAGAGTCTGAATGTCCATCCTGATCAACAAAGACACCAAGGTCATCACCCAGGGGATCACCGGCAAGACCGGTCAGTTCCACACCGAGAAGTGCCAGGAATACGCCAACGGCAAGAACTGCTTCGTTGCCGGCGTGAATCCGAAAAAGGCCGGTGAGAAGATTTTCGGCATCCCCATCTTCGGCTCGGTCAAGGACGCGGCAGCCGAAACCGGTGCCACCGTGTCGGTCATTTACGTGCCGCCGGCCGGCGCTGCTGCCGCGATCTGGGAAGCCTGCGAAGCCGACCTTGATCTGGCGATCTGCATCACCGAAGGCATTCCTGTTCGCGACATGCTGGAAGTGCGCAACCGGATGAAGAAGAAGGTCGAGGCAGGCGGCAAGGAAACCCTGCTGCTCGGCCCCAACTGCCCCGGCCTGATCACGCCCGACGAGATCAAGATCGGCATCATGCCCGGCCACATCCACAGGAAGGGTCGCATCGGCGTTGTGTCGCGTTCCGGCACGCTGACCTATGAGGCCGTAGCCCAGTTGACCGAAATCGGTCTGGGTCAGTCCTCGGCGGTCGGCATTGGCGGCGACCCGATCAATGGTCTGAAGCACATCGACGTGATGCGCATGTTCAACGACGACCCCGACACCGACGCAGTGATCATGATCGGCGAGATCGGCGGTCCGGATGAAGCCGAAGCGGCGGAGTGGTGCAAGGCCAACATGAAGAAGCCGATCGTCGGCTTCATCGCCGGCGTGACCGCGCCCGCGGGCAAGCGCATGGGCCACGCCGGTGCGCTGATTTCCGGCGGTGCCGATACGGCCGATGCCAAGCTCGCCATCATGGAAGAGTGTGGCTTCACCGTGACGCGCAACCCGTCGGAAATGGCCAAGCTGTTGAAGGCCATGCTCTGAACAAGACGAGTCAGCCAGACTTGTAGAAAGGCGCCGGCTTGTCCGGCGCTTTTTTTTGATCCTCTCGGCGGCTTTGACGCGCGTTAGAATGACCGTCGAAGCCCGCACGACTGTGGGCGTGAACACGACAACGGGTACAGGCAATGCCGAAGTTGATCCTCAGCATGGACGGGCTCGTCCTCAAGGAGATCGAGCTCAACAAGGAACGGACCTCGATCGGGCGCAAGCCGAACAACGACATCCAGATCGACAACCTTGCGATCAGCGGGCAGCATGCGGTGATCACCTGCATCCTCAACGACGCCTTTCTTGAGGACCAGAACAGCACCAACGGGACGTACGTGAATGGTCAGCCGGTCAAGAAGCACGTGCTGCATCACAACGACGTCATCGAGTTGGGCAAGTACCGCATCAAGTACATCGTGGATTCGGCCCAGCCGGGGATGGCTGCGTCGGAGATGATCGAGACTTCGGCGATCAAGCCCTTCGAGCTGGTGTCGACCATGACCGATGTCGGGTTGGATGCGACGGGTGCTCCAGGCGAGACGCAGCTGAATGCGACTGCTGCGGTTGATCGCGCCGAAACGGCGACACTGAGCGGAGCCGCGTGTCTGGGCGTCATCCAGGTCCTGAGCGGTGCCAATAGCGGGCGCGAGCTCGAGCTCACCAAGTCCCTGACCACACTGGGCAAACCCGGACGGCAGGTTGCGGTAATCACGCGACGCCCCCATGGTTACTTCATCACCCACGTCGAGGGGGCTGCTTTGCCCCTGCTCAACGGTAAGGCAATCGGCGCCCAGGCCCACCTGTTGAAGGATCACGACATCATCGATCTTGCTGGTGTAAAGATGGAGTTTTTCCTGCGTGGCTGAGTCGGCTCGCCGACTGCGGACCAGACTGTGATTTTTTGCCTACCGATGCCATGAGCGTGGTGATAAGGTCCTCGCACACATAACGGGGAAGCGTAGCGGCCGTCGTCCTGCGAGGGATTGCGCCGCGATGGGTCATGAAGCTGACGGTGCTGGGTTGCAGTGGTGGTATTGGCGGCGCGCAGGCGCGCACGACGTCGTTTCTCGTGGACGATGAGGTGCTCATCGACTGCGGCACCGGTGTCGGAGATCTGCCGTTCGATGCGCTGCGCAGGATCGATCATGTCTTTCTCACCCATGCTCACCTTGACCATATTGCTTCACTGCCGTTGCTGATCGATGCGGTTGGCGAGCTTCGCGCTTCGCCGCTCACCGTGCATGCGACACCGGAAACCATTCGAATCCTGCATTCGCATATCTTCAACTGGCTCGTCTGGCCGGACTTTTCTGCCATCCCCGATCGACGTCAGCCCTTCATGCGCTTCCAGCCCATGAAACTGGGCGAGACCGTTCGCTTGGGGGCAGCTGCCATCACCGCCTTTCCGGCGCACCATACGGTGCCGACAGTGGCCTATTGCCTTGATAGCGGCGAGGGGCAACTGGTTTTCTCCGGCGATACCGCCTACTGTCCGGAACTGATTGCCGCCATCAATGCGCTGCCCGCCTTGCGCCATCTGATCATCGAGACCGCCTTCGCCGATGAGCAGCAGGGCCTGGCGCTGGCGTCGCGGCATCTGTGCCCGAACATGCTGCTCGAGATTCTGACGGAGATCACCGCGCGACCCGCAGTGCACATCACGCACCTCAAGCCGGGCGCCGATCAGCGAATCATGGCGCAGATCGAGGCCGGTGCCTCGTCGCTGCGCCCGCGTCGCCTGTTGCAGGGCGAAGTACTGGACTTCTGATCTGGAGAGGCCATGCAGCCGGTGCAGCAGATAGCCATCAGATCCTCACCGTCGGTTCAGGCCGATGACAATGGGCTGGAGATTCTGAAAATGACGATAGAGAAAATGCAGCACGGGAGTCCAGTGGCGCGCCGGCTGGCTTTCTTCAAGGGGTTGCAGCTCGTCACTAATCGCATCCACGCCAGCAACGACACGGATGAGATCATCCTTGAGTTGTCCTCTGATCTGTGTGCGCTGTTCGATGCTGCACGGCTCACGATATACACGCTGGATGAAGAGGCCCGGACAATTGTCACCCGCATCAAGACCGGGCTCGACAAGGTGCAGAGCATCCGCCTGCCGGTTTCCGACAACAGTATTGCCGGCTATGTGGCACACACGGGGCTGCTGGTCAATGTTGGTGACGTGTACGACGAGACTGAGTTGCGCGCGATTTCACCGCGCCTGCATTTCCAGCACGAGGTCGACGTCAGCAGCGGCTTTCGCTCCAGGCAGATGCTGGTGGCGCCGATTCGCGATCCGGAGGGCGATCGCATCATCGGCGTCATCCAGTTGATCAACACGATCAATGGTGAGCCCTTTTCCAAAGTGGCGGAGGAAGGCCTGCTGGGGCTTACACAGACGCTAGGCGTTGCCTTTGCCCGTCACAGCGAACAACCTGCGAGGCTGCGCTCGCGTTTCGACGCTCTGGTCGCCGATGGCCGGATTACGGCCGAAGAGCTGCGTCAGGCGATTCGCGAGGCGCGCAGTGGCGATCTCAGTACCGAGGCGATTCTGGTAGACGATCTCGGCCTGACGTCGGCCGAGATCGGCGAGGCGGCGGCGCGCTATTTTGGCGTGCCCTATCAGGCCTTCCGCGAGAATCACGTCAAGCCGATGGACCTGCTGCGCAACATCAAGCGCGACTACGTGCAGCAGAGTCATTGGCTGCCTTACGAAGAGACGCAGGACGGGGTGGTGGTGCTGTGCGTCGACCCTGAACAGGTCCGCAGTTCCGGCGTGGCGCAGAACGTGCTGCCCAAGAAGCGCCTGACCTATCGCGTGACTTCGGCACGCGAATTCGAGCTTACTGTCGAGCAGTATTTTGGCACCTCGCTCGACGACGCCTCGGTCAACGATTTGCTGTCCGACCTCGACGAGGGCGCGGACGAGGCCCCCGGGCTGAAGGATGACGTTACCGCCGCGGCTGATAACGAGTTGGTCAAGCTGGTCAACAAGATCATCATCGAAGCGTATCGCCAGGGCGCGTCCGACATCCACATCGAACCCAGGCCTGGGCGCGAGAAAACCCTGGTCCGTTTCCGCAAGGACGGTTCGCTCGTGCCCTACATCGAGGTGCCAGCCAGTTATCGCAACCCGCTGGTCACGCGCATCAAGATCATGTGCGACCTCGACATCTCCGAGCGCCGCAAGCCCCAGGATGGCAAGATCAAGTTCCGTAAGTTTGCGCCGCTTGATGTCGAGCTGCGCGTCGCCACGCTGCCGACGCAGGGCGGGCTGGAAGACGTCGTGATGCGTCTGTTGCCGAACAACGAGCCGATCCCGATCGAAGAGCTTGGCCTGCTGCCCTTCAATCTCGAGCGTCTCAAGCAGGCCGTCGCCAAGCCTTACGGCATCTTCTTCGTCTGCGGTCCGACCGGTTCGGGCAAGACCACCACGCTGCACTCCATCCTGAACTACATCAACACCCCCGACACCAAGATCTGGACCGTCGAAGATCCGGTCGAAATCACCCAGAAGGGCCTGCGTCAGGTGCAGGTCAATCGCAAGGCGGGCATCGATTTTGCCACCATGATGCGCGCTTTCCTGCGCGCGGACCCCGACGTGATCATGGTCGGCGAGATGCGCGACCATGAAACGGTGTCGGTGGGCATCGAGGCTTCGCTGACCGGTCACCTGGTGTTTTCTACGCTGCACACCAACAGCGCGCCCGAGTCGGTGGTCCGGCTGCTCGATATGGGCATGGATCCCTTCAACTTCGCCGATGCCTTGATTGGCGTGCTCGCCCAGCGCCTGGCCAAGCGCCTGTGCGTCAAGTGCCGCGCGGCCTATCACCCCGACGACGACGAGATCGCCCGGATGCTTGACGAATACTGTGAGGACATGCACCTGACACCCCAGTTTCAGGCTGACCCGCAAGCCGCCCGCGACGAGGTCATGACCCGCTGGCGCCAGAGCTTTGCTGGCGACGACGGCCGCTTCACCCTGCATCGCGCGGTCGGCTGCAACGATTGCACCCAGGGCTATCGAGGGCGGGTGGGCTTGCACGAACTGATGCTGGGTTCGGATACAGTCAAGCGTCTGATCCAGGAACGCAGCCGCGTTGATCAGGTGCTTGGGCAGGCCTTGTCCGAAGGCATGCGCACCTTGCGCCAGGACGGCATGGAGAAGGTGCTGTCAGGCATCACCGACATGAAGCAGGTGCGCAGGGTCTGCGTGCGCTGAGCGGGCAAGTAGGCGCAGCGGGTCCGCGCTGGGGCGCTGCGCGGTTAGAATCCGGGCTGATACCCTTGCCGGAGAGCCCCATGTACCGCATCGCCCCCAGCCTGCTGTCCGCCGACTTCGCCCGCCTCGGCGAGGAAGTGCGCAGCGTGATCGCTTCTGGTGCCGACTGGATCCATTTCGACGTGATGGACAACCATTACGTGCCCAATCTCACCATCGGCCCGCTGGTGTGTGATGCGATCCGGCCGCACACGACTGCGCCGATCGACGTGCACCTGATGGTGAAGCCGGTCGATCGCATCATTCCCGACTTCGCCAAGGCCGGCGCCAACGTCATCACCTTTCACCCCGAGGCCTCCGAGCACATCGACCGCAGTCTGGGCCTGATCCGCGACTCGGGCTGTCAGGCCGGCCTGGTGTTCAATCCGGCCACGCCGCTGCATCACATGGACCACGTCATGGACAAGCTCGACGTGGTGCTGCTGATGAGCGTGAACCCCGGTTTTGGCGGACAGCAGTTCATCCCCGAGACCCTCAACAAGCTGCGCGCCGCGCGTGCAAGGCTCGACGCCTACGCTGAACGCAGTGGCCGGCGGATCCTGCTCGAGATCGACGGTGGCGTGAAGACCGACAACATTGCCGACATTGCCCGCGCTGGCGCGGACACCTTTGTGGCCGGCTCCGCCGTCTTTGGCGCTGGCAAGGCCGACGATCCGCATCGCTACGACTCGATCATCGCCGCACTGCGTGGCGAACTGGCCGGGGTGGCGGCGTGAGTGCGGGCGCGCGCTTTTCGCCGCGGGCGGTGCTGTTCGATCTTGACGGGACCCTGCTCGACACCATCGGCGACCTCGCTGATGCCGCCAACCGGATGCTGGCCGAGCTTGCGCGGCCATCCCGCAACCAGGCAGAGATCCACAGCTTCGTCGGCAAAGGCCTTCCCAACCTTGTGCGCCGCTGCATGACCGACAACGCCCAAGCGACCGAGGCCGAGATCGAGTCCGCCATCGTCTTGTTCCGGCGTCACTACGAGCTGGTCAATGGGGTGTCCACCACACTCTACCCGGGCGTGGTGGACACCCTGACGGCCTTGCGCGAGCGCGATATCCGGCTCGCCGTCGTCACCAACAAGGCCGAGGCCTTCACGCTGCCGCTGCTCGAGCGCATGGGCATCGCGACGTATTTCGATACGGTCGTCAGCGGCGACACGCTGCCGGTCAAGAAGCCTGATCCGGCTGTGGTCCGACTGGCGTGCGAGCGACTCGACGTGGCGCCGACTGATGCACTGATGATCGGCGACTCCGCCAACGACGCAGTTGCTGCCCGGAGTGCGGGCGTGCCGGTGCTGATCGTGACCTACGGCTACAGCGAAGGCATGCCGGTGGACACCATTGAATGCGATGGGCTACTATCGAATGCACTTTAGGCGCTGGATCATATCGGTCCGGCATAGCCGCGGGTTCGGCCCGGATGCTCCGGGTGTCACGGGCTTGGCCACATACTCCACTACAGATCGACATCGTGATGCTCGCACTCCGGGATCGCTTCCTCGCCGCCACCTCCACCGTCCAGCCGGGCTGGCAAAGTGGCCGGCGTTGGCCTTTGGGCCACTGAACGCGATTCCTCCCCCGGCGGGGCCGCGGCGCCGACCGCATCCCCGCCCGCTGCAGCAGCATCCGCTCGAACCGACCTACGTGGAACTCCCATGCTCGAACAGGAATTCAACGCCCTCGCTGCCGAGGGCTACAACCGCATCCCGGTGACCCTCGAGACCTTTGCCGATCTCGATACGCCGCTTTCCATCTACCTCAAGCTTGCCAACGAGTCCTACACCTACCTGCTCGAGTCCGTGCAGGGCGGTGAGCGCTTTGGCCGCTACTCCTTCATCGGCCTGTCCTCGCCGACCCGCATCGAGGTCTATGGCCGCACGGCGCTGCTGCTGACCGGCAACCGCTTGGTCGAGCGCCGCGACTACGGTGATCCGCTCAATTTCGTCGCTGAGTTCATGAATCGCATCAAGGTGCCGCCGCGTCAGCATCTGCCGCGTTTCGCCGGTGGTCTGGTGGGTTGCTTCGGTTACGACACGGTGCGCTACATCGAGCCCAAGCTGGCGCAGACGGAAAAGACCGATCCCCTGGGTACGCCCGACATCCTGTTGTTGCTGTCGGAAGAGGTGGCGATCGTCGACAACCTCAGCGGCAAGCTCACCCTGGTCGTCTATGCCGAGCCGGAAGTGCCGGGTGCCTTCAAGCGTGCCCAAAAGCGCCTGCGTGACCTGCTGGCGCGACTGCGTGCGCCGGTGCAGATCCCGGACGAATGCCGTGCCGAGCCTGCGCCGGCCGTATCCAGCTTTGGTGAGGACGCTTTCAAGGATGCGGTGCGCCGCGCCAAGCAGTACATCGTCGACGGCGACGTCATGCAGGTGGTGCTGTCGCAGCGCATGAGCAAGCCCTATGCGGCCAGCCCGATGGCGCTCTACCGCGCGATCCGCTCGCTCAACCCCTCGCCCTACATGTTCTATTTCAATCTCGAGGATTTCCACGTCGTCGGCGCTTCGCCCGAGATCCTGACCCGACTCGAAGACGACGTCGTCACCGTGCGCCCGATCGCCGGCACGCGCAAGCGCGGCGCCACCGTGGCCGAGGATGAGGCGCTGGAGCGCGAGCTGCTGTCAGATGCGAAGGAGATCGCCGAGCACGTGCAACTGCTCGATCTGGGTCGCAACGACGCCGGCCGTGTGTCGCAGACCGGCACGGTCAGGGTGACCGAGCAGTTCCGCATCGAGCGCTACTCGCATGTGATGCACATCGTGTCCAACGTCGAGGGCAAGCTCAAGGACGGGCTCAATGCGCTTGCCGTGCTGCGCGCCACATTTCCTGCGGGCACGGTATCGGGTGCGCCCAAGGTGAGAGCGATGGAAATCATCGACGAGCTCGAGCCGGTCAAGCGTGGCATCTACGCCGGCGCGGCCGGCTATCTCGGCTTTCATGGCGACATGGATCTGGCCATCGCGATTCGTACCGCGGTGATCAAGGACGGCCAGATCCACGTTCAGGCGGGCGCCGGCATCGTCGCTGATTCGGATCCCGACACCGAATGGCAGGAAACCCAAAGCAAGGCACGCGCCATGTTGCGTGCCGCCGAGATGGCCGAAGGCGGCCTCGATACGGAAGTGAAGTGAGGAGTACGACATGTTGCTGATGATCGACAACTACGATTGAACGCCATAGAGTGCCGCTGAGTTCCAGGTGGCATATCTAAGACGTTGAATTTCAATGGTTGATAGTCTGGAGAGTTCTGTCGTTGTCTAGACCAAGCCACTGCAAAAGTGTATAATCATGTGAGTAACGATTCCCCTGGAGGGCGTTATACACATGGCTCTCAATCTCCTCACAGTACGCAAGATCGAGACGGCGCAAGCCAAGCCCAAGGCCTACACGCTCAGGGATGGCGGCAGCCTGTTCCTGCGCATACAGCCGAATGGAAGCAAGCTCTGGTGGTATCGGTATCGCCTGGGTAACGCCGCGCAGGTCTACTCGATTGGTCCGTTCCCCAAGGTGACTCTGGAGGCTGCACGACAGGAGCGAGATTGGGCGCGCAATCTGATTCGCGAGGGGCGTGATCCGATCCTGGAGAAGCGGGTCAAGATCGCCAACCAAGTCGAGCAGAACGAGCACACCGTCGAGGAAATTGCCCGCAGGTGGATGGCGAGCAACGTGCATTGGAGCGACTATTACGCCGGCCAGGTGAAGACCTATCTCGAGAAGGACGTGTTTCCCAAGCTCGGCAAGCTGCCGATTGGCGCGATCAAGGCATCTCACCTGCGGCCCATTATCCAAGGGGTGGTTGATCGCGGCGCTCCTACGGTGGCGATCTTGATCCGGCAGTGGAGTGGTCAGCTCTTCGCATACGCATCGGGAGAAGGGCTTTGCGAAAACGACCCGACTGCGTTGCTGAAGCGATCAGTGAAGCGCCCGCGGGTTCGGCACAACCCGCCGTTGTCGTGGCAGGACATCCCGAAGTTCTTGAACAGCTTGGACGATGCGGGTTACCGGACTACCGTGATCGCGCTGCGGCTGATGGCTCTGACCTTTGTTCGCACAGCCGAACTGCGCAAGGCGTATTGGTCCGAGTTCGATCTGGACAATGCCCTCTGGACGGTTCCCGAAGGCCGGATGAAGATGCGCCAGCCTCATATCGTTCCGCTCTCGAAGCAGGC
>Ga0073899_10001121_pt1 | contig 24542 bp, 20 predicted proteins | sample KloWWTmetaKNB5Ph_FD_88975 | JGI IMG/M metagenome (GOLD analysis project Ga0073899, IMG submission 88975) | Active sludge microbial communities from Klosterneuburg, Austria, studying microevolution and ecology of nitrifiers - Klosterneuburg... | ecosystem: Engineered > WWTP > Aerobic digester >... | reverse complement strand
GGTTCCTCGACGCGAAGCGCATCATAGGCGTGCTGGCGACTGTAGCCCATGGCGATCTTCGCGGCGGCGGCTTTGCGCAGTTCCCTCCTTTTCATGCCGAAATGTAGCGGTATTCCATCCTCACCTTTGTAAGGGGCAAAGAGATGACCGAACGCAAATACATCCGCGATGGCCGTGCGCCGGTGCCTGTAGATCCGCGCGTCAGTGCCGTCATGAGCCGGATCCAGTCGAAGAACACCGGACCGGAGAAAGCCATGCGCGCGGCATTGAGCGAGGCGGGGATACGCGGCTTCCGCTTGCAGTACGCCAAGGCCCCGGGCAGGCCGGACATCACATTCGTGGGCCGAAAGGTCGCCGTCTTCATCCACGGATGCTTCTGGCACAGCTGCCCGCATTGCCAGCCGCGCAGGCCCAAGACGCACAAGAAGTTCTGGACGGAGAAATTAGATCGGAACATAGCCCGGGATAAGCGCAACGTTCGCGCCTTGCGAAAGGCGGGTTGGAGCGTGATCACCGTGTGGGATTGCCGCCTGAAGAAGTACCCGGTCGCACAGGTCCGGCGCGTGCACAGGGCACTGGCGAAGCCTCCTATGTGATCAGAATAGGATGGTCTTCGTGTTCGTATTGTCCCTGGCTGCCGCAGACATGCCTTCGTGGTATGTGCTCATCGCCCTCACTTCTTCCTGCCGAAGATCCGGTTGAAGAAGCGCTTCTCGAACGCCCAGAAAAAGGCGAACTGGCCCAGCAGCGCCCCGTAGATCAACAAGATCACGTTGTAGAAAGGCAGGATCAGGATGTAGTACAGGATCGAGAACAGCATCGGGGTGCCTCCTTCCTCCTGGGTGAAAAAGGCCACCACCGGGCGTTTCAGGAACATCACCGTGAAGCCCGTGCAAGCGAACACCGTTAGAATGATCACCGCACGGCCCGCGCTGACTCCCCAATGCGCGCCCAGTCTGTTCAGCCAGCCGGTTCCCTTCGCCACCTCCTTCTCAGCCATGTGCGCGAAGTTCGCCCATCATTCCAAACCCTTGCCGATATTCCCGGGAAATACCCCGATCAGGGTACATGGGGTGCAACACTATTTCCACTCCGCGATGAAGAGGTTCGTCTCGTGGTCCTTGCCGCCGCGGTTGCTGCTGAACACAAGGTACTTGCCGTCTTTGCTGAAGACGGGGAAGGCATCGAACATGTCCGTGTTCGTCAGCGGTTCCAAGCCTTGGCCATCGGTACCGATCATGAACAGCGTGAAGGGGAAGCCGCGTTCGGCCTTGTGGTTGCTGGCGAAGATGATGTGCTTCCCGTCAGGGTTCCAGTAGGGCGCCCAGTTGGCCTGGCCCAGGTCGGTGATCTGCTTGGCGTCGCTGCCGTCGGCGTTGGCAATGAAAAGCTCCATCTGCGTGGGCATCACCTGTCCGATCTTCAACAAGTCTTTGTATTCCTTGATGGCCTCCGGCGTCTTGGGGCGGGACGCGCGCCACACGAGCTTCGACCCGTCCGGGCTGAAGAAGGCGCCGCCGTCATAGCCCAGTTCATGCGTGATCTGCTTCACGTCGCTGCCGTCGATGTTCATGGTGTACAGGTCGAGGTCACCGTTGCGCATGCTGGTGAAAATGATGCGGTCGCCCTTGGGCGAAACGGTTCCTTCTGCATCATAGCCGGAGGTGTTAGTGAGGCGCTTGCGGATGTTACCCTTCAGGTCGCTGACGAAGATGTCGAAGCTCGGATAGATGGGCCAGATGTACTTGCCACCGGGCACATGCGGAGGAACGGGCGGGCAGTCCTTGGAATCAAGGTGGGTGCTGGCGAAGAGCACCAAGCTGTCACCCGGCAGGAAGTAGCTGCACGTGGTGCGTCCGCCATTGATGCTGATCTTTTGCGGGGGCGTGTTCCGCAAGTCGTCGGTGAACGGGTTGAAGACATAGATCTGGTCGCACTGTTCGCTCCAAGCGGGTACATGTGCCTGAAAGGAGAGCTTGTCCCCTGCGAAATCCCAGTAGGCCTCGGCATTGTCACCGCCGAAGGAGAGCTGGCGCAGGTGTGCGAAATGCGTTTCAGCCGGATCGATCAAGGAGTCCGCATTCCAGTATGCACTGTCCGGGACGGCCCTCGACATGGCATCGGTGGTGGCCACCGTGGTATCAGCACTGGCCGCAGCCTGGTTTTCAGGGGAGGAGGAAGTGCCACAGCTGAAAAGCAGTACGGTGGGGAGGGCAAGGATCGATAGCTTCATGTGGTTTTCTGGAAAGGCCGCGAAATTATCCGTTGTTCCCGGATGTTTGTCAGACCAGCGCAATACCGCACAACGATACCTCCAGATCACGGTCATTTCTATGCTCCATCGGACTCTTCGTGTCTTTTGTGCCCTCCCGAAAAGATCAGGATGAAACAATTGCGGTAAAGGGAAGCTGCCTTGACCGCATGCCGGTGCCATGGGGGCGGAGTACCCAGCGATGCACACAAAACGGCGTCGTTGTGGACCTGAGCCGACAGGATACTAGCGGCGGATCACGAATCCCGACAAGCCCTGCATCGCACCCTGTTCGATCACCACGGAAACCACCTCAGCTATTGGAGGCCCTTTGTGGCACCATGAAATGAACGCATCCATATCGGCCCGCGTTCCTTCCGCTTCGATCAGGACACGGCCATCAGGAAGATTCTCGACATGTCCCGAGATGTTCATGCGCATGGCGGCTTCCCATGTGCCTTGGCGGAACCATACACCTTGCACGGTCCCGGAGACCCGAATGCGACAGTGAAGAGATGCGGAAGGATCCATCCAGCGAAGGGTTGTGAATAAGTAATGTTGACAATACCCCGTCAAATCCGCATATTTGCTCGACTAAGGTAATAATTCGCCCGACGAAACCGGCGTGCTGATGTGTAGATCTCTATTGTTCAGGGTGGTGGGAGCCACCTGGATCAGCTTTTTCTTTTCCGTCCCGGCCAGTGTCGCACAGACCGTGCCCAGCGGTTTCAACGATGCGGTGGTGATCAGTGGCTTCAATGCGCCAGTGGGCTTCACTTTCGATGCCAACGGCCGTATGTACGTCTGGGAGAAGAGCGGCACAGTGTGGATCGTTGACAACGGCACGCGCCTTCCGGTCCCGTTGATCGACCTCAGCGAGGAAGTGGGCAATTGGCGTGATCATGGATGCCTTGGTTTCACCTTGGACCCGGCCTTCCTCTCCAACGGGAGGATCTACCTGTTTTACACCGTGGACCGGAACTACCTGATGAACTACGGCCAACCGGGATACGATCCGGACGCTGACCAATACTTAAGCGCCACCATCATGCGGGTGACGCGCTATACCGCGATCGGACCGGCGTTCACATCCGTGGACCTGAATAGTCGCACGGTGCTTCTCGGTGAAACAAAGAAGACGGGCATTCCTTTGCTGTATGAATCACACAGCACGGGAGCATTGGTCTTTGCCAGCGACGGCACCCTGATGCTAACCGCAGGTGACGGTGCCAGTTACAACGCTGCCGACGTGGGCGGTGATCCGCAGACCTACTTCGCACAAGCCTTGGCGGACAGCATCATTACACCTGCGGAGAACGTGGGGGCGATGCGCTCGCAGCTATTGAGCAGCATGAACGGCAAAATGCTGCGCATCGACCCGGAGACCGGCAACGGTGTGCCGAGTAATCCGTTTTATGACCCGGCCGCCCCGAGGTCCCCCCAAAGCCGGGTTTGGGCCTTGGGTCTGCGCAACCCATATCGGTTCACCTATAGGCCGGGCACGGGCAGCACGGATCCGGCAGCTGGCGATCCCGGCGCCTTCTATATCGGCGATGTGGGGTGGACCAACTATGAGGAGTTGAACGTCTGCTATTCAGCGGGCATGAACTTTGGCTGGCCGATCTTCGAGGGCATGGAGGAGAACGGCTCCTACCTCAATGCGAGGACGCAGAATATCGATGCACCCAACCCGCTGTATGGACAAGGGCTGTGTACCAAGCGGTATTTCGACTTCCACGACCTGATCAAACAGGAGTCCTTGGTGCATCCCACCGGCCTGCCCAATCCGTGCGATCCCGGCACATTGATCCCGCCGAACATCCACATCTTCACCAACGACAGGCCCTTGATCGATTGGGTCCATGGCAACCAATCCCGTTGTAGCGCCTTCAATGGGAATACGGCGGTACAGTACGACCTGGACGATCCAAGCTCCCCCGTGCCCGGCCCGCGCTTTGGCGGCAATGCAGCGGTGGGCGGCACCTTCATCACCGGCACCGGTTGGCCGGCAGGCTATCAGGGCAGCTATTTCCAAGGGGATTACGGAGGAGCGTGGATCAGGCGTGTGAATGTGACCCCCGACAATAAGGCCGTTGAGGTTTATGATTTTGGCACCAACCTTGGCGCAGTGGTGTTCCTGAAGGAAGGCCCGGACGGCGCACTGTGGTATGTGCGTTATGAGACCGGCCAGATCCGGAAAATAGCGCCATTGGGCGTCACGAACCTGCCACCTGTTGCGGTTGCCGGGCAGAACGTGCTGTTCGGTCCCGGCCCGTTGACCGTTCAGTTCACAGGTTCCAACAGTACAGATCCGGAGAACGGTCCCCTGACCTATCTGTGGGATTTCGGCGATGGAGGGACAAGTATCACTGCAGACCCTTCACATCAGTTCATCGCCCCGCTGGGCGTGCCCACCACCTTTACGGTCACGCTTACCGTGCGGGACGATCAGAATCAACCTAACACCACAACTTTGCTTGTGAGCGTGAACAACACCCCGCCGGTCGTGGACATAACCAGCTTCCCCAACGGACAGCTTTACCCTGTGGGCGTGGACACGACAATGACCTTGGCGGCCTCGGTGACGGATGCGGAGCACGGACCTGCCCAGCTCAGCTATTCGTGGCAGACCGTTTTCCATCACAATACGCACGTACATTCCGAGCCGGTGGACCACGCGGTGACCACCTCATCGGTGATCTCCGGACTTGGCTGCTATTCGGAAACTTATTACTATGAAGTGCGGCTCACCGTCACCGATGCCGGGGGCCTGTTCACCACGGTCTCCCATTTCCTCTATCCGCACTGTTCCGCCATCGCTCCCACGGCCGTGATCAACGCCCCGTTGTTCTATGGCACCTCGCCGTTCCCTGCCACCATGGACGGCAGCAGCAGCGTGGACAACGGTACAATCGTGAATTATAGTTGGGACTTTGGGGATGGCACCACCGACAACGGAGCGGCAGTGAACAAGACCTTCACCGAGAACGGTGATTATATAGTAACCCTGACCGTCACCGACAACGACGGGCTTTCCTCCTCCACGGTGAAGGTGTTCTCAGTGTACACCTTGGACCCGCCACAATGTGTGGGGCCTGCTGGAAGTGTACTCCGGGAGTACTGGACGGGCATCACGGGGTCCACGGTCAGCTCCTTGATCAATAGCCCCGGCTATCCGGATTCCCCTACGGGCATCACCTTCCCCACGAGCATCCGTGGACCGGTGAATTTCGCGAACAACTACGGCACCCGCATGCGTGGTTACATCATCGCACCGAGCACGGGGAACTACACGTTCAACACGACATCGGACGATGCCTCCGTTTTCTACCTGAGCCTGAACGCCGATCCCGCGCTGAAGCAGGCGATCTGTTCCGTTCCCGGGTTTACCAATGACACCCAATACGACAAATATCCGGTCCAGCAGAGCGGGAACATCGCCTTGGTAGCTGGGAAGTACTATTACTTCGAATTTCTCCAAAAGGAGGGAAGCAGTGGTGACCACATGACGGCGCGTTGGACGCAGCCTGGCAATGCCACCCTCACTGTGGTGGACGGGGCGTACTTGGCGCGCTGGGAGGATTGCCCGCCAAGCCTGAAGCTTCGCTTGGCCTTGGCCGGCCCGTATGATGCGGGTACAGGTCAAATGGAGGACGATCTGCGCGCAATGATGGCCATACCGTTACAAGAACCCTATACGGCCATGGGTTTTGCCCAAGTGGGGGGCGGTGGTGAAACGGTCTCACAGGCCATGTTGGACGTCACCGGTAAGAACGCCGTGGTGGATTGGGTACTTGTGGAACTGCGTAGCCAAGGGAACCCATCGGTGATCGCGGCCACACAGGCGGCCTTGCTACAGCGCGACGGCGATGTAGTGGGCACGGACGGCTATTCGCGGATCATCTTCAACGTTCCGAGCGACCAATACTACGTCGCTGTGCGACACCGCAACCATTTGGGCGTGATGACCGGATCGAAGGTGTTCCTCGACAGGAACGTGGCTACGGTGGACTTCACGGATCCCGGCTTGGCAACATATGGCGGCGGGGCGCAAAAAGTGTTCACGAACGGGAAATCCGGCTTATGGTCCGGCAATTCGGTGAACGATGGACGCTTGAAGTACACCGGGGCCACTAATGATCGCGACCCCATGTTGATCGCAGTGGGTTCGGGCATACCTACACACAGCGTATCGGGATATTTCCCGGAAGATCTCGACATGGACGGCTTTGTGCGGTACACAGGGGCCCAGAACGACCGCGACAAGCTTTTGATCAGTGTCGGGGGGAATGTTCCGAGCGCGGTGCGCGAGGAGCAATTGCCTTGACCGGAATACCATATCCGACGGAGCCACGACGGATCCGGGCAGGATAGGAGCAGCTCACAATAAAAGGAGCCGCCTTTTCGGGCGGCTCCTTTTGTTCTTGCGGAGCGGTCAGTAGGCGATCCGGTCGTAGCTCGCGACCACGGAAGCGATGCGGATGGCGTCCCACACCTGTTCCTCGGGGGCACCCAGGGCGATCAACGAGGATTCATGGCTTTTTACGCACTGCTCGCAACCGTTCACCGCGCTCACGGCGAGGCTCATCAGTTCGAATAAATGCTTGCCGGTGGCGGGGTTCATCATGATGTTCATGCGCAGCGACGGGCGCATTTCATTGTACTTTTCCTTGCCGGAGAAATGCCGGAAGCGGTAGAGCACGTTGTTCGCAGCGAGCAGACTGGCACAGGCCACGGCCTCCGCCGTTTCTTCATCGGAAGCGCCTTGCGTTAGGGCCATGGCCTTGAAATGGTCGATCAGCGCGCCGTTCTTCTGGTTCGCTGAGACGCTCAGGGCCAACAGTGCGGCCTCCTTCTCTGAAAGGTGGGCGCTCTTCAGTACGGCCTTCAGGTTCAGTTTCAGGTCGCGGCTGTAGCGTGATCCTACGGCCCCAAGGAGCCGAAGCGCGGAATTGGCATGGTCCACAGGAAGGCCCACCTCCTCCAACAAGGAGGCGGTGCCTTCTTCGTATGCGGTCAGGGGCTGGTCGGCCATCCTTAGTTCAAGGTCGCTTCGCCCTTGGTCCAGTTGCAGGGGCAGAGTTCATCGGTCTGCAAGGCGTCCAGCACGCGGAGCACCTCGTCCACGCTGCGTCCAACGCTCAGGTCGTAGGCGCTCACCCAGCGTACGATGCCCTCGGGGTCGATGATGTAGGTAGCGCGATAGGCCACTTTCTCGTCGGCGGTAAGGATGCCGAGCTCCTCGGAAAGGCTCTTGCTGGTGTCGGCAAGCATGGGGAATTTCAGGTCGCGGAGGTCCTCATGGTCACGGCGCCATGCGGCATGCACAAACTCGCTGTCGGTACTGGCGCCGATCAGTTGGGTATCGCGGTCCTTGAACTCGCCGAACGCTTTATTGAAGGCGGCGATCTCGGTGGGGCATACGAAGGTGAAGTCCTTCGGCCACCAGAACATCACCGTCCAACGGCCTGGGGTGTTGGTAATGTCGTCGCTGGTGATCTTGGTGAACTCCTTGCCTTTTGCGATGCTCACGCATGCTTTTTTCTTGAAGATCGGGAATTTGCTTCCGAGGCCCACCATACGCTGCGGGGCCAATTGCACTTGTCCTTTGGTTTCCATTGCTCTTGTTCAATTGATGGCCTCATCGGCCGTTTTTTCCGTGGTGCAAAGGTCGCAGATCGTTTTTATTTACCAAACTGAATGTTTTAATGATATTATTGATAGAATGAATGATCAGTTTGAAGGACGATGACCGTTCAGTAGATCCAGTACATCACGGTGATCGACACGCACCGGCACTATGCGCGGGCGGCGGATCGATCGAGATGCACACAAAAGACTGAGATGTCGGCCTTGGCCGTGCATGGGGCTTGTTGCCAACTTCCTTAGTGACAGGCCACTGGTCCGAAGGCATGCACATGGATGGTGTGGTGGATCCGGCCGGATAGAACAATGGTCGGGACCTTGTTCCAATGGGTCTCGGAGGTGCCCTACGAACAGGATGTACTGCCTGCAAGTATTTGATCCCCCTGTGGGAAGACCCATTGCCAGGACAGTTTGCCCGATCTGAAAAGACCTTCAAGGTCATCGCCCATCGGTAGCCCCTTTCATCGATCTCCATGTGGTCCATCCGTGAAAAGGCAAAAAAAGGGGCCGTCCCAATTTTGGACAGCCCCCTCCATCTGTTAAGAATTTGCGGGGTCACTTCAGGTCGAACCTGTCCAGTTCCATCACTTTGGTCCAGGCTAGAACGAAGTCCTTCACGAACTTCTCAGCGCCATCGATCTGGGCATAGACCTCAGAGAGGGCGCGCAGCTGTGCGTTGGATCCGAAGATCAGGTCCACGCGGGTCGCTGTCCATTTGTGATCGCCGGTCTTGCGGTCGTGCGACGCGTAGAGGCCTTCCTCGCCAGCTTTCGGTGCCCACGCGGTGCGCATGTCCACCAGGTTCACGAAGAAGTCGTTGGTGAGTTGGCCGGGGCGATCGGTGAGCACACCGTGTTTGGATCCGCCAGTGTTGGCGCCCAGCACGCGCAAACCGCCCAAGAGCACCGTCATTTCCGGTGCGCTCAGGGTGAGCAGTTGTGCCTTGTCCACGAGCATCTCTTCAGCAGGAACGCTGTAGGCCATCTTCTGCCAATTGCGGAAACCATCGGCTTGTGGCTCCATCACGGAGAAGCTTTCCACATCGGTCTGCTCCTGGCTTGCATCAGTGCGGCCGGGGGTGAAGGGAACGGTCAACGTGGTGCCGGCCTCCTTCGCGGCTTTCTCCACGGCAGCGCATCCTCCCAGCACGATCAGGTCTGCGAGGGAGACCTTTTTTCCATCCTTCGCGGAAGCGTTGAAGTCTTTCTGCACCTTCTCCAAGGCGCTAAGGGCTTTGTCCAGTGCTGCGGGATCGTTCACGGCCCAAGTCTTCATCGGTGCCAGACGGATGCGCGCACCATTGGCACCACCGCGCTTATCGCTGCCACGGAAGCTCGAGGCCGAAGCCCATGCCGCAGCTACGAGCTGCGAAATGCTGAGGCCGGAGGCGAGGAGTTTGGCCTTGAGTTCGGCGATGGCCTTGGCATCGATGAGCTTGTGGTCCACGGCCGGGATGAGATCCTGCCAGAGCAATTCCTCAGAGGGCACTTCAGGTCCTACGTAGAGCGCCTTGGGGCCCATGTCGCGGTGCGTCAATTTGAACCAGGCCCTTGCGAATGCATCGGCGAAAGCTCGTGGATCCTTGTGGAAGCGTCGCGAGATCTTCTCGTAGATCGGGTCAAACCGTAAGGCCAGGTCCGCTGTTGTCATCATGGGCGGATAGGATTTGCCGGAACCGTGCGCATCAGGGATCATATGCTCCGCCTTGCAATTCTTGGCCACCCATTGCTGGGCACCCGCAGGGCTCTTGGTGAGTTCCCATTTGTAGCCGAAGAGCATGTCGAAGTAGCCGTTGTCCCACTTGGTCGGGTTCGGCTTCCACGCGCCCTCGATGCCGCTGTTGGTGGTATCTACGCCCACGCCGGTGCCGAACTTGTTGGCCCAGCCCAGACCCATGGCTTCGATGGGTGCTGCTTCGGGTGCGGGACCGACCAGGGCTGTATCGCTTGCGCCGTGCGCCTTTCCGAAGGTGTGCCCGCCGGCGATGAGGGCCACGGTTTCCTCATCGTTCATGGCCATCCGACCGAAGGTGTCGCGCACATCGCGACCGCTGGCCACGGGATCCGGGTTGCCATCAGGACCTTCAGGGTTCACGTAGATCAGGCCCATCTGAACGGCAGCGAGCGGATCCTCCAGATCGCGATCGCCGGTGTAGCGGCTGTTGGGTTTGTCGCTGGTAGCGAGCCACTCGGATTCGCTGCCCCAGTACACGTCCTGATCGGCCTCCCAAGTGTCCGCGCGGCCACCTGCGAAACCGAAGGTCTTGAAGCCCATTGACTCCAGCGCCACGTTGCCCGCGAGGATCAACAGGTCCGCCCAAGAGAGGTTGTTGCCGTACTTCTGCTTGATGGGCCACAGCAACCTGCGTGCCTTGTCCAAGCCTACGTTGTCGGGCCAACTGCTCACGGGTGCGAAGCGCTGTTGTCCACGCCCTCCGCCGCCGCGACCATCACCGGTGCGGTAGGTGCCCGCGCTGTGCCAGGCCATGCGCACGAACATGCCACCATAGTGTCCCCAGTCAGCGGGCCACCAGTCCTGGGAGTCGGTCATCAGGGTGTTGAGGTCCTTCTTCAGGGCTGCATAGTCGAGCTTTTGGAACGCCTCGGTATAGTTGAAGTCCGGGCCCAGTGGGTTGCCGGTGGGATTGTGTTGGTGCAGCAAGCCCAGGTTCAGGTGGTCGGGCCACCAATCGCGGTTACGGTTGCCTCGGCCCGAGACGGATATGCGCGAGGTGCCGTGGATCACCGGGCATTTCCCTTCGCCGTGGGAGGCTTGTGTACCGATCGGGTTGTTTTCCATTCTTGTCGGTTTGAATGCAAGTAGTTCTTTTTTCCTCTACCGGTTACGGAGAGTTCCCTCAGGTTGAGGCAATACCCCGCTCGGCGCTGAGCCGAAGGTACCCTTGCGGATCGTATAGACCTGATTGATATATTTGATCATCTCATAGAGTTGGTATATCATGACATTGCAGCAGCTCCAGTACATAGTGGCCATCGATACGCACCGGCACTTTGCGCGGGCGGCGGAAGCCTGCTTCGTGACGCAGCCGACGTTGAGCAGCATGGTGAAGAAGCTGGAGGAGGGACTGGGCGTGGTGCTCTTCGACAGGAGCAAGTCCCCGGTGGTCCCCACGGCGGAGGGGGAGGTGCTGGTGGAGCAGGCGCGGTCGGTATTGAAGGAGGTGCAGTTGCTCAAGGAAATGGCGGACGCCACGCGCGGGGAGCATGCCGGCGAGCTCCGGATCGGGATGATACCCACCTTGGCGCCTTATCTGTTGCCCTTGTTCTTAGGCGATCTGTTGCAGAAACATCCGGCCTTGAAAGTGTCCGTGGAAGAGCTCACTACGGAGGTGATCACCGAGCGCCTGGTCCATGGCCGATTGGACGTGGGGCTGCTGGCGACCCCGCTGGGCGTGGCGGGCCTGAAGGAGGAGCCGTTGTTCAATGAGCGCTTCCTTTTATACGTTTCGCCGGAAGAGGGCATCGGGAAGAAGCATTACGTGTTGCCATCGGAGATCCATGCGGACCGGCTTTGGCTGTTGGAGGAGGGTCATTGTTTGCGTTCGCAGGTGATGGACCTGTGCGAACTGCGGGAACAGGGCGACGGGAACGGTCGATTCGCGTACGTGTCCGGCAGCATCGAGGCCCTGATGCGGATGGTCGACGTGCAGGGCGGGCTCACGGTGGTGCCCGAACTGGCCACGGTGGGCATGGTGCCTGAACAGCGAGCGCGCCTGCGCGATTTCCGTTCTCCGGTGCCGGTGCGCGAGATCGGCCTGGTAACCTACCGGCACTCGGCGAAGGACCGGCTCCTGCAACTGCTGCGGGAACATGTGCTGGCCGGGGTGGCGCCCCACCTGCGGCAGGTACGGACGCCGAAGGTGCTGCCGGTGGGGACGGTCGATTGACCATCTTCAGCGTTCCCCTCGTGTTTTCCCGGTAATTTTGCCACGTAGCCGGAACGTATTACATTCGCGCCCCATTCCCATATCGATGGCCAAGAAAGGAAACCGCGTACAAGTGATCATGGAGTGCACCGAGCATAAGACCTCGGGCCTGTCAAGCACTTCCCGCTACATCACCACGAAGAACCGCAAGAACACCACCGAGCGCCTGGAGTTGAAGAAATACAACCCCATCATGCGCAAGATGACCGTTCACAAAGAGATCAAGTAACATGGCAAAGAAGACCGTTGCATCGTTGAAGAAGGCGGACGCCAAGGTGTTCGTGAAAGTGATCCGCATGGTGAAGAACAGCAACACCGGCGGATACAAGTTCAATGAGCTGGTGATGCCCGCGGAGGACGTGGACAAAGCCCTCGCCGCCAAGAAGTAACTTCACAATCCCTTCCGGCAAAAAGGCTTCCACCAACTCGGCGGGGGCCTTTTTGCTGAACAGCCATGGCACTATTCGGATTATTCGGCAGTAAGGAGAAGAAAGAACAGCTGGACGCCGGCCAGGACCGCTCCCGCAACTCTCTCTTTGGCAAGCTCACCCGGGCCATTGTCGGGAAGAGCAACGTGGACGACGAAGTCCTCGATGCCTTGGAAGAGACCTTGGTCACCAGCGATGTCGGCGTGGAAACCACGCTGAAGATCGTGGAACGCGTACAAGAGCGCGTGAAGCGGGACGGCTACCTCGGCACTTCCGAACTGAACGGGATCCTGCGTGCGGAGATCGCCGGTCTGATGCGCGATGCGGACGGTGGCAGCGAACCCTTCAAGATCACCGGCGCCAAGCCCCATGTCATTATTGTGGTGGGGGTGAACGGCGTGGGCAAGACCACCACCATCGGCAAACTGGCCCATGCTTACAAGCAGGCCGGCAACACCGTGATCTTAGGGGCCGCCGATACTTTCCGCGCTGCCGCAGTGGACCAACTGAGGATCTGGAGCGAACGCACCGGGGTTCCCTTGGTGCAGCAGGGCATGGGCGCGGATCCTGCGGCCGTGGCCTACGATACCGTGGAGAGCGCCAAGTCCAAAGGCATCGACGTGGTGATCGTGGACACCGCCGGCCGCCTGCACAACAAGGTGAACCTGACGAACGAGCTCACCAAGGTGAAGCAGGTGATGCGCAAAGTGATACCCGAGGCGCCGCACGAAGTATTGCTCGTCCTGGACGCCAGCACCGGTCAGAACGCCATCGAGCAGGCGCGCGAATTCACCAAGGCCACACAGGTGACGGCATTGGCGTTGACGAAATTGGACGGCACCGCAAAAGGCGGCGTGGCCATCGGCATCAGCGACCAGTTCCAGGTGCCCATCAAATACCTTGGGGTGGGCGAGGGGATGGAAGATCTGCAGGTATTCAACAAGGAGGCTTTTGTTGAGAGCCTTTTCGGCGACCAGTGATGAACTCTCCGGCACCCGCTAAGCAGGGGGGCGGCAAGGAACCGTCCGAGTTCGGCTTCACCCCGAAGCTGTATTCCTTGTGGAAGGACGGCATCTCCAAAGAACAGCTCAAGAAGGACATCATCGCCGGTGTGGTCGTGGGCATCGTGGCCCTCCCGCTGGCCATCGCTTTCGCCATCGCCTCGGGCGTTTCACCGGAGAAAGGTCTGATCACCGCCATCATCGGCGGGCTGGTGGTCTCGCTCCTCGGCGGCAGCCGTGTGCAGATCGGCGGGCCCACCGGGGCCTTCATCATCATCGTCTTCGGCATCGTCAATAAATACGGCATCGAAGGGCTCACCTTGGCCACCTTCATGGCGGGTTTCCTTATCATGCTCATGGGCTTCCTGCGCGCGGGGCAGTTGCTGAAGTACTTCCCGCACACCTTGGTGGTGGGCTTCACCGCAGGCATCGCGGTGGTGATCTTCTCCACCCAGGTGAAGGACCTGTTCGGCCTGCAGATCGCCGAGGTGCCCGCTGGCTTCTTGGACAAATGGGCCGTACTGGGCAGCCATTTCAATACCCTCGACCCGGTGGCCACCACCTTGGGCATCGTCTCCGTGGTGTTGTCTTTGTATCTGTCGCGTGTTACCAAGGTGATCCCCGGCCCCATGGCCGCGATCCTCGTCTGCACCGCGGCCGTGTACTTCATGAAGTTGCCCGTGGAGACCATCGGCAGCCGGTTCGGGGCCATTTCCGCGAGCATTCCCATGCCCAAGCTTCACTTGGTGGACATGGCCACGATGCGCGAGCTCATCCAGCCCGCCATCGCCATCGCGCTCCTGGGCGGTATCGAATCACTGCTCTCGGCCGTGGTGGCCGACGGCATGATCGGCGGGCGGCACCGCAGCAACATGGAATTGGTGGCACAGGGCGGTGCGAATGTGCTCAGCTCGATGTTCGGCGGCATCCCGGTCACGGGTGCCATCGCGCGCACCGCCACCAACGTGAAGAATGGCGGGCGCACACCGATCAGCGGCATCGTCCATGCCCTTACCCTGCTGGTGATCATGCTCGTGGCCGCGCCGCTTGCCGGCCTGGTGCCCATGGCCTGCTTGGCGGGCATCCTGGTGGTGGTGGCCTGGAACATGGGCGAATGGAGCTACTTCCGCAACGCGGTCAAAGGCAACCGCTATGACCTGGCCGTGCTGCTGGTCACCTTCGGCATCACCGTGCTGTTCGACCTGGTGCTGGCGATCGAGGTGGGCATGGTGCTCGCCGCCTTCATCTTCATGAAGCGCATGGCCGACGTGACCGAACTGCATCCTGCACTGGCCGAGGGCACCGGCTCCACCACGCGAGAAGTGGACCGGGAGCTCAAGGACCTGCCCAAGGACATTCAGGTTTTCGAGATCACCGGCCCCCTGTTCTTCGGCGCCGCATTGCGGTTCCAACAAGTGCTCGCGGAGATCAACGACAAGCACCGCGTGGTGGTGCTGCGCATGAAGTACGTGCCCCTGATCGATGCCACGGGCGTGAAGCGCATCGAGGACATCGTAAAAGGCATGCAGGCCAGAAAGCGCACCGTCTACCTCACCGACATCGGGCCGTCCGTGCTCGAAGAGTTGGAACAGCATGCCTGGTTCACTCCCGAGCTGCATGCCAAGGACCTCGCCGAAGTGCTTCGCAGGCACAACGGGTAACTTCGCGGCGCCGCACCCATGAAAGCCAAGACCCTCAAGCCCACGAAGGTGAACGTCGTCACCTTAGGCTGCTCGAAGAACACCGTGGACAGCGAGGTGCTGATGGCCCAACTGAAGGCGAACAGCATCGCCGTGGAGCACGAGTCCACTTCCGGCGACCACAACGTGGTGGTGATCAATACCTGCGGCTTCATCGACAATGCCAAGCAGGAAAGCATCGATACCATTCTGTCCTGGGCCAATGCAAAGGATCGCGGAGAAGTGGAGAAGGTCTACGTTACCGGCTGCCTCAGCCAGCGCTACGCGCCCGAGCTCAAGGACGGTATCCCGCAGGTCGATGCTTGGTTCGGCACCCGCGACATGCCGCGCCTGCTGAAGACTCTGAAGGCCGATTACAAGCATGAACTGGTAGGGGAGCGGCTGCTCACCACGCCGGTCCATTACGCCTACTTCAAGATCAGTGAGGGCTGCGACCGCAAGTGCTCCTTCTGCGCCATCCCGCTGATGCGCGGCGACCACATCAGCACGCCCATCGAGGCCCTGGTGAAGAGCGCGAAGCATTTAGCAGCCAACGGCACCAAGGAACTGATCCTCATCGCGCAGGACCTTACCTACTACGGCCTGGACATCTACAAGAAACGTAACCTGCACGAGCTTCTCGCACAGCTCAGCGATGTGGAGGGCATCGACTGGATCCGCCTGCACTACGCCTTCCCCAGTGGTTTTCCCATGGAGATACTGGATGTGATGAAGGAGCGTTCCAACATCTGCAAGTACCTCGACATGCCGCTGCAGCACGGCAGCACGAACATGCTCAAGCGCATGCGCCGGGGCATCACGCAGGAGAAGACCGAGGCCTTGGTGGACACCATCCGCCAGGAGGTGCCCGGCATCGGCATCCGCACCACGCTCATCGCCGGTTTCCCGGGCGAGACCGGGGCCGACCACGCCGACAACTTGAGCTGGATCGAGCGCATGCGCTTCGATCGCTTGGGTGCATTCACATACAGCCACGAAGAGGACACGCACGCCTTCAGCATGGAGGACGACGTGCCGGACGAGGTGAAACTGCAACGTGCCTCGGAGATCATGGAACTGCAGGGCGGCATCAGCTTCGAGCTCAACCAACAGAAGATCGGCAAGACGTTCAAGGTGCTCGTGGACAAAGTGGAAGGCGGCAACTACTACGCCCGCACCGAGCACGATTCACCGGAGGTGGACAACGATGTACTGATCGCCACTTCCGCCGGACACCTGCGCGTGGGTGATTTTGCGGACGTGCGCATCACCGAGGCGCGGGAGCACGAGCTGACGGCGGTGCCGGTGTGAGTTATTGAAGGGCTTCCAGGCCATCCGGTCTATGGACCTCCTTCACCTCCCTCACTTCTTCCTGCACACCAACATGGTGTGGTATTCCCCAAGCCGGATGTCCTCCTTCACTTCGAGACCGGCCTGCTCGATCAATCGCTTGAACACGCCGGAGGGATACATCTTGCTGTTCCCATTGGCCAGGACCGTGAAATAGAGCGAGGTCGCTTCCAGGATGAATTGGGATGCCTTGAACGTCTGCCGGTCGGTGAAGGTCTCCACGATCGCCACTTCGGTGAGATCGTCCATGGACCCGGCACAGACTTTCAAGATCTTCACGATCTCCTCTTCCGAGAAGCAATCCAGGAACTGGGACATCCAGATCAGGTCGGCTCCTTTAGGGATCTGCGGGTCTTCGGACAACCAATCAATGGGATGGGTGGAGATCCGGTCTTCGAAACCATTTTCCTTGGCATTGACGCGCGCCATTTCCAATTGCCCGGGCAGGTCGACGATCTTCAGGCGTACCTCTGGATCAAACGAACAACATTGGATCGAGAACTTCCCCGTGTTCCCTCCGATATCGAAAATGGTCCGGGGCTTGTTCAGGAAGATCCTTCCCATGGCCTCCTCGAAAATATGATCGGAATAATGGTGGTCGAAATCAAACCAGGATTTTTGCTCCAAGGGTTTCAACTGCGAAAGGCCTTCATAGATCGTCTTCCATTGGCCCAGTTCCTTCAAGCCCTCCGGCTTTCCGTTCTTAATGGAATTCTCCAAATGGAAAAGGCCCTTGTAGCAAACGTCATTCGCGAAATTCAGGTTCACGCTGGCCGTGGGGCTATAGTTCAGGAAGTAGCCCACTTTGGTCAGCTCATACCGAAGATCCGGATCCTTGCAGACAATATCCGAGGTTTCCGCGATCTCCAGCAGCACCTCCACCCCATAGCGGCTGAGTGAAAGTTTTTCGGCTATTTCAGCGGCCGTGGGGCCTCCTGCATGCCGTTGGTCAAAAATGTATTCAAGTATCCCCAGGTTCCGAAGTGATACCGAAGCCTGGAAGACGAAGGGCGCAAAAGCAATCCAGTGTGCCTTTTCCAGCGCCTTTACGGCAGTCATCTCCTTGGCGGTCAGTAGCATGTCACAGTTTGTTGGTTGGTCCGCTTTCGCTTGATCGGTTGCTAACGCGTTGGCAATGATAGTCAAGGAAGTAAGGGATGTAAGGGTTGATCTCTTCCTGATCTGATCACTTGGCTTCCCTCTTACCTGATTTTAGCACGCGGGGGATCTTCTACTTGCCTTGGCCAGCGGCCTTCCGCCGGGCTTTCTCGACGTCCCATGAGCCGTCCCGCAAGCTTTTGAAATAGGCATGGAGCTTCTTGTTCTGCGCATCCGTCAACTTGGCATCGGCATGCCGCCCCAGATAGAAATATTCGGGAATGGGCATCTCCTTCTTTTCCAGCTCCTCCATGCCCTCCTTCGCCTGGTGGTCCCGGTCGTAGCCCTCCACACTGGCCCATGTGGAAGCGTCGAAGTCCTCCCGCCCATCCTTGATGTGTTCGTTCAACATCCAGTTCACGGGGGTGATGGCGAAGTACCACGGATAGCGCGGCTGCCCGCTGTGGCAATCGTAGCAGGACGTCCGGAGCATCTGCTCCACCTCGGCATCGGGTTTCGTCACGGCGATCAGGTCCGTTGCGGGATCGACGGGCTCGGCGATGCGTGATGGCCGGATGAATTGTGCGATAACGATGATCGCGATCAGGATGTACAGGATCTTTTTCATGGAATGGTTAAATTGATCCAAGAAAGTTAAGCGCACCCGCGTGCTAGGAAACTGACGATCGTTGGCATTGCCGGAACGATGCCCCACTTCATTGCTTTTCGATCTTCAGGACAATGGCCAGCGTGGTTTTTTCCGCCGGGGCCTTCGCCCCGAAAGTCCCGCCCTCGCTATAGGTGGGCGTTCCCGCATCGATCAGCTCATTCCCCACCACGGCCGCCAGTTTGGCATCCAGGCCTTGCGCTGCGTTCGCCTTCATGGCCGCGTTGATCTTCGGATAATCCAGCGGCTGATCGGCCACTAGGATCGCCATCACGTCGGTGCTGCCCACCTCGTCCGCCGTCAGGCTCTGATCTTTCGGGAAGATGCGCGTGCCGGTAATTCCGCAGTACGGCGAATGCTTCGGCGTGTAGGGGAAGAGCACGTAGGTGCTGCCGTCCGTATCCAGGCCGAAGAGGTAGGTGTAGCACTCGGCGTTGTTGGTCACCTCGATCTTGAAGCGGTCGCCCTTGTGGACGGGCGTGACGGTGCGGAACACGCGGCCCGCCTCATGCCGCAGCGGGATGTTCTTTCCCGTCGCGTTGCCTTTGGCGTCCACCTGCGCCAGCCCGAAGCGGATGTCGAACACCGATGGCTTCACGTCCACGCCTTCGCCCTGCGGATACACGGCATACGCCTCCTTGGCGAAGATGTCGAAGTCACTGTAGCGCACCCAGCCGATGCCGTTGTTGCCCCATTCCGGCCCCCAGCTGTTCATGATCTGGAAGGCGCCGCCGGCCTTTTCGTTCTTCACCTTGTAGTCGTCGTAGCCGATCACGCACATGGCATGGCCGCCGAAGCCCTGCTGGCGGTAGTCATTCTGCGTGGGCGTCCACAGGTCCTGGCCTTCCATGCCCTGCATGAAGCTGCCGCCCACCATCATGCCGATCACCACCGGTGAGCCTTGCGCGAGCTGCTGCTTCATCGCCAGCATGTCCGTGCGCTGGTCGTCGCCGCCCTTGCTCAACCGCTGGAAGCCTTTGATCCGGTACTGCTGGGCCGCCAGCTTGTCGCCGCTGTCCGGCAGCTTGCGGCAGTTATCGTCGGAGTAGGCGAATTCGCTCAACGGCAGCACGCCGGCGGCCTTCATCGTCTGCATCGCGTTCATGATGTACGCGCCTTGGCAATCGTTTCCGAGCTTGATCTGGTTGTAGAGGAAGCTGGGGCTGAAGGCCGTTCCGTTCGGGTCCTGCTTGGTGGCTTCGGCCTGGACGATGGTGCGGGCGCCGTAGGCACTGGCCCAGGCCACGCACGATCCCTGCTGGCCTTGGTTCAACCGGCGCGGAGCGAACTGTTCCAAGCTCACGCGTTCCGGCAGTGGGGCATCCACATTGTCCGCCAGTGGCTCGTACACCTCGGCCTGGTCGTACAGCTCGGGGTCGAAGTCCGCACCGCGCGAGGTGAGCAGTTGGCCGGCCTCGTTGGTGATGGTGCCGCCGCCGCTGTCGCCGGAGCAGCCGTTGCCGAAGAAGTAGTAGAGGCCGAAGAGCACCGCCGCCACCAACAGCAATTTCGGGCGCTTGATGAGGAAGCCGAGCAGCAAGGGAAGGAGGCTGCCCAACAGGCCGCCACCACCGCCACAACGACCGCCGCCGCCGGAAGGAGGAGTGGGCCGTCCTTCGTTCCGTCCCTCGTCGGGGGTCATCCGTATGGGCATGTGCGGTGCTGTTGGTGCGGTGAAAAATACGCCTGCGCGGCTTTCCCTTCGGATTTTCCGCCCCGCGCCGGCCCGTTACCTTCGCGGCCCATGCAGCGCACCGCCATTTCCTATCGCGACACGGGCCGGTTCTCGCCCTTGGCGCTGGACTACCTGGATGCCGTACCGGGGCTGCGCGAGTTCTATCGCTGGAGCGCGGACGAGGACGGGCTACATGCCGCCGCGCAGGCCCGCGCCTTCGATGCGGTAACACGGCGGACGCTCTGCGACGCGCTCGATCGGCAATACGCGCAAATGGAGATGCGGCCGCAAGTACGCGCCAACCTGGCCCTGTTGCGCAAACCGGACACGCTTACCGTCACCACCGGCCACCAGCTCTGCCTCTTCACCGGGCCGCTGTATCTGCCGTTCAAGATCCTCAACGTGGTGCGCTTGGCACAACAGCTCAGCACCGCCCAGCGCGCCGTGGTCCCCGTGTTCTGGATGGCCACCGAGGACCATGACCGGCCGGAGATCGACCACACCTTCATCCACGGAAGGAAGGTGATCTGGCCCGGGACCACCGCCGGCGCCGTTGGCCGCTTGAAGCTCGATGGCATCAGCGCCGTGCTGGACGAGGTGGACGCACGGCTGGGCCCCGGCAGCCATGCCGATGAGCTGCGCGCCCTGTTGCGCCGATGCTACCGCCCGGAACATGATCTGGCGCAGGCCACGCGCCTATTCACGGACGCGCTCTTCGGCCACTACGGCATCCTCATCCTCGATGGCGACGACCCGGGGCTCAAGCGCGTGTTCGCGCCCCTGATGCGCGAGGAACTGCTGAACCAGGTGGCCCTGCGCAGCGTTCGCTATGCCGATGAAAAGCTGTCCGTGCATTGGCGCACGCAGGCCCATGCGCGGGACATGAACCTCTTCCACCTGCGCCCCGGCCATCGCAGCCGCATCGAATTGCAAGGGGACCGCTACCACGTGCTGGACGGCGGGCCTTCCTTCAACCTGGATGAACTGCTCGCGGAACTGGAGCAGCATCCTGAAAATTTCTCACCGAACGTGCTGCTGCGCCCGGTGTACCAAGAGGCCGTGCTGCCGAACATCGCCTACGTCGGTGGTGGGGGAGAGCTGGCCTATTGGTTCCAGCTGAAGTGGCTGTTCCAAGCGTTGCAAGTGCCCATGCCCGTGCTGCTGCTGCGCACCTCGGCCGCGTTCCTCCGGGACAAGGACCTGGGCCGCCTGAAGGCGCTCGGCCTCACCGTGGCCGACCTCTTCGGTCCGCTGGAGGAATTGCGCGCACAATTGGCCACCGAACAGGCCTCCTTCCCCACGGCCATCACGGCGGAAAAGGAAGAGGCCGAACGCTTCTATGCCGCGTTGGCGGCCCGTGTCCGTGCCGCCGACCCCACGCTGGAAGGAGCCGCACATGCCATTGCCGTGCGGGCCATGCACGGCTTGGACGCCATGGGCAATAAGCTGGTGCGGGCCGCCAAGCGGGAACAGGAAGCACCGCTGGAGCAGCTTGCCCGGATGCATGAGCACCTCTTCCCCGGTGGTGGTCTGCAGGAGCGGCGCGAGAACTTCATGCCGTGGTACGTGCGCGAAGGCCCGGCCTTCTTTGATCGCCTGTTGGCGGAACTGGACCCGCTGGACGCGCGGTTCAAGGTGCTGCCCGGATAAGGACGCACCTGCCGGCCTACTTGAACACCTCCTCCAACCGTGCGATCATGCGCTCTTCGGCCTTGCTCTTGCCGGCGAAGGCTTGGGCGATGGCCTTGGCCGTGCGGACGACCATGTTGCGGGTGCTCTCATCGAACTCCGCAGGGTGCCCGGCATGCACGGCCTTGAACCGTTCGAAGGCGACATCCGGCGTCATGTGTGCATCGTTCGCATGGTCGAAGCCGATCTCGATGTAATAGGCCAGATCGCTCCCGGCACTGTCCCTTTCGGGTTCCAACGGCATCCACTGGTCCTTCACCAGCTTCTTCAGCTTTTGGATCTCGGTCGGTACCACGTGGCCATCGCTTGCGGCAATGCTGTAAAAGAGGTGGCCGAGGCCTGCGTACACATCTTGTTTCCCGTCCTTCATCACGTGTAGGTTGTTGTCGCCATGGCCGGATATCGGCGCCGGGGGCGGTGTTCCGCAAAGATGGCCATTCGAGCTGCGGTGGAAAGTGACGATCGTCGCTTTCAGTCCGCGCGATCATGCCCAACTTTACATCTGACCAATTGCACCATGAAGCACATACTGCTCCCCACGGATTTCAGCGGGACCTCCGTCAAGGCGGCCTATTTCGCCATGGACCTGTACGGCGCGGAGGACGCCCGTTACACCCTGCTGAACACTTATCTGAAGCCGGCCTACGGCAACGTGCTCCTGCCCCCGATGCCGGACACGGAGCGCGCCTCGCGGAACGGACTGCGGCGGGTGGAGCGGCGCTGCCGGAAACATGAGGGCAAGGTGTACATCGGTCAGGTCGCCACCTTCCATGAATTGACCCGGGCCGTCCAGGAGGTCCACCGGAAGAAGCCCGTGGACGTGGTGGTGATGGGCACCCAGGGCGAAGGGAACTATGGCCGGGTGGGGCACAACACCTCGGCGGTGGTGACCGGGGGCGTGCCCGCAGTGATCACCGTTCCGGCAGAATGGAGATCAGCGCCGATCAAGCGCATCCTCTTTGCCGATGACGGCCAGGGGATCACAAACGCCGGCATGGCGCCGCTGCTGGGGATCGCCGAGCGCACGGGCGCACACGTCACGGTGCTGTACGTCGGAAATCCCGCGGAGGACCCGAGGACCAAGGAGCACCTGCGGAAACTATCGACCAGCTTTGGCGACATCCCCCATTCCTTCGTCACCGTGGACAGCGACGGGGTAACCGGGGCGATGGACCGCATGGTGGTGGAACGGCAGATCCACTTGGTGGCCGTGGTACACCGCGAACGCAGTTTCTGGAAGCGCATCTTTTTGGCCAGCACCTCCAAGCGCATGGCCCTGCACACTACCGTGCCGCTGCTGGTGCTGCGGGAAGGTCATTGAAAATAGGAAAGTGGAAAGCTGAAAGTGGAAAACGAGCAGTCGTTTTCAGCCTTCAGCTTTCCACTTTCAACTTTCCCGGTCAGCTTTCACATTTCAGCATTCCTAAAAAGCTACCCGCGTGCTCTCCGTCCGCGCACCATCGGTCATGCGCAGCAGGTACACCCCGTGCGCCATGGCGTCCAGCGGCACCTTCACCAGGCCCTTGGCCGTGATGCCCGTGCTGCCCACCACGCGGCCTGCGATGTCCATTACCTCCAGCGTGCTGCCGGGGGCGAAGTCGTGCATCAGGAAGAGGCCATCGTCGCCGTAGAGCACTTGCAGGGGCTGGCCGCGGCCGCCGCTGAAATACACCGGCACCGCATCGCTCACCTCGGTGGTGCCGTCGAGGTCCGTTTGGCGCAGGCGGTAGTAGCTGAGGCCGTCCAGCGGCGAGGGGTCCACATCGGCATAGTCGATCACGCTCTGGCTGTTGCCCGCGCCCGGCACCTGCAGCAGGGCGGTGAAGGCTACCGCGTCCGCGCTCCGTTCCACCGTGAAGTGGTCATTGTTCTGCTCGCTTGCCGTCCGCCATTCCAGGTCCACCTGACCGCCATTGGGCTGCGCGGTGAAGGAAAGCAGCTCAATGGGCAGCGGGTTCGCATTGGTGAGCGAGCCCAGCGTCCAGTAATTCGCCGATTGGAGGAAGGAGCTCTGTTGGGAACCCGATATGATCCCGCCGGCAGCGGTGGTCCCATTCGTGCCACCGTTGCCACGGGCCGTCCATAATACACCGGTCCAATAGGCCACTTGCAGGGTCGGCAAGAAGGTCACGCTACAGCTCACGGGGTCCACCCAGCTAAGGGAGACGAAAGCATTCGGTACGCCGCTGCTGCGGTCGATCCGCCAGTACTCGCAGGCGCTCACATGGTGCAAGGTGGCATCATGGTCCAGACCGGTGGGCCCGAGCGTGGTGGTGGGGGAGGCGTTGAAATACTCGGCGGTGAAGGCGACGGCGGCGCCGCCGGAGATGGTGGAGAGGGCAGCGGGCCTGTACAGGTTGTTCTTGCCGATGGGGAAGACAATGTTCGTGTCGCCGATCTTCTGCATCGGGCCGTCCACGTGGCTGGCGTTGCTCATGTTCGCCGGGATCCCCGTGGCGCTCAACGTCAGCAGTGTGGCCGTGCTGGAGAGTATCCGGCCCTGGGTGAAGTTCAAGACCTTGTTCACCGTTAAGTAATTGGTCAGCAGCAGGTCCCCGCCGGACTTGTTCATGGTCAAGTTATAGAAAGCCTCATTCCATACCGCGGAGGTGATCGTCTGGTCGGTGCTGCCGTTGAAGACCACGGTGCTCAAGGTCTCCTCGAAATGGTCCGCGTCCTCCGCATTGTTGAAGTCGCCGCCCAATTCCAAGGTGCCCCCGCCCAAGCCATACAGGTCCAACATGCCGCCCGGGTTGATGTTCATGTCCCCGGAAACCTGCAGAAGGCTGCCGACCCGGTCCGCCCTTAGGCTGGCTTGTGTCGCACCGAGGGTATATCCCGACAAGTTCACCGTGGCGGCTTTCAAGGTGGCATTGTCAAGTACCGAGGTCACGATGCCCCCGGCACCGGAGGGAAAGTTCAGCGTTAGCGCGCCCCCGATATTCAGGGTGCTGTTGACATCCACGATCAAGGACTTCGGTGTTCCGGGAGGGAACGTCTGCAGCAGCGATCCGCATACGGCGGTGCCGCCCGGTTGTAGCCCTGTGCCCAAGCCTACGACGCAATTCTGGGCCGCTTGATTCCCGATCAACACGTTGGTGGCCGCGGTGGG
>Ga0073899_10001120_pt1 | contig 24551 bp, 23 predicted proteins | sample KloWWTmetaKNB5Ph_FD_88975 | JGI IMG/M metagenome (GOLD analysis project Ga0073899, IMG submission 88975) | Active sludge microbial communities from Klosterneuburg, Austria, studying microevolution and ecology of nitrifiers - Klosterneuburg... | ecosystem: Engineered > WWTP > Aerobic digester >... | reverse complement strand
GTGATCATCGTCGTGGCGATCGTCGGGGGGCTGCTCGTGTCCGTCGGCGTCGATCCCGTCGCCGCCGGCCAGGCCCTGTGGAACGGAGCCTTCGGCACCACCCGGGCCGTGGGCGAGACCCTCGTCCGGTCCACCCCGCTGCTCCTGATCGCGATCACCCTGATCCCGTCGCTGCGAGCCGGCCTCTACAACATCGGGGCGCCCGGGCAGCTCGGCTTCGGTGCCCTGGCGGCCACCGTCATCGCCCTCCAGGGCGCGTCCCTGCCCGGCGTCGTCCTGGTGCCGCTGTGTGCCGTGGGAGCCGGCGTGGCCGGTGGTGCGGTGGCCTTCGTCCCGGGCGTGCTCAAGGCCCGGTGGAACGCCAACGAGATCATCACGACCCTCGCGATGAACTTCATCGCCGTCGCCCTGTTGGGCTACCTGCTGAACGGGGTCATGCAGAGCGACTTCGCCAACCTGCCCCAGAGCGACACGCTCCCCGAGAGCAGTGGCCTGCCGACCCTCATCCCCGGCACCCGGGCCCACATCGGCCTGCTCTTGGCCCTGCTGATGGTGCCGTTGCTGTGGGCCGTCGACCGCTCCCGCCTCGGCTACCGCTTGCGGATGTTCGGCGCCAACCCGTCCCTCGCCAAGCAGGCCGGCATCCGGCCGGGCCGCTACACCGTGGGTCTGATGACCGTCGGCGGCGTCGGGGCCGGACTCGCCGGCTGGATGCAGGTCACCGCGCTCGACCACAGGCTGTACGGCGGCGTGGCCGATCCCGTCGGCTACGCCGGGCTGTTCGTCGCCCTGCTGGGCGCACTCCACCCGGTCGGGACCCTCCTGGCGGCTGTCGCCCTCGGCGCGCTGCTCCACGGCGGCGACTCGCTCCAGGTGGGCGCGGGCGTCTCGCCCGAGATCGTCCAGGTCCTGCTGGGCCTGATTCTCCTCGCCTACGCGGTCCGGGCCACTCGCTCGGCCGCGACCCAGACGGGTGCCAAGAAGAAGGGAGCCCTGGGATGGATCTCCTCGAAGCGATCCTGAGCACGTCCGTACGTCTGATGGTGCCGCTGCTGCTCGCCGCGCTCGGCGAGCTGATCGCCGAGCGGGCGGGTGTGCTCAACATCGGCCTCGAAGGCATGATCACCGCCGGCGCGTTCACGGCGTACGCGGCCGTGATGATGGGCTGGGGCCTGCCCGCGGCCCTGCTGGCCGCGATCCTCGGCGGCGCCGTGGTAGCGGCGGTGATGGCGCTGGGGGCCGTCTGGATGGGAGGCAACCAGATCCTGGTCGGGTTCGCCCTGTTCATCCTCGTGCCCGGCATCGCGAACTTCATGTACGTGCAGATCGAGTGGGGAGGCGGCTCGCCGGCCCTCGACAGGATCTCCATCCCGCTGCTGAGCCAGATCCCGGTCCTCGGGCCCGCGCTCTTCAGCCAGACGATCTTCTACTACCTCGCGGTGCTTCTCGCCGTCGCGACCTGGCTCCTGTTCGCCCGGGCGCGCGCCGGCGTGACCCTCACCGCCACCGGCCACAGCCCGATCAGTGTCAGCAATCGCGGCACGTCGCCGCGGCGGGTGCGCACGTACGCCCTCCTGGTCTGCGGCGCGCTGGCGGGCATCGCCGGCGCGGCCATGTCCCTGGGCTCGGTCGGGTCGTACGTGCCGCACATCGTGGGTGGCCGCGGCCTGATCGTGATCGCCATCGTGATCCTGGGTCGCTGGACGGTGCCGGGCGCCGTGGCCGGTGCCTTCCTGATCGCCGTCCTGGACTCCCTGCAGCTCAACATCGCCGAGCAGTCCGGGATCCCGCTGCAGCTGTTCAGCATGCTGCCCTGGCTGGTGGTGATCGGGATGCTGATCATCAGCTACCGCCTGCGCTCCAACGTCCCGCGCACCCTGGCGCAGTGACCCCGTGACCTCACCTGTGACCTCACCTGTGACCTCATCCGTGATTGCAAGGAGTCAACCGTGACCCACCACTACCTCTACGGCGAACGCCGGCTCATGCCCGAGACCGAGGACTACCGCGTCTACTTCGACGTGTCGCGGACCGCCATCGTGTCGATCGACATGCACGAGGGCCATCTCTCCGAGTCGCCGGACTGCCCGTGTCCGGCTCCTCGTGGCCGCCGACTCGTCGAGCCCATCGACGCCTTCCACGACGCGGCTCGAGCGCTGGGCGCGCGCGTCGTGCACGTCCGCACCGGCCTGCGACCGTCGGGCGCCGACGACATCAACGGCATCCCCAGCGCGTGGCGGCTCGGGTTCAGCGAGTACGTCGGCGGCATCCCGAACGTCGAGCAGCACGGCATCGAAGGGACCCCGTGGACCCAGCTGCAGACCAGGGTCGAGCCGGCCGACGAGGTGGTCTCCAGCAAGAAGCGCCTCTCCGCCTTCTATCCCAGTGACCTGGACTTCCTGCTGCGCCAGATGGGCGTCACGACCATCGTGCTGACCGGGATCATGACCGACTGCTGCGTGGTCAGCACCGCCTTCGAGGCCTCGAACATGAACTACCGCGTCATCACGGTCAACGACCTGACCGCCGGCACGAACGAGGAGCTCGAGGACGCGGCGCTGAAGATCATGTCGCTCAACACCGGGCTCGTGCTCGATGCCGACGACGTGCTCGAGGCCTGGGCTGGCGCGAGGCGGTTGCACGCGACGGCCTGATCGGCCCCGCCGGCCGCTCGGCCACCCTCGACGAAGAGGCCGCTCTTTTCAACATGACAGAACGTCATGGCGACGAGGGCGGCCTCTCGTCGATTTCTCCTTCGATATCATTCCTGGTTTGCCCCCTTGTGGTGCGCGTCACGGCCACCTATGGTTCACCTTTATTGAACGAGGTTCAGTCACATTGTCATCCGCGATGTGCACCCACCCCGCCTGGAGGTCAGCCCGTGCAGACTCGTATCCCCTCGCTCGCGGTGGCCGCGGCGTTCGCCCTGGTCCTGTCGTCCTGCGCCGAGAACGGCAACCGCGACTCCGGCTCCGACAGCGGCGCCGTCGTGTTCGGGCAGCTCATCGGCGTGTCCGGTGACATGGCCCCGTTCACGCCCCCGGCCATCGACGCCGCGAAGATCGCGATCGCCGAGATCAACGACGCGGGCGGCGTGATGGGTCGCGACGTCAAGCTCGTCACGGAGGACAACCGGTCCACGGTCGACGGAGCTGTGTCAGGTTTCTCCAAGCTTACCTCGGTCAGCGACGTCGACGTCATCGGCAGCCCCGAGTCCGACGCCGTGGTCGCGCTGTTCGACCAGATCGAGCAGCGCCAGATCCCCACGATCTGCTCCTCGTGCGGCACGACCTTCGTCGACGACAAGGGCGGCAGCTACATGTTCCGCGTGACCGCCTCCGACAGCGACAACGGCCTCATCGTCGCCCAGGTGGCCCGCGACGCGGGCGTGGAGAAGCTCGCGATGATCGTGCAGAACACCGAGGGCGCGTCCGCCCCTGCCGAGGTGGCACAGGCGGCGTTCGAGCGTGCCGGTGGCGAGGTCACCACGGTGTCGATCGAGCCCGGCGCGTCGTCGTACAACAGCGAGGTCGCCAAGGCGTTCAGCGGCAGTCCCGACGCGCTCTACCTCGGCGCCGGCGTCGAGGCCGGCATCCCGATCCTGCGCGAGATCGAGCGTCGTGGCTACGACGTCCCGATCTACGTCTCCCCGGACCTGATCACCGACGAGGTCGCCCAGCTGCCCAACGCCGACCAGCTCTCCGCCGCGCTGACCGCGTTCGACGTCGAGAGCCCCGCCTACCAGTCCTACGCCGAGCGCTACCAGGCGGCGACCGGTGGCCCGCCCGAGCCGGGCATGTACGACGCCAACAACTACGACCAGTACATCCTCTTCGCCCTGGCGATGGAGGCCGCGCAGAGCACCTCCGGCAAGGACGTCGCCGCGCAGATCATCGACGTCGCGAGCGCTCCCGGCACCAAGGTCTACTCCTTCGCCGACGGCAAGGCCGCGCTGGAGAAGGGCGAGGACATCGACTTCGACGGCGCCTCCAGCAACCTCGACATGAACGAGCACGGCAATCTCGCGTCGCCGCTGCTGTCGGTGCTGACGGTGCAGGACGGCGCGTGGGTGCCCGGCGACCAGGTCGAGCTCGACGCCTCCCTGCGCGGCTGATCCGTCCCGCCGTGTCCACGTCCTGACGACTCCAGGAGCAGATGTGCAGAATCTCCTCTTCGGTCTGCTGACGGGAAGCGTGCTCGCGGTGGCGGCATCCGGGTTCGCCCTGCTGCGCAACACCGAGCGCTTCCTCCACATCGCGCACGGCCAGTTCATGGCGCTCGGGGCCCTGCTGGCCCTGGTGCTCTCGCCGGAGATCGGTGCGGTCGCCGGGATCGCGGTGGCCGTCGTGGCGACGGCCGCGCTCGGCGTCGTGTGCGGCAAGGTGCTGTTCGACCCGGTCAAGCACCGGGGCGGCAACGTGCTGCTCTTCACCTCGGTGGGTCTCGCGTTCGTGACGTACGGCGCCATGATCGCGATCTTCGGCACCACGCTGCGGGTGTCGGAGATCGAGCTGGGGCGGGCCCGGGACGTCGGTCCCGTGTCGGTCGCGCCCGGGGAGGTCGTGATCCTGGCGATCACGGTCGTCGTGGTGGCCGGCCTGTGGCTCTTCCTCGGCCGCACGGCCATGGGGCGCGACATCCGGGCCGTGGCGTCCAACCGCGAGCTGGCCCACGTGCGCGGAGTCGCGATCAACCGGGTCAGCACCACGGTCTGGGCGGTGAGCTCGGGGCTGGCCGCGGTCGGCGGCATCATGAGTGGGGTCGTGGGCTCGGTCACGACCGAGTCCGGCTGGGGCTACATCCTGCTCGTGCTGGCGGCCGCCGTCCTCGGCGGGATCGGCAACATCCTCGGCGTGATCGGGGCCGCGCTGCTCCTGGGCGTGGTCATGGACATGAGCGCCCTGGTCATCGACACGTCCTATCGGCCGGTGGTCGCGTTCGCGCTCCTGATCGCGGTGCTGCTGGTGCGACCCCAGGGACTCTTCTCCTTCCATGCCCGCAAGGAGGTCGCCGCATGATCTCCCTCGACTTCCTCGTCACGGTCGCCACCCTTGCGCTCATCTACGCGATGGCGGCGCAGCTGCTCAACCTCGAGGCCGGCTGGGGCGGCATGTGGGACCTGGGCATCGCCGGACTGATCGGCGTCGGCGCCTACTCCTACGTCCTGCTCACCAGTCCGACCGATGCGTTCGTGCCCGGACTGGGTCTCGCCTTCCCGCTCGGCATGATCGGCGCGGGACTCATCACCGCGACGGTGGCCGTCGTGATCGGCTGGCCCGCGCTGCGGTTGCGGGGTGAGTACTTCTTGATCACCACGTTCGCCTTCGCCGAGATCCTGCGCCAGCTCATCGTGATCAACAAGGACCTCACCGGCGGGACGTTCGGCCTCACCGGCATCGCCCGACCCTGGGAGCTGCAGTTCACCTTCGAGGGCTACCCCTACGTCCGGCTCGGGCTGACGGCGCTGCTGACCCTGGCCATCTGGCTGGTCTGCTCACGCTTCGCCTCCTCGGCGTACGGCGCCAGCCTGCGGGCCGCGCGCGACAACGAGCCGTTGGCCATGGCGATGGGCAAGTCCATCAAGACCCTGCGCATGTCGACCTACGCCACGGTCGGCCTGCTGTGCGGGCTCGCCGTCGGCCCGGCGTACAGCTGGTTCCTGGGCGCGATCGTCCCGTCGGTGTTCAGCGCCAACCTCACCTTCACCATCTGGGCGGGGCTCGTCATCGGCGGCCTCGGCAGCAAGCTCGGCCCGATCCTGGGTGCCGCGCTCCTGACCGCCGTGAGCGAGCTGGTGCGGCTGGTCGAGGTGGCGCCCGAGCACGCCAACCTGGTCTCCGCGATCCACCCGCTGCTCGTCGGCGTGCTGCTGATCGCCGTGCTGCGCTGGCGCCCCGACGGGCTGCTCAGCGAACGCGGCACGTTCACCCGCCTGCGAGGGCGGCAGGGTGGGCGCCACGCGGCGCCCGTCGCCCAGGCGTCCACTGCGGGCACCTCGGCCACCGCGGCCCGGCTGGAAGGAGAACGAGCATGAGCACCGACCTGCTGGAGATCAGGGGTGTCAACAAGTCCTTCGGCGGGGTCCGGGCCCTGCGCGAGGTCGACCTCACCATCCCGATCGGGGGGATCACCGCGCTCATCGGACCCAACGGCGCCGGGAAGACGACCCTCTTCAACGTCATCTCCGGCTTCGGTGTGCCGTACACCGGGTCGATCGTCTTCGCCGGTGAGGACCTCACCGGGCTGCCGGCCCACCAGGTGGCCAGGCGGGGGATGGTCCGGACCTTCCAGACTCCGGTCGGCTTCCCCTCGATGACCGTGGCCGAGAACGTCGCCCTCGCGATGACGGGCCACGCCCTCGACACGCCCTGGGCCGCGTTGTTCCGGGGTCGGGCCGACCGGGCGCGGCGCCGGTCGGCGTTGGCCGCCGCGCAGGAGCAGCTGGAGCGGGCCGGCATCGGCGCGATCGCCGACAGGTTCCTGGCCGACCTCTCCCCGGGCGATGCGAAGCTGGTGGAGATCCTGCGTCAGCTGGCCCTCGAACCCCGACTGCTGCTGCTCGACGAGCCGGCCGCCGGGATGACGGTCGACCAGATCGAGACACTTGCGGTCATCGTCCGTGACATCGCGGACAGCGGCACGGGCATCCTCGTGATCGACCACAACCTCGCGTTCGTGCTGGGCCTCGCCGAGACCGTCCACGTGCTGGAGGCGGGGGCGCTCCTGGCTTCCGGGACGCCCGAGGAGATCGGCCGGGACGCGCGCGTGCGCCAGACCTACCTGGGTGAGGAGAACCATGTCGCTTGAGGTGCAGGGAGTCAGCACGGGGTACGGCCGACTCACGGTGGTGCACGACGCCAGCCTGACGGTCGCTCCGGGGGAGGTGGTCGCGATCGTCGGCCCGAACGGCGCCGGCAAGAGCTCGCTGATGAAGGCGATCGCCCGCTCGCTGCCCCTCTCGGCGGGCCGGATCGAGTTCGCCGGGACCGATCTGTCGACGGTGCCCCAGAACAGGATCGCCGGGCTCGGCATCGGCTACGTCCCGCAACGGGGGAACGTCTTCCCCGAGCTGTCCGTCGAGGAGAACCTGCGTGTCTCGTGCCGGGCAGCCTCGGCGCGGCTGGCCGAGGCGATCGCCGAGGTGTACGCACAGTTCCCTCGCCTCCAGGACCGGCGTCAGCAGGTCGCCAGCACCCTGTCCGGCGGCGAGCGTCAGATGCTTGCCATCGCGTGCGCGACGATGTCCAAGCCGTCGCTGCTCATGCTCGACGAGCCCACCACGGGCCTGGCGCCGATCGTGGTGCGCGAACGCATCGAGGACATCGCGCGGCTGCGCGACGGCGGCGCGGCGGTGCTGTGGGTCATCGAGGAGCACCCGAGGATCTGCCTGCCCGCCGTGGACCGGGTCCACTTCATGTCCGACGGGTCGCTGGCGCCGGCCGTCCGGGCCGAGGACCTCCTCGCCGAGGGCGCGCTCGAGGAGCTGTTCTTCGGGATGGCCAGCTGAGCCGGCCTCGGCTCACTGCTCCTGCGGTCGACGGCGGATCGAGGTGGGCCGCGGCCTGGTGAGCTCGCCGTACAGCTCGGGGCGGCGCCAGCCCAGGTGCCCGGGGATGGTCCGGTAGGGCGCGGGGACGATGAGCTCCTCCTCGGCCTCGCGCAGGTAGCGCACCCGGTCCAGGTCCAGGTCGGCGGTGAGGATCCCGGGCTGGCCGGAGCGCGCGATGACGCGCTCGGGCCCGGCGATCATGCCGATGCCCTCGGTGACCTCGCCGCGCGGGGGCGCCAGCTCCACGCCGGAGCGGTTGAACTGGTCGCCGACGGCGGGGTCCATCAGGTTCACCAGCGTCGCGGTGTACATGTGGTTCTCGATCGCGCGGGCGCGGACGAGGGTCTGCCAGTTGTCGGTGTAGCCCAGCTCGTCGATGAGGAGCCCGCTCGGGTAGAGCACGAGCTCGGCACCCTTGAGGGCCAGGATGCGCGAGATCTCGGGGATGTGGACCTCGGAGCAGATCGAGACCGCGACCTTGCCCCAACCCATGTCGATGACCGGGAAGGCCTCGGCCGCGACGTAGTCGAAGTTCCACTGCTCGCCGTCGCGATAGATGTAGGGCCCCTCCGGGTGGGTGCGGCGATAGACGCCGCGCTCCTCCCCGTGCTTGTCGACGACGACGGTCGCGATGTGGAAGGCCCCACTGGTGTCGGGCGCGGGCAGGGAGGTGCCGTACGCGACGGCGACCCCGTGGGTGCGCGCGGCCGCCGACATCGCCTCGGCGACCTCGAAGCGGTTGGTGTCGGTGAAGGGTCCGGGGTAGTTCTCCGCGAAGGCCAGCAGGTCCACCCCCAGACCGGCTGCCTGGCGGACCAGGTCGACGGCGACCTTGACGTTCTTCGCCTCGTCCGCGCCGAAGTGGGTCAGGGTCTGGGCCAGGCCGAGCCGTACGGTGCTCATGACAGGTAGCCGGCTTCCAGCTCGGGGCGCTCGGGGTCGTGGGCGATGAGCCTGCGCAGCCCGACGTTGATGACGAGGTGCAGGACCAGCAGGAGGATCACCCCGACCATCATCGGGCTGGTCAGGATGCTGGCCACCGACGGGCTCATGGCGGCCACGATGTCGGCGGGGAGGAACTGGGTGCCGAGGGCGATGATGATGGCCGGTGCGGCGACCATGACGTTGAGGTCGTCCCACTTCACCTCGGAGAGCATCTGGATGCCGGAGACGGCGATGACGCCGAAGAGCACCGTGGATGCCGCCGCGAGGACGGGGCCGGGGAGCCCGGCCACGAAGAGACCGACCTTCGGCACGAAGGCCAGTGCGATGGCCACGAGGCCGGCGACGATGGTCACGTAGCGGCTGCCCACCCCCGACATGCGCACGATCGCGGCGTTCTCCGGGTACGACGTGGTGCCGATGCCTCCGAAAGCCGCACCCGCCACCGACCCGGCGAACTCCACGAACAGGCCGCGGTTGGTCTGCTCGACACCGACCTCGCGTCCGCCCCAGCTGCCGACGAGGCGGAACATGCCCATCGCCTCGGTTCCGGCCTGCAGGAAGGCCAGCAGCATCAGCACGACGACCGACCACTCGACCCCGAAGCCGAACGGCAGGAAGCGCGGGGCGCCGACCACCGAGACGCCGGACACGTCAGGCGTGTCCCACAGCCCGGTGACCGCCGCGATCAGGGTGCCCACGACGATGCCCCAGAAGATCGCGCCCCGACGCAGGAGGCTCTGCCCGCCGAAGATGGTGAAGAGCAGCACCGCGACGACCGTGGCGAGGCTGACCAGGAAGAAGGGCCAGCCGTAGTGCTCGGTGCCCGACACCCCGAACCAGCCGCTCAGGCCGATGCCGGCGAGCTGGGCACCGATGATGACGAAGAGCGTGCCGAAGACGATGGGGTCGGTCGCGAACCGCGCGATCTGGCCGAACAGCCCCCAGCGTCGGGAGGGCAGCGAGATGGCCGCGAAGATCGCGCCGGCCACGATCATCGACCCGAAGGCGGTGCCGAGCCCGAAGGAGGCTCCCGCGGCGATGATCGCGACCATGAAGGCCGCCGTCGGGCCCTGCACGATCGGCAGGCGCAGCACGCGGCTCGACTGGAGCACCGTGATCAGGCCGGTCATGAAGAAGCAGCCCTGGGTGATCCAGCCGACCTCGCGGGGCTCGAGCTGCAGGGCGCTGCCGATGATGCTCGGGAACAACCAGATCCCGGTCAGGGCCAGGATGTGCTGCACGCCGAACAGGGCCGTCCGCCCGGCGGGGAGTGTGTCGTCGAAGCCGACCGTCAGGATTTCCTGGCCGTGATCACGGGTGGATTGCTGCATGAGGTGCCTCCGGTCGGTTCCCAGACGCGGGGGACGGTCGGGACGTGGGGGTGGCCGGTGGGCGCGGAGTGGCCTCGATCACCGGAAATGACGATCATGAGGCCCACGCTCACTTCAGTCAAGACGAACAGCAATTTCAACAGACTTCCGAACCCGTGACAGCCCCGGCTTCCGCTTCCATCGAAAGTCTCTTCAACTGCACTCGAGGTTTCGGGGGTAGCATCCTCCCACTGAGCAGGCAATCAGGGACGAGGGGAACGCATGAAGGTACAGGTACCCGAGAAGGGCAACGCCGCGGACGAGACGATCCGCGTCGTCGGCGAGCGGATCAGGCAGCGACGCAAGCGGATCGGCATGACGCTGAACGACCTCGCCGAGCGCACGGGGGTGAGCGTGTCGATGCTCAGCATGCTCGAGCGCGGTCTCGCCGGCGCCTCCATCGGCACGCTGGTCGCCGTCTCGTCCGCGCTGGGTGTCCAGATGCGGGATCTATTCGAGGAGACCCAGGTAGACGAGAACGACTCCCCGGTGATCAGGCTGGAGCAGCAGACCGAGGTGGAGACGGCGGAGGGTGTGCACCGCCGCCTGGCGCTGCAGGCCCAGGACCAGGGGCTCGAGGTCGCCGTGAACGAGTACGCCCCGGGCACGAGCAGCAATGACCAGCCCACGCACCACGAAGGCATGGAGTACGGCGTGGTCATCGAAGGGTCGATCACCGTGGAGCTCGGCGACAAGACCTACGTGCTCCACCCCGGAGACGCCATCCACTACGACTCGACGATCCCGCACAAGATCGGCAACGAGAACTCCACCCTCGCTCGCGCCATCTGGGTGAACCTGCGCGACCACTGACGCCTCCGCCCTTCCGGCCGCGCGCGGACAATCTTTCGAGCAGAGGCTTGACGGCGACCCTGAAATTCAAGATGATTGAAACAGGGTTCAAGTGGAGCCGATTGGTGGAGGAGAATGTGCATGACGGACCAGCCTGGGCGTGCCCGGATCATCAGCCCGGTGGACTGGGGCCCGGATCTGGGCATCTGCAAGGGATCGGGCACGGTGCGCGAGATGGTCGGTCCCTCGACGGGCGCCCGGACGCGGAGCCTGTACTGGATGGAGCTGGCCGAAGGGGCCTCCACGATCGCGCTCAAGCACCCCGACGAGGCGGTCTACTACGTGGTCTCGGGCTCGGTGCGAGTCGAGACCACCACGGGGACGCCGCACCACCTGTCCGAGGGAAGCATGTTCCACGTCCGCCCCGCCACGGACTACACGATCGTGGCCGACACGGACGCCGAGGTGGTCGGAGGACCCTCGCCGGTCGACCCCGACTTCGGCACACCGGCCGAGGAGTTCCGCGCTGAGTCCGTCGGATCCGGGCCGCAGGAGGTGCGGGCCTTCCACCGCGACGAGCCCGGCCTCCAGGTTCCCTTCATCTCGCGGGACGCCCGCCTGGTCGTCTGGTACGGCGCCGACGCGGTGGCGGCCAACATGAACTACGTCGTCCTGGAGCCGGGGGAGCGCAACACCGAGCACCTGCACCGCTACTCCGAGGACACCATCGTCATCCTCGAGGGGCGCGGCACGGCCGAGGACGTCACCAACGGGGTGAAGCTGAGCTTCGGACCGCGCGACGTCGTCCACATCCCGCCCACGATCGTGCACGCCGTGGCCGCTGACCAGGGCGAGCGTGTGGTGAGCGCCGGTGGGCCGTGCCCGGCCGACCTCGACATGCTCCGCGCTGCCGGGGTCGACGTGGACGCGTTGGGCGCTGAGCTGGGGCTCCCGGTGAACCTGGGATGACCGTCTTCGCCCTCGAGCAGACCGTCCCGGTCCCGGAGCGGCTCGCGGAGAACACCGAGGAGATCTCCTCGCGTGCCGCGGCCGCGCTGCGCGACGGTGCCGACGTCGTGGTGCTCCCCGAGCTCGCGGCGACCGGCTACGTCACCTCGCCCGACGCCGTGGCGCGGGTGGGGCAGCCCGTGGACGGTCCGCTCATCGGCATGCTGAGCGCCCTGACCCGCCACCGCGGGGGGCTCGTGGCCGCCGGCTACGTCGAGTCCGCCGGCGGGGAGCACTTCAACAGCGTCGTGCTGGTCGGCCCCGACGGGCCGCTGCTCAACTACCGCAAGGTGCACCTCTTCGACCGGGAGCTCGACGGCTTCTCGGCGGGCGACCAGCTCCCGGTCGTGGAGACCGAGCACGGCGTGATCGGCGTGTGCGTCTGCTACGACCTCCGGTTCGTCGAGGTGCTGCGCACCCTGTCGCTGCGGGGAGCCGACGTGGTCCTTGCCCCGGCCGCGTGGACGGGCGGGTTCGACTCCTCGGTGCCGGAGACGGGCATGGTCCGGCAGGCCGAGGCGGCCGTGGTCCAGGCCAACCTGGACCAGGTCGCGGTGGTGGCCGTCTCGCAGGCCGGGAGCCACCCCGAGCACGGCGTACGGACCCTCGGCGGCTCGTTGGCGGTGGACGCGTTCGGCGACATCGTCGTTGGTCCACTCTCGCGCACGCAGGCAGACTCGGCACGTGCGGTCATCGACCTCGAGAAGGGGCGGCAGGCACGGGTCCGGTCCGAGCGGATCCGGCCCCGGGACGACCGGCGTACCGATGTCTACGGCGTGCACTACCAGCAGGAGGTCCTGTGAAACCAGCGAGCTTCGACTACGTCCGGCCGCACAGCCTCGAGGAGGCCCTGGCCGAGCTGGCCAAGGACCCCGACGAGACCAAGGTGCTCGCCGGTGGGCAGAGCCTGATCCCGATGATGAACTTCCGGCTGGCCCGGCCCGAACGACTCGTCGACATCAACCGCATCCCCGACCTCGAAGGCATCGAGACGGTCGGCGACCGGGTCGTCATCCGTACCCGCACCCGCCACCTCGTCCTCCAGAACCTCTCGATGCCCACCCCGTTGGGGAGCCTGCTCCGGCACGGCGCCGCCAACGTCGGGCACCTCCCGATCCGCACGCGTGGGACCTTCGGCGGCTCGCTCGCGCACTGCGACGCGGCGTCGGAGTGGTGCCTGGTGGCCAGCCTGCTCGACGCCGACGTGACGGTGCAGAGCCAGGCGCGCGGCAGCCGCACGATACGGGCAGCCGACTTCTTCCTCTCCATCTTCACCACGGCCATGGAGCCCGACGAGATCCTCACCGAGGTGTCCCTGCCGGCGCTCGACGACAGCTATGTCACGGGCATCGCGGAGTTCGCCCGACGCGCGGGCGACTTCGCGATCGTCGCGGCCACCGGAGCGGTCAAGGTGGTGGACGACGTCGTGGCGGACGCGAGGGTCTGCCTGGGCGGCGTGAGCGAGGTGCCCTTCCGCAGTCGCGCGGCCGAGCAGGTCCTGCTCGGTCAGACCTGGACCCCCCAGCTGGTGACGGCGGCTGCCGAAGCCGCGGCCGACGAGGTCGACCCGTCCTCGGACGCTCACGGCGACGCCGACTACCGCCGCGACCTGGTGCGCGCCCTGCTGCCTCGAGCACTCGGGGAGCGGTGACGCGGCGCCATGACCATCACCCAGCCGCCGAACTGGACCGGCCGCAGCCTGCCTCGTGTCGAGGACCCCGCGATCCTGCGCGGCCTCGGCCGCTACGTCGCGGACGTCGCCGCCCGCGACACGTGCATGTACGCCAAGTTCATCCGCAGCCCGTATGCCTCCGGTCGCGTCGTCGCGATCAGCGCCCCGCCGGGTGTGCGGCTCTACACCACTGCTGACCTCGACGGCGTCGGTGACATCGTGGCGGCCCTGGAACGCCCCGACTTCGTCAGCACCGCCCAGCCGATCCTGGCCGGTCCGGTCGTCCGCTTCGTCGGGGAGCCGATCGCCATGGTGCTCGCCGAGACCGAGGCGGCCGCCGAGGACGCCGTCGACCAGGTCCAGGTCGAGATCGAGCAGCTGCCGGCGGTGCTCGGCGTCGAGCAGGCGACGGCGGAGGGTGCTCCGCTCGTGCACGACGTCGAGTTCCCGGGAGACGCCAACACCGTCGTGGACGGCCGGATCCACACGGCAGGCTTCGACGAGGTCTTCGCCGGTGCCGAGCACGTCGTGACCGTGCAGGTCGGATCGGCCCGGCAGAGCGCGATGCCGCTGGAGGCCCGCGCCAGCCACGCGGCGTACGACCCGGGCACCGGACGCACCACCCTGCACGTCACGACCCAGATGCCGCACGTGGTGCGCACCGGCCTCGCCGACGTGCTGGGGATCCGCGAGGACGACCTGCGCGTCATCGCGCCGGACGTGGGCGGTGGCTTCGGGGCGAAGATGGCCCTGGCTCGGGAGGACGTGATGGTCGTCCTCGCCTCGCGCCGGCTGCGCACCAACGTCGCGTGGATCGAGACGCGCGAGGAGAACTTCATGGGCGCCTGGCACAGCCGGGAGCAGGTCTACGACGTCGAGGGTGCCTTCGACGCCGACGGCACACTGCTCGCAGTCCGTGCCGACCTGCGCTGCGATGTCGGGGCGTACAGCTGCTACCCGGTCACCTACGCGGTCGAGCCGTTGATGGCGATGGCGGAGCTCACCGGCCCCTACGCCGTCCGGGAGTACTCGGTCCGCTCCCGGGCCGTGCTGAGCAACAAGTGCCCGATCGCTCCCTACCGCGGCGTGTCCCGGCCCGTCCAGGTCCTCGCGATGGAGCGGCTGATGGACGTGGCCGCGCGGGAGCTGGACATCGACCCCGTCGAGCTGCGGATGCACAACCTGGTGCACGAGTTCCCGCACCGGATCCCCAGCGGTCTGGTGCTCGACAACGCCTCGCACCGCGAGACCCTCGCGGTGGCGGCCGAGATGGCCGACGTCGACGACTTCCGGCGCCGACAGCTGGCGGCGCGCGAGGAGGGCCGGCTGCTCGGCATCGGGTTCTCCTCCTTCGCCGAGCGCACCGGCTACGGCACCCCGGCGTTCGCCGCCCGCTCGGTGCCCTTCGAGCTCAAGAAGACGACCGCGGCCGACGTCATCACCCCTGGTTTCGAGCGCGTCGTGCTCACCATGGACAGCTCGGCCGGCGTGACCGTCCGGATCGGCGCCTCGCCCCACGGTCAGGGCCTGCGGACCTCGCTGGCTCAGGTGGTGTGCGACCAGCTGGGCGTGGCGCCCGCCGACGTCCGGGTCATCCACTCCGACACCGACGCCACCCCCTACGGCTGGGGCAGCTTCGCGAGTCGGGCGATGGTGATGGCAGGCGGTGCGTCCATGCTCGCGGCGAAGGACCTCGCGGCGCGGCTGCGGACCCTGGCCAGCCACCGGCTCGGCGGCCTGCCCGGCGACTTCGAGCTGGTGGATGGCGGTGCCCTCAACCGCGAGACCGGCGAGTCCGTGCCGCTGTTCGTGCTGGCGCGCGACACCTACCACTCCTCGCACCTGATCCCCGACAAGGGCGAGCCCGTCCTCGAGGCGGTCGCCACGTACGACCCGTCGGGCACCTTCGCCAACGCCTGCCACGTCGCCGAGGTGGAGGTCGACCCCGCCACGGGCGCCGTCGCGATCACCCGCTTCCTCGTCGCCGAGGACGCCGGGCGCCTGGTCAACCCCGCCATCGTGGACGGGCAGATCCAGGGCGGCGTCGTCCAGGGCATCGCCAACGCCCTCTACGAGGAGCTGATCTACGACGACCGCGGCGTGCTCGTCACCACGTCGTTGATGGACTACCTGCCGCCGACGCTGCACGAGGTCCCCGACATCGAGATCGCGCACATGAAGACCACGTCCCCGCAGTCGATCACCGGCGCCAAGGGCGTCGGTGAGGGCGGCACCATCGGTGCTCCGGCCGCCGTCGCCAACGCCGTCTCCGACGCGCTCGCGCACCTGGGTGTCCAGGTCAACCACCTCCCCGCCACGCCCCACCGGCTGCGCACCGCCATCCGTGCCGCCCAGTCCCACGCCCAGGAGGCCGCCTCATGAGCACGACCGTCCCGCTCCGCCTCTACGTCAACGGCGAGCGTCACGACATCTCCGTCGAGCCGCGCCGCACCCTGGCCGACGCCCTGCGCGACGACTGCGGTCTCACTGGTACCCACCTGGGCTGCGAGCACGGCGTGTGCGGGGCCTGCACGATCCTCGTCGACGGCAAGCCCACCCGGGCCTGCCTGATGTTCGCCGTGCAGGCCGAGGGATCGTCCATCCGCACCGTCGAGGGCCTCGCACCCGACCAGGAGGAGCTGCACCCGGTGCAGAAGGCCTTCTGGGAGAACCACGGCCTCCAGTGCGGGTTCTGCACGCCCGGCTTCCTCATGCTGGTCGCGGGCCAGCTCGAGGAGAATCCGGACACCGACGAGGAGGAGATGCGCGACGTCCTCTCCTCGAACCTGTGCCGCTGCACCGGCTACCAGAACATCCTCAAGGCGTCGATGGCAGCAGCCGAGGAGATGCGGGGATGATCGGGGCACGGGCCCTGCGGCTCGAGGACCCCGTCCTGCTTCGCGGCGCGGGTCGTTACGCAGCGGACACCTACCACGCCGGCGAGCTGCACATGCGCGTCGTACGCTCCCCGCTGGCCCACGGGCGGATCGCGTCCATCGACGTGTCGGGAGCGCTGGCGCTGGAGGGCGTCCTCGCTGCCTGGACCTACGACGACATCTCCGACCTGCCCGCGATCGGGTTCCGGCTGACCCCGCGCGACGAGCTCCTGCCCTACCGGCAGCCGGTGCTCGCGCGTCGTGAGGTCCGGTACGTCGGGGAGCCGGTGGCCGTCGTCTTCGCAACGTCTGCCTACCTCGCCGAGGACGCCGCCGAGCGGGTGGTCCTCGAGATCGAGCAGCTCCCCGTCCACCTCGACCCCGATGCCACGCCCGTGGAGTGGGTGGACTCCGAGCAAGCCACGTGGGCGGCCGGGCTGCCCGGCACGCTGTCGGCCCAGGACTCCGAGGCCACCACCTTCGTGACCGAGTACGGCGATGTCGACGCCGCCTTCGCGGCCGGCGCGGGGCGGATCATCGAGATGGACGCCGTGATCGGACGGCACACCGGGGTGCCCATGGAATGTCGTGGCCTCGTGGCCCGCTACGACGAGGCCGACGGGCAGCTGGTCATCGACGGTGCCGCCAAGGTGCCGTTCTGGAACCGCGACGCCGTCGCGGAGATGACGGGGCTCACCCCGTCACAGGTCGTGGTGCGGGAGACCCACGTCGGCGGTGGCTTCGGTCCTCGCGGCGAGCTCTACCCCGAGGACGTGCTGGTGGCCCTCGCGGCCGTCCGGCTCCGGGCGCCGGTCAAGTGGATCGAGGACCGCCAGGAGCACCTCATGGCGACCAACCACTCCCGAGCCCAGCACCACCGGTTGCGCGCACTCGTCGAGGACGACGGCTACATCCGGGCCCTCGACGCCTCGTTCACCCTCGACCAGGGCGCCTACATCCGGACGCACGGCGCGACCGTCGGCTCGCTCACCTCGTCGATGCTGCCCGGCCCGTACGTCATCCCGAACTTCCGCGTCCGGGCGCACGTACGACTCACCCACAAGACCCCGCACGGCACCTACCGATCCCCGGGACGCTACGAAGGCACCTTCGCCCGAGAGCGTCTGGTGGACAAGATCGCCTCCGAGCTCGGCCTCGGTCGGGAGCAGGTGCGGCGCCGCAACTTCATCGACGTCGAGCACATGCCCTACGAGCGACCGATCCAGGCGATGGGGACCTCGATGGTCCACGACTCCGGCGACTACGCGCTCCTCCTCGACAAGATGAGCGAGCGCTTCGACTTCGCCGGGATCCGGGCCAAGGTCGCCGAGCGCCGGGAGCAGGGCGAGGCGGTGGGCTTCGGCTTCGGCTACTTCGTCGAGAAGAGCGGCATCGGGCCGGTGGAGGGTGCGCGGCTCTCGGTGGACACCAGCGGGCACGTCACGCTCGCCTGTGGCGCCTCGTCGGTCGGTCAGGGCGTCGACACCGTGCTCGCCCAGGTCGCCGCCGAGACCCTCGGCATCCCGCACGACCGGATCCGGGTGGTGCGAGGCCGCACCGACCAGTTCATCTACGGCCGGGGCGCCTTTGCCACCCGGCTGTCGGTGATGGCCGGCTCGGCGGTGGCGAACGCCGCGGACAACCTGCGCGACAAGGCGCTCCGCGTGGCCGCCCGCAAGCTCCGCGTGAGCGTCGAGGAGCTCGAGCTGACCGACGGCTCGGTGCGGCTCGTGGACGACCCTGCGACGGCGCTCTCGCTGGCCGAGCTGGCCCGGATCCTGGAGCCGCCGCGGGCGGTGGAGGCCAAGGAGGACCCGGGCCTGTCCGCGGACGGCTGGTTCAGCACCGACCACATGACCTATCCCTACGGCCTGCACGCGGCCGTCGTACGTCTCGACCGCGGCACCGGACAGGTCGTGGTGGAGCGCTACCTCGTGGGCTACGACGTGGGTCGCGCACTCAACCCGACGCTCGTCGAGGGACAGATCGCAGGCGGTGTCGCGCAGGGACTGGGCGGCGCCATCTACGAAGAGTTCCTGTACGCCGACGACGGCACGCCGCTGTGCACGACGTTCATGGACTACCTGATCCCCACGGCGCACGAGGTGCCGCCCATCGAGATCCTCGTCACCGAGGACGCGCCCAGCCCGCTCAACCCGCTCGGCGTCAAGGGCGCCGGCGAGGGCGGGACGACGGCCGTCGCCGCGGCGATCGCGTCAGCCGTCGACGACGCCCTCCAGCGGCCCGGATCGATCACGTCGGTGCCGATCCGACCCCAGACCGTGCACGACCTGGCCACGTAGCTGGCCTCCGCTCCACCCCCCAGCCAACACCCAGCCACACCATCTCAAGGAGAAGACGCACCATGCGCATCGTCGACATGACCCACCCCTACAGCATCCACACGCCCGGTTGGGTCGGCTACGCGGGCAACAAGATGTACTACTCGCAGAACCTGCAGACGAACCAGATCGTCTCCCAGCGCATCGAGTCCTCGCTGCACACCGGCACCCACCTCGACGGTCCGATGCACGGCACCGACGGCGGCCTCGACATGGCCTCCCTGCCGCTCGACAAGCTCATCCACCCCGGCGCCATCGTCGACGTCTCCGACGTCGTCAGCGACTGGGACCTGATCGAGCCCGAGCACATCACCCGCAACGTGGAGATCAAGAAGGGCGACATCCTGATCATCCACACCGGGTTCATCGACTACTACCAGGACATGCCCAAGCAGGACCTGGTCCGCTACTTCACGATGCACCCGGGCGGCAGCGCCCGACTCGCCGAGTGGATGGCCGACATGGAGATCCGCTGGTGGGGCATCGACGCCGGCTCCGGTGACCACCCGATGGCCACGACGATCCGCAACATGCGCCCCGACCTGCTCGCGAAGTTCGAGGAGCACGTGGGGATGACGTACAAGGAGTTCTTCGGCGAGTACACCTACACCCACCACATGTCCGGCCGCGAGATCACCTCCGACATCTTCCCGATGCACCACTTGGCCTTCCAGGACGGCTGCATCCACGCGGAGAACGTCGGTGGCGACCTCAAGACCGTCCTCAACCAGCGCGCGATCATCGGCGCGTTCCCGTGGAAGATCGAGGGCGGCGAGGCCTGCCCGTGCCGGATCATGGCGTTCTTCGACTGCGGCGAGGACGAGGTCATCGAGGGCCTGGCCGGTCGGGGCACGGTGGCCTGATATGGCGATGAAGCTCAGCAACGAGTTCGTCGTCGACGCCGGTACGGAGAAGACCTGGGAGCTGCTCAACGACCTCGAGCGCGTCGCGCCGTGCCTGCCCGGCGCGAAGATCACCGGGCGTGACGGCGACGCGTTCCTCGGTGAGGTCAAGATCAAGGTCGGGCCGATCGGCGCCAACCTCCAGGGCGTCGCCCGCTTCGTGGAGACCGACGCGACCGCGAGCCGCGCCGTCATCTCGATGTCGGGCAAGGACCCCAAGGGCGGCACCGCCACCGACGCCACGATGCACGTACGCCTCGAGGAGGTCGACGCTGCCCACACCCGGGTGCTGCTCGACACCGACCTGGAGATCAGCGGGCGGATGGCGCAGTTCGGCCGCGGCGCGATCGCCGACGTCAGCAACCGGCTGATCGGGCAGTTCACCGACAACCTCGGAGCCCTCGTGGCCGGGGCGCCCGCTGCGGGCGCGTCGACGAACGCAGCCACCGGTGGGTCTGCTTCGGCGGCCGCGGTGTCCGCCGCCGCGCCGGCCGAGGCCTCCTCGGACCTCAACATCCTGGCGGTCCTCGGACCGACGATCCTGCGTCAGGCGGGTCCCCCGCTGGCGGGGCTCGTGGTCGGCCTGGTCGTCGGCCGGATCCTGGGCCGGCGCAAGGGCGGTGGCGCGACGGCGTCGGTGGACCCGTGGGCCGACGCGCGCCTCAACGCCTGGTTGGAGACCCGGCTCGACGCGAGGGGCCTGCGATGAGCCGGCTCGACGCTCTCACGCCCGAGGTCCTGCGTCCCGACCAGCGTGAGGTCTACGACGCCATCGCGGGTGGCCCCCGGGCCAGCGGCAAGCAGCTCTTCGAGCTCAAGGGTGCCGACGGCTCGCTCAACGGCCCCTTCGGCATCATGGTGCTGGCGCCCTCGGTGGGCATGAAGCTCCAGGCGCTCGGGGCCGCGATCCGCTACCGGACGTCGATGTCCGACCGGGGTCGCGAGATCGCGATCCTGGTCGTCGCGGTCGAGACCGCCAGCGAGTTCGAGTGGTACGCCCACGAACGGGTCGGCCGGGCCGTGGGCCTGACCGACGCCGAGCTCGACGCCCTGCGCGAGGGCAGCTTCACCTCGACCGATCCCGACGAGGAGGCGATCGCCCGCTTGTGCGAGTCGTTGATGCGCGACGAGCGGCTCGACGACGCGGAGTTCGCGTCCGTCGTCGACGTCCTGGGTGAGGCCCAGGTCGCCGAGGTCACCACCTTGGTCGGCTACTACCGCACGCTGGCGCAGCTCATGGACGTCTTCGCCGTGCGAGCACCCGACAGCGCCCCGGCGGGCGCGCCCGAAAGGACGAACTGATGATGAAGGCGCTACGACGGATGTCGCCCGGCCGGCTCGAGGTGCAGGACGTGTCCGCACCCGGGGCCGCCTCCGCGGAGGAGGTGCTGGTGGACATGGCGTTCGCGTCGGTCAACCCGTTCGACGCCCAGGTGCTGCGCGGCGAGATCGGCGACGGCAGCCTGGTGATCACCCTCGGCGCCGAGGGCAGCGGCACGGTGGAGGGCCGACCGGTGCAGGTCTCCGGCGCCGGCCTCGGCGTCGTACGCGACGGCACCTTCGCACCCCAGGTCCTCGCCCCGCGGGCGGCGGTCCGGCCCCTGGCCGACGACGCCGACCTGGCGCTGGCCGCCACCGCGGGCATCGCCGGCAAGACCGCCTGGCGCGCCATCCACCAGCTGGCCGGGGTCCGCGCCGACGACACCGTGCTGGTGCTCGGCGCCTCGGGTGGCGTGGGGACGTTCGCCGCGCAGCTGGCACGCACCACCGGGGCGCGCGTGCTCGCCCACACCGGCAACACCGAGAAGGCCGACCGACTCGGTGAGCTGGGCCTGGACGCGTTGGTGGCCGACGACCCGGGAGCCGTGGCGCAGGCCGTCGCCGACCTCGGAGTCAGCGTGGTCCTCGACCCGCTGGGTGGCGACTACGTGGCGGCGCTGCTGCCCGTCGTGGCACCGGCCGCGCGGGTGGTGACGTACGGCATCCTGGCCGGGCGCACGACGACCCTCGACCTGGGCACGCTCTACGGCAAGGGGATCTCGATCGTCGGCACGTCCGGCGGGACCACGCCGCCCGAGGACGCCAACGCCGCACTCGAGGGGGCGCTGGCCGCCGTCCTCGACGGCAGCGTCGTCGTCGACCACGAGGTGCTGCCACTGGCCGAGGGCACGGCAGCGTTCGAGCGGCTCGCGGAGCGCTCGGTCAACGGCAAGCTGCTCCTGGGCATGTAGCCCGAAGGGGTCGACGATGCGCGAGGTGCTCGCCGAGCTCCTGCAGTGGTGGGAGGCCGACGAGGAGGTCGGTGTCGGCACGGTGGTGGCGACCTTCCGGTCCGCGCCACGCCCTCCGGGGGCCTCGATGTTGGTCGGCCCGGACGGCACGGCCGTCGGGTCGGTGTCCGGCGGCTGTGTCGAAGGTGCGGTCTACGAGCTGGCCCAGACCGCCGTGGACTCCGGTGTCCCCGTGCTGCAGCGCTACGGAGTCTCCGACGACGACGCGTTCGAGGTCGGTCTCACGTGTGGCGGCATTCTCGACGTGTTCGTCGAGAAGGTCTCGCGTGCGACCTTCCCCGAGCTCGGCGCCATCGCCGCGGACGTCGCAGCGGAGCGGCCGGTTGCGGTGGCGACCGTCGTCGAGCACCCGGATCCGACGTGGGTCGGTCGGCGGCTGGTCGTGCGACCGGACGGCCTCACCGGATCGCTGGGCTCGGCGCGCGCCGATGACGCCGTCCACGACGACGCCCTCGGGCTGCTCGCGGCCGGGCACCACGCCACGCTCTCCTACGGTCCGGACGGTGAACGCCGCGGGGAGGGCATGCGGGTCTTCGTGTGGGCCTTCGCCCCGCCGGCGCGGATGCTCGTCTTCGGAGCGATCGACTTCGCGGCCGCGGTCGCGCGGATGGGCACCTTCCTGGGCTACCGCGTCACGGTGTGCGACGCCCGTCCGGTGTTCGCGACCACCGCCCGCTTCCCCGGCGTCGACGAGGTCGTCGTCGACTGGCCGCACCGCTACCTGGCCGCCGAGGTCGACGCGGGCCGGATCGACGCACGCACCGCGGTGTGCGTGCTCACCCACGACCCGAAGTTCGATGTCCCCCTGCTCGAGGTGGCGCTGCGACTGCCGGAGGTAGCATACGTCGGGGCGATGGGGTCGCATCGCACCCACGAGGACCGGATCACGCGCCTGCGTGAGGCGGGCCTGACGCCACACGAGATCGGCCGCCTCTCCTCCCCGATCGGCCTCGACCTCGGCGCGCGCACGCCCGAGGAGACCGCCGTCGCGATCGCTGCCGAGATCATCGCGGTGCGCTGGCGCGGCACCGGTGACCGGCTGAGCGAGACCGAGGGACGCATCCACCGCTCTCTGGCGTGATCAACCTCTGTTGAAACGCTTTCAATCATGCTAAATTCTCGCCACGGGCACGAGCCACCGTTGCCGCTGGAGGGAGAACCGGATGGACAAGGTCGTCGTCAGTGCTGCCGAGGCGGTTGCCGACATCCCGGACGGCGCGACCCTCGCGGTCGGTGGGTTCGGGTTGTGTGGCATCCCGTCGGTGTTGATCGCCGCTCTGCTGGAGGCGGGTACGACCGACCTCGAGGCGGTGTCGAACAACTGTGGTGTCGATGACTGGGGGCTGGGCCGGCTCCTCAGCGCTGCTCGCCTGCGTCGCGTGATCGCGTCGTACGTGGGGGAGAACAAGGAGTTCGCGCGGCAGTACCTCTCGGGCGAGCTGGAGGTGGAGCTGACCCCGCAGGGCACCCTGGCGGAGCGGTTGCGGGCGGGTGGTTCGGGGATCCCGGGGTTCTACACCGCCACGGGGGTCGGCACCCAGGTCGCCGAGGGTGGGCTGCCGTGGCGGTACGACTCCGAGGGCAACGTGATCGTGTCGTCGCCGCCGAAGGAGACCAAGGTCTTCGCTGTGCCCGAGGGGGAGGGCGGCCGTGTTGATCGTGAGTTCGTCCTGGAGGAGGCGATCGTGGCGGACTTCGGTCTGGTGCGGGCGTGGAAGGGCGATCGTCACGGGAATCTGGTCTTCCGGGACTCGGCGCGGAACTTCAACCCGTTGGCGGCGATGTCGGGGCGGGTCACGATCGCGGAGGTCGAGGAGCTGGTCGAGCCGGGCGAGCTGGATCCCAACGAGGTCCACACCCCGGGTGTGTACGTGCAGCGCGTCGTCGCGCTGACGCCCGAGCAGGCCGCGGACAAGCGGATCGAGAAGGTCACCACACGCAGGCGGGAAGGCTGATCAGTCATGGCGTGGAGTCGTGAGGAGATGGCGGCCCGGGCGGCCTCGGAGCTGGTCGATGGGTCGTATGTGAACCTGGGGATCGGGTTGCCGACGTTGGTGCCGAACTATGTCGCCGATGACGTGGAGCTGGTGCTGCAGTCGGAGAACGGCATCCTCGGTGTGGGGGCGTACCCCTTCGAGGGTGAGGAGGACCCGGACCTGATCAACGCGGGCAAGGAGACGGTGACCCTGCGCAAGGGCGCGTCGTTCTTCGACTCCGCCCAGAGCTTCGGGATGATCCGCGGCGGGAAGATCGATGCCGCGATCCTCGGGGCGATGCAGGTCTCCGCGACCGGTGACATCGCGAACTGGATGATCCCGGGGAAGATGGTCAAGGGCATGGGTGGCGCGATGGACCTGGTCCACGGCGCGAAGCGGGTGATCGTGCTGATGGAGCACACCGCCAAGGACGGGTCGTTGAAGATCCTCGACGAGTGCGACCTGCCCTACACCGGCAAGCGGGTGGTGCAGCGGATCATCACTGACCTCGCGGTCATCGACGTGATCGACCCCGCCACCGGTGAGGTCGCCCCGTCGGGCACCCTGGGCGACCGGGCCCTCAAGCTCGTCGAGCTCGCCCCGGGCGTGACCGAGGACGAGGTCCGGGAGAAGACCCAGCCGACGCTCGTGACCGCGTGACCGAAGGCCCGTCGTGACCCGGAGTCGCGGGGCAACCGTCCTTGACCTGGTGACCATCCTGCTCGTCGCGGCGTGCCTGCGGCCGGCCATCACGAGCATGGGCCCGGTGCTCGACGAAGTGGGTCGCGACGCCGGCATCAGTCACGCCGGCCTGGGCCTGCTCGGGGC
>Ga0073899_10001118_pt1 | contig 24578 bp, 20 predicted proteins | sample KloWWTmetaKNB5Ph_FD_88975 | JGI IMG/M metagenome (GOLD analysis project Ga0073899, IMG submission 88975) | Active sludge microbial communities from Klosterneuburg, Austria, studying microevolution and ecology of nitrifiers - Klosterneuburg... | ecosystem: Engineered > WWTP > Aerobic digester >... | reverse complement strand
GTGACAATGTGGCGATCACGGTCGAGTTGGGGAAGCCGATCGCGATGGACGAGGGTCTGCGGTTCGCGATCCGTGAGGGTGGCCGCACCGTCGGCGCCGGCCGCGTCACCAAGATCACCAAGTAACGATTTCTAGCGACCTGGTCGAAGAACGACCGGAAAGGCAACCATGCCGAAAAACGACAAGCGGGTGAAGATCACCCTGGAATGCACCGAGTGCCGTCGGCGCAACTACATCACCATGAAGTCGAAGATCAACGATCGCGAGCGCATGGAGATGAAGAAGTACTGCTCGCACGACCGCCGACACACGACCCACAAGGAAACGCGATAGTCGGAGGCCTCCGCAGAGGGCGGCTGGTAGCGTTACCCGTCGCCCTTGCAGAGGGCAGTAGCTCAGCTGGTAGAGCATCGGTCTCCAAAACCGACGGTCGGGGGTTCGAATCCCTCCTGCCCTGCTATTCCGCCCCGTAGATCGCGTCACAGAACCGAGCGCACATGTCATTGGACGACCTGAACCGAGAGCAGAAGCGGTCCCTCAAGAAGATGGGGGCGATCGACGAGCAAGGTCGTCCGACGCGCGCCCCGGCACCGCAAGCACGCAAGACTGCCGATGACCGGGTTGGGCCGATCGAATATTTGTCCGAAGTGCGCGACGAGATGCGCAAGGTGGCCTGGCCGAAATGGCCCGAGGTCCGCCGCTTCTCGATCATCGTGCTGGTCACGGTGGTGGTCTACATGGCGATCATCTTCGGATTTGATTCGCTCTTCGGGTTGCTCTCCAACTGGCTGTACGACTGATACGAATGATGACGGACGATTTGACGAACGACACCCCCAACGCCGAGCAGACCACCGACGAGGCAACGACCAACGACGAGCTCGTTGACTCGTCCTTCGACCTGACCACCGAGGGCGACGACGCGGCCGAAGCCGCGGAGGCCGACACCGATGAAGAAGAGGCCGAGCCGGTCGACGATCCGTGGACGCGTCCAGGCGCCTGGTACGTGGTGCACACCCAGTCGGGCTACGAGAAGAAGGTCACCGCCAACCTCAACGCGCGAATCCTGTCGATGAACATGGAGGAGCGCATCCACGAGATCGTCATCCCGATGGAAGAGGTCGAGGAGTTCAAGAACGGCAAGAAGCAGGTCGTCCAGAAGAAGGTCTTCCCCGGCTACCTGTTGGTCCGCTGCCACATGGACGACGAGTCGTGGTATTGCATCCGCAACACGCCAGGGGTCACCGGCTTCGTCGGTCAGAGCCGTCATGGACAAAAGCCAACCCCGCTGTCGCGCCGCGAGGTGCAAACCTTCCTGTCGGCCAAGGGTGACGGCACCGGCGGCATGCCAGCGCGCAAGAAGCCCAAGCTGGAATACGAAGTGGGCGAAAGCGTGCGCGTCAAGGAAGGCCCGTTCGCTGACTTCGCCGGCACGATCGCCGAAATCAACGCCGACCACATGAAGCTCAAAGTGCTGGTCAACATCTTCGGCCGGGAAACCCTGGTCGAAATGGAATTCTCTCAAGTCTCGAAGCTGTAAGGAACCGTCATGGCAAAGAAGAAAGTCGCTGCGATCGTCAAGATCCAGATCCCGGCCGGCAAGGCCACCCCCGCACCGCCGGTCGGTACCGCACTCGGTCCGCACGGTGTGGCGATCATGGACTTCGTCAAGCAGTACAACGCTGCCACCGAAGCCCAGGCTGGCACGATCATCCCGGTGGAGATCACGATCTTCGAAGACCGCACCTTCACCTTCGTGCTGAAGACTCCGCCGACGCCGGTGTTGTTGCGTCAGAAGGCAGGCATCGACCGGGCGTCGGCGACGCCGAGCAAGTCGGTCGCCGGGTCGGTCACCGAGGCCGATATCGAAGACATCGCCAACATCAAGATGCCTGACCTGAACGCCTACGACCTGGAAGCTGCCAAGCAGCAGGTCCGTGGTACTGCCCGATCGATGGGCATCGTCGTCAAGTAGATCAATAATTCTCAACCACACAGTCTGGACCGGGATGACCTCGCCCGGCCGGCTATCACCCCGAGGGAGACATTCATGTCCGGTAAGAAGTACACCGACGCGGCGAAGCAGTTCGACCGTGATCAACTGTTCACCCCGACCGAGGCGCTGACCTTGGTCGCCCGCCTGGCCAGCGCCAAGTTTGACGAAGGCGTCGACGTTGCCGTCCGTTTGGGCGTCGACCCGCGCAAGGCTGACCAGATGGTCCGCGGCACCGTGGCGCTGCCCGAGGGCACCGGCAAGGACGTGCGCGTTGCCGTGTTCGCCACCGGCGAAGCCGCCCAGGAAGCCCGCGACGCGGGTGCCGACGTGGTCGGCGCCGACGACCTGGCCGAAAAGATTCAGGCCGGCCAGATGGACTTCGACTTGGCGATCGCCACCCCCGACATGATGCCCCTCGTCGGCCGTCTGGGTCGTGTGCTTGGCCCGCGTGGTTTGATGCCGAACCCGAAGACCGGCACGGTGACCACCGACGTCGGTCGCGCCGTCGGCGAATTCAAGGGCGGCAAGGTCGAGTACCGCACCGACCGCTACGGCAACGTCCACGTCACGATCGGCAAGGCCAGCTTCGAGCCGGCCAAGCTGGAGCGCAACTTCCGCGCCGTGCTCGAGGAACTCCAGCGGGCCAAGCCCGCCTCGTCGAAGGGCCGTTATCTGCGCAAGATCAGCGTGTCGTCGACGATGGGCCCCGGCGTGCGCATCGACACCACCCGCCTGCGCCCCGAATCCTGATCCGTTACGCGAAGAACCCGGCACCAGATGTAACCGTTACATCTGGTGCCGGGTTCTTCGCGTAACCGGTATCGTTGTTCCCCGACATATCAACCGGTCGCTTGCCGAAGACCGCTGGTTCCGTTACGGACGAATGGGCACCTGCCCGCCAGCCGAGGTGAATTTCGCCCGGACACGATGATGCAGTTCTGCTGCCGCCTTCGTGCTCCTTGCGGTGTTCACGTGTGTGAGCACCCCGAGTAGCAGCACGAAGGAGGTGAAAATGACAGAAGTGAACGACAAGCCACAGCGCATTGCCAAGGCGTCGAAGATTGACGAGATCACGACCAAGCTTGCCGAGTCTGACGCGGTGATCGTCACCGAATACCGCGGTCTGACCGTTGGCCAGCTGGCGGCATTGCGCCGTCAACTGCGCGACGCTGGCGCGGAATACAAGGTGTACAAGAACACCCTGGCAATCCGCGCCGCCGCCGCCGCTGGCATCGAAGGGCTCGACGAGATCCTCGTCGGTCCCAGCGCATTGGCGTTCGTCAGTGGCGACGTCGCCGCGGCGGCCAAGGCACTGAAGGACGGGGCGAAGGCCACTCCGGCGCTCGTCCTCAAAGGCGGCGTGATGGCCGGCAAGACGCTGTCCGCCAAGGACATCGAGGCGCTCGCCGACCTGCCCAGCCGCGAGGTTCTGCTGGCCCAGATCGCCGGTGCGTTCCAAGCACCGCTCGTCAAGACCGCTGGTCTGTTGCAGGCCCTGCCGCGCAACCTGGCCTACGGCCTGAAGGCATTGATCGATCAGAAAGAAGCGGCGTAACGCCGGTTCTGCAGACGCGGCCCTGGCCGCACCACACCCACATTTCAAAAATTTCATTCAAGGAGAAACCATCATGGCTATTGGCAAGGACGAGATCCTCGACGCCATTTCCAACCTCACGGTGCTCGAGCTCAGCGAGCTGCTCACCGCGTTCGAAGAGAAGTTCGGCGTCACCGCCGCAGCTCCGGTGGCCGTCGCCGCTGCCGGCGCCCCCGCAGCCGGTGCACCGGTGGAAGACGAGAAGGATGAGTTCGACGTCATCCTGACCGACGCCGGCGCCCAGAAGATCCAGGTCATCAAGGTCGTGCGCGAGCTGACCAGCCTGGGTCTGAAGGAAGCCAAGGACCTGGTCGACGCAGCCCCGAAGCCGGTCCTGGAGAAGGCCAACAAGGACGCCGCCGAGGCCGCCAAGGCCAAGCTCACCGAGGCCGGCGCGAGCGTCGAAGTCAAGTAATCCCGCTCGTTAGCGAGTTTCGGGCGCGCCAGTCGAGCCCGAAACCGGCGAACGGTGAGACAATTCGCTACGGGGCCCGGTCGATCACGACCGGGCCCCGTTTGCGTTCGGAAATCCTTGACAAAGCGTGATCAGACGCTTACCGTGCGCCCCTAGAAAAGCCGCCGGGCGAGTTCCCGGAAGCGGTTGACGTTTGGTGTCCCGCAACGTAGGCTTGTCTGTTGCCGTGCGTCCCGTTTGTCCACTGTCGTTTTCGTGGTCGTTTCGTCGCGCCCTGACACCCGCCCGCCCCACTCTCATCTGGAGTAACTGATGGCTTCTCGTTCCGTGTCCCGTGAGCGGTATTCGTTCGCCAACCTGACCGAGCCCTTGGAAATGCCGGACCTGATTGCCGTCCAGCGCGAGAGCTTCAAGTGGTTCCTTGCCGAAGGCCTCGGCGAGGCGTTCCGCGACATCAGCCCAATCAAGGACTTCAGCGAAGCCCTGCAGCTCGAGTTGGAGTTTCGCTCGGACGACGAGGATCACAACCCCGGCCCGAAGTACACCGCCGAGCACTGCCGCGAGCACGACCTGACCTACTCGACCCAGATCTACGTCGACGCTCGGTTCATGAACCGCAACACCGGTGAAATCAAGGAACAGAACGTGTTCCTTGGCGACTTCCCGATGATGACCGACAAGGGCACGTTCATCATCAATGGCACCGAACGTGTCGTCGTCTCGCAGCTGGTCCGTAGCCCTGGCGTGATCTTCGAGCCGGGCGAGCGATTCCGCCTGCGTAACCTCAGCAAGCACCAGCTGGTCAAGGGTACGATCCACCCGTACCGCGGCGAGTGGCTGGAGTTCGACGTCGAGCACAAGCCGGGCAAGGACGACACCGCCGGGACCCGCGTGGCCCGCAAGCGGCGGATGGGTATCTTCACCTTGCTGCGCGCCTGCGGCTACGACGAGGAGCACGCTCCCGGTTTCCTGGACCGCTTCGTCAACCACTTCGATTTCCTCGAAGGCCAGTGGGAGAAGGAAAAGACGATCGCCCCGACGCAGAACGAAGCGTTGGTCGAGATCTATAAGCGCGCTCGCCCGGGCGAGCCGCCGACGGTCGAGTCCGCTCGCGCCTATTTCCGTAATGCGTTCTTCGAGAACCGCCGGTACGACCTCAGCCGTGTCGGGCGCTACAAGCTCGACCGCAAGCTGGGCACCGAGATCGACAAGCTCGACTCGCTGTTCGGCAAGGGCACCCGCGAACTGGGCGCGTTCTTCCACGTCGACCAGGACGACCCGAACAAGCGCAGCCTGGACAGCGATCCCGACGATGTCGATGTGCTGCGCCCGAACGAAATTCTGGCCGCGGTCAGCTACATGCTGCACCTGGTCAAGCAGGAGCCCGGCTACCGCCTGGACGACCAGGACCACTTCGCCAACCGCCGCATCCGCAGCGTTGGCGAGCTGATTCAGAACCAGGTGCGCATCGGCCTCAGCCGGATGGAGCGCGTCGTACGCGAGCGGATGACCACCCAGGACGTCGAAGCGATCACGCCCACCACGCTGGTCAACATCCGCCCGGTCGTCGCCGCGATCAAGGAGTTCTTCGGCACCTCGCAGCTGTCGCAGTTCATGGACCAGGTCAACCCGCTGTCGGGGATGACCCACCGCCGCCGTCTGTCGGCGCTCGGCCCTGGTGGTCTGAGCCGCGAACGCGCCGGGTTCGAAGTCCGCGACGTGCACTTCAGCCACTACGGCCGGATGTGCCCGATCGAGACGCCGGAAGGGCCGAACATCGGTCTGATCGGTGCCCTGTCGACCTTCGCCCGGGTGAACCCCTACGGCTTCATCGAGACGCCGTACCGTGTCGTCAAGAACGGCAAAGTGACCAACGAGATCCGCTACATGGCCGCCGACGAAGAGGAGAATTACGTCGTCGCCCAGGCGAACACGCCGATCAACGCCGACGGTTCGTTCCGCGACGAGCGCATTCTGGTGCGCCGCAGCCCGCAGGCCGCCAGCCTGGAAGACCTGCGCAAGATGCTCGAAGCCGAGAGCTTCTTCGGTGCCACCACCGACATCGCCGCGGTCCCGCCGGAAGAAGTGTCGCTGATGGACGTCAGCCCGAAGCAGATCGTTTCCGTCGGTACGGCGCTGATCCCGTTCCTCGAGCACGACGACGCCAACCGTGCGCTGATGGGCGCCAACATGCAGAAGCAGGCCGTACCGTTGGTGCGCGCCGAGGCGCCGTACATCGGCACCGGTATCGAGGACCGTGTCGCTCGCGACTCGGCCGACCTGATCCAGGCAGATGGCCCGGGTGAGGTTGTCGAGGTCAGCGGCTCGTCGATCACCGTCAACTACACCGAGGGCGGCAAGAAGGTCTACAACCTGTCGAAGTTCCGTCGCTCGAACCAGGACACGTGCATCAACCATCGCGTCCGCGTCAAGGAAGGCGACACGCTCGTCAAGGGCACGATCATCGCCGACGGCCCGTCGACCGACCATGGCGAACTGGCGCTGGGCAAGAACCTGCTCGTCGCCCTGATGCCGTGGGAGGGCTACAACTTCGAGGACGCGATCATCCTCAGCGAGCGTCTCGTCCGAGACGATGTGCTGACCTCGATCCACATCCACGAACACGAAGTCGACGCCCGCGACACCAAGTTGGGCCCGGAAGAAATCTCCCGCGACATCCCCAACCTGTCCGACGACATCCTGCGCGACCTTGACGACCGCGGCATCATCCGCGTCGGTGCCGAAGTCGGCCCCGGCGACGTGCTGGTCGGCAAGGTCACCCCGAAGGGCGAGACCGAGCTGACCCCCGAGGAGCGTCTGCTGCGGGCGATCTTCGGTGAGAAGGCCCGCGAGGTGCGCGACACCAGCCTGAAGGTGCCCCACGGCGAGAACGGCAAGGTCATCGACGTCAAGGTGTTCACCCGTGAAGACGGCCATGAACTGCCCCCGGGCGTCAACGAACTGGTCCGCGTCTACGTCGCCCAGAAGCGCAAGATCTCGGTTGGCGACAAGCTGGCCGGACGCCACGGAAACAAGGGCGTGATCTCCAAGATCCTGCCGGTGGAAGAGATGCCGTACATGGCCGACGGAACACCGGTCGACATCATTCTGAACCCGCTCGGCGTTCCCAGCCGAATGAACGTTGGTCAGGTGATGGAAGCACATCTCGGCTACGCCGCACGGTGGGGTTGGATCGACCCGAAGACCAACAAGACCGTTGGCGACAAGCCGGTACGTGGCACCGAGACCAAGTCGCGGCCGAACACCCAGCCGGCGACGTTCATCGCCACCCCGGTGTTCGACGGCGCCCAGTGGGACGAAGTCGAAGTGGCCGGGAAGCACCCGACCATCCAGGAGATCCTGCGCAACATCAACCCCGAGTCCGAAGAAGGGGCGCGCCTGATTCAAGACAACGGCAAGATGCAGTTGTTCAACGGTCGCACCGGCGAGCCGTACGACAACCCGATCACGGTTGGCTACATGTACATCCTGAAGCTGGCCCACCTGGTCGACGACAAGATCCACGCTCGTTCAACGGGCCCGTACTCGATGATCACCCAGCAGCCGCTCGGCGGTAAGGCCCAGTTCGGTGGCCAGCGCTTCGGTGAAATGGAAGTCTGGGCGCTCGAGGCCTACGGCGCGGCGTACTGCCTGCAAGAGCTGCTGACGATCAAGTCCGACGACGTGCTTGGTCGCGTCAAGGTCTACGAGGCGATCGTCAAGGGCGAGAACATCCCCGAGCCCGGCATCCCCGAAAGCTTCAAAGTGCTGATGAAGGAAATGCAGGCGCTGTGCCTCAACGTCGAGGTCCTGCAGGCCGACGGTGAGCTGATCGAGATGCGTGATCTGGACGATGACGTGTTCCGTGCCACCGAAGAGCTGGGCATCGACATCAGCCGCCCCGAACGCGGCACCGACGAAGATGACCGCGAACGCGAAGCCCGCCGGGCGGCCCGTAACGCGAGCTACTGAGCGACCACGAACTGACTGACGAACGACGAGGACGAGAGACAACACCATGCTTGATGTGAACATGTTCGACCAGCTCAAGATCGGGTTGGCCACGGCTGACCAGATTCGTTCCTGGGCCAACTACAACGAAGTCAAGAAGCCGGAAACGATCAACTACCGCACGCTGCGTCCAGAAAAGGACGGCCTGTTCTGCGAGAAGATCTTCGGGCCAACCCGCGACTGGGAGTGCTACTGCGGCAAGTACAAGCGGGTCCGCTTCAAGGGCATCGTCTGCGAGCGCTGCGGTGTCGAAGTCACCCGCTCGAAGGTTCGCCGCGAGCGGATGGGCTTCATCGAGCTCGCCGCCCCCGTCGTGCACATCTGGTATCTGCGCGGCACACGCAGCTGGCTGGCCTACCTGCTCGCCGGGATCGAGCCGAAGGAAGAACTGAAGGCCAAGCAGCTCGAGAAGGTCATCTACTTCGCCGCCAACCTGGTCACCTGGGTCGACGAGGACAAGCGCCACGAAGAGCTGTCCAACCTGGAAGCCGAATACTTGGAAGAGCGCGACGCGATCGCCAAGGACCTGGAGCTGGCGATCGACCGCCGCTATAAGGAACTGGAGGACGAGGCTGCCAAGTCCGAGGCCGAGGGCGCCGACGCGCGCAAGCTGAAGAACACAGCCGAGAAGGACGTCGCCGCGATCCGCGAGCGCTACGAGATGGAACTCGACCTGCTGCAGCGCACCTGGGACGAGTTCAAGAGCCTGCACAGCCGGTTGATCATCGACGACGAGATGCTGTGGCGCGAGCTGCGCGACCGTTACGGCGACTACTTCGAAGGCGGCACCGGGGCCGACGCGATCAAGTCGCTGATCGACCGGATCGACTTTGACGTCGAAGAAGAGCGTCTGCGCGAAGCGATCGACCACACCTCCAGCGGACGCAAGCCGCTGTCGGCCCAACGCCGTCAGAAGGCGATCAAGCGGTTGAAGATCGTTGCCTCGTTTAACCAGCGAGACGAGAGCGGCAAGCGGTTGAACGATCCGAAGGCGATGATCTTGGACGTCGTCCCGGTGATCCCGCCGGAACTGCGCCCGATGGTCCAGCTCGACGGTGGCCGCTTCGCCACCTCGGACTTGAACGACCTGTATCGCCGAGTGATCAACCGCAACAACCGACTGAAGCGGCTGCTCGATCTGGGCGCTCCCGAGATCATCGTCAACAACGAAAAGCGAATGCTGCAGGAGGCCGTCGACGCGCTGTTCGACAACGGCCGGCGCGGGCGTCCGGTCACCGGGCCGGGCAACCGTCCGCTGAAGTCGCTGTCCGACATGTTGAAGGGCAAGCAGGGCCGGTTCCGTCAGAACCTGCTCGGCAAGCGCGTCGACTACTCCGGTCGTTCGGTCATCGTCGCCGGTCCGACGCTGAAGCTGCACCAGTGCGGTCTGCCCAAGCTGATGGCCCTGGAATTGTTCAAGCCATTCGTGATGAAGCGCCTGGTCGATGTCGAGCTGGCCCAGAACATCAAGTCTGCCAAGCGGATGGTCGAGCGTCGTCGCCCGCAGGTGTGGGACGTGCTGGAAGACTGCATCAAGGAACACCCGGTGCTGTTGAACCGTGCGCCAACCCTGCACCGTCTCGGTATCCAGGCGTTCGAGCCGGTGCTGGTCGAGGGCAAGGCGCTGCAGATCCACCCGCTGGTGTGCACCGCGTTCAACGCCGACTTCGACGGCGACCAGATGGCCATCCACGTGCCGCTGTCGGCCGAAGCGCAGGCCGAGGCCCGCGTGCTGATGCTCAGCGCCAACAACATCCTGTCCCCGGCGTCGGGTCGCCCGATCGTGACCCCCAGCCAGGACCTGATCATCGGCGGGTACTACCTGACCGAGCTGATCGAGGATGCCAAGGGCGCCGGGCGAACCTTCCGCCACCTGTGGGAAGTGCTGCGCGCCGTCGACGAGGGTTCGTTGAACCTGCACGCCCCGATCACGGTGCGCGCCCCGATGATCGGCGACGAGCCGGCCGGGACCTATCAGACCACCGCTGGCCGGATGCTGTTCGAAAGCGCGCTCCCGGCGGACTACAGCCGTCGCTTCGGTCACGTCGATGGCACGGTCAAGAAGCGCGAGATGGGCGTGATGGTCGAGCGCTTGTCCGACAACTACTCGAAGTCGGAAGTCGCTGCGGCGCTCGACGCGATGAAGAACCTGTGCTACCGCTATGCCTCGCAGAGCGGGCTGACGGTGTCGATCGACGACGTCAAAACGCCGAAGGCCAAGAAGGGCCTGCTCGACGAGCACGAGGCCTTGGCTGACAAGGTCGAGACCCAGTTCCGTCGTGGGATCATCACCGACGGCGAGCGCCGTCAGCAGGAAGTCCGCATCTGGACCGACGCCACCGCCGCCGTGCAGAAGGCGATGGAGGAAGAGTTCAAGGCTCAGCGCTTCAACCCGATCGACATGATGGTCGGCTCGGGAGCCCGAGGGAACATGACCCAGATGCGTCAGATCGCCGGGATGCGTGGCCTGGTGGCCAACCCTCGTGGTGACATGATTCCCCGCCCGATCAAGCGCAACTTCCGCGAGGGCCTGGAGACGCTGGAATACTTCATCGCCACCCCGGGTGCACGTAAGGGATTGGTCGACACCGCGCTGCGTACCGCCGACTCGGGTTACCTGACCCGCCGTCTGGTCGACGTCGCCCAGGAACTGATCATCCGCGAGGAGGACTGCGGCACGACGCTCGGTCTGTGGATCGAAAACGTCGAGCCCGACACGGCCAACAAGCGCGCCTACTTGGAGACCAAGCTGTTCGCTCGGGCGTTGTCGCAAGACGTCACCCTGGCCGACGGCACGGTGCTCGAGCGCAACCGTCTGATCGGCGACGACGAGATGGAGATGCTGCGCGATGACGACACCGTCAAGCGCGTCCGTGTTCGTTCCGTGCTGACCTGTGACGCCGAGCTCGGCGTCTGCGCAGCGTGCTACGGCTTGTCGCTGGCCACCCGCAAGGGCATCGAACTCGGCGAAGCGGTCGGTGTTATCGCCGCCCAGTCGATCGGTGAGCCCGGCACCCAGCTGACGATGCGTACCTTCCACACCGGTGGTGTGGCCGGTAAGGACATCGCTGGTGGTCTGCCGCGCGTGGTCGAGCTGTTCGAGGCTCGTACGCCGCGTGGTTCGGCCCGTCTGGCCAAAGCCAGCGGCGTCGTCCACGTTGGCGAGGACGAGGGCAAGGGCATCCCGGTCACCGTGCACGACAACGAAGGCGTCGAGCACTTGCTGATGCTGCCTACCGGCAGCCGCCCGGCCGTGATCGACGGCCAGGAGGTCAAGGCTGGCGATCCGATCACCGACGGTCCGTACGACCCGAAGGAGATCATGGAGATCAAGGGCATCCGCGCCACCCAGGACTACCTGGTCGAGGAAGTCCAGAAGGTCTACCGCGACCAGGGTGTGTCGATTCACGACAAGCACATCGAGCTGATCGTGCGCCAGATGACCCGCCGGATCGGCGTGCAGGAGCCCGGCGATTCCGGCTTCCTGCCCGGCGAACGGGCCGACGGCAAGGTGTTCCGCGACACCAACCGGCGGATGGTCGAGGAGTCGAAGAAGCCCGCCGAGGGTCGTCCCGAACTGATGGGGATCACCAAGGCGTCGTTGGCCACCGAGAGCTGGCTGTCGGCCGCCTCGTTCCAGGAGACCACCCGGGTGCTCACCGAGGCCGCAATCGACGGCCGCGGCGACAACCTGGTCGGGCTGAAGGAGAACATCATCATCGGCAAGCTGATCCCAGCCGGTTCGGGGATGAACCATTACCGCGAGTTTGCGGTCGAGGCCCCGGACTACGAGCCGATGAACTTCTATTCGAGCGATGTCGACGAGGACCCGGCTGCCTGGCTGAGCAACATCCACGGCACCTACTCCAGCGACGCAGTGGAAGCGGCCTCCGCCGAGTAGGCCGTACCAACCGGTGACCCGAAGGACCCGCCTACCGAGCGAACGGCAACGATTCGCTCTGGAGGCGGGTCCTTCGCGTAACGCCTACGCTGTGGCCGTGCTGCCACAGGAACTGATTCGGATCAAGCGCGACGGGGGTCGGCTGGCCGACGCTGATGTCGACGCCTTTGTGCAGGGCATCGTCAGCGGTGCGGTCACCGAAGGGCAGGCTGCGGCGTTCGCCATGGCGGTCTACTTCAACGGACTCGATATCCGCGAGCGCGTTGCTCTGACCCAGGCGATGACGGCCAGCGGGACCACCTTGTCCTGGGACCTGTCAGGGCCGGTGCTGGACAAGCATTCCACCGGCGGGGTAGGCGACACCGTCAGCCTGATGCTGGCGCCGATGGTCGCTGCCTGCGGGGGATACGTGCCGATGATCAGCGGCCGCGGCCTTGGTCACACCGGAGGGACCTACGACAAGTTCGAGTCGATTCCCGGCTACCAAGCGGCGCCGTCGATGACCAAGTTCCGCAACGTTGTCGCCAAGGTGGGCTGCGCGGTAATCGGCCAGACCGCAGATCTGGCCCCGGCCGACAAGCGTCTCTACGGAATTCGTGACGTCACCGCTACGGTCGAGTCGATCGGGCTGATCACCGCCTCGATCCTGTCGAAGAAGCTGGCCGCCGGATTGGATGGCCTGGCGATGGACGTCAAGTATGGCAACGGGGCGTTTATGGCGACCAAGACCGAGGCCACCAAGCTGGCGCGCAGCATCGTCAAGGTGGCCAACGGAGCCGGCTTGCCGTGCACCGCCGTGCTGACGGCGATGGACCAGCCGCTTGGTTCGGCGGCGGGGAACGCGGTCGAAATCGCGCTGGCCATCGACTACCTCACGGGCACCCGCCGCGACCCGCGACTGCACGAGGTGACGATCGCGTTGTGCACCGAGATGTTGTTGCTCGGTGGGCTGGCGACGACGGCAGATGCAGCGCGAACCAAGTTGAACAAGGCCTTGGATTCCGGCGCGGCGGCCGAGAAATTCGCCCAGATGGTCAAGGCGTTGGGCGGCCCAGCCAAGCTGATCGACACCCCGTGGAAGTTCCTGCCGCGGCCTGCCGTCACCGTCGGGGCGTACGCCGATGACGAGGCCTACGTGGCGGCGATCGATACACGTGCCGTGGGCATGGCGGTAGTGGTGCTCGGCGGCGGTCGGACCCGGCCGCAGGACCCAGTCGACCACGCCGTTGGCTTGACGGAGCTTGCCGCGATCGGCGACCGAGTTGGGCCCGACCGTCCACTGGCGTTGATTCATGCGACGTCCGCCGATGCCGCCGACGCGGCTGCGGCGAAGCTTGGCGCGGCCTACACCTTGGGACCGAAACCGGGCCGGTCGGCACCGGTGGTGTCCACGCGGATCACCGGCTCGGTCGGCGATCAACCTGCGCCGTCCCGTCGTTCGGGGGGTGAACGATGAGCCGCCGTTCCATCGCTCGACGGGTGCTCTCGCTGATCGACCTGACCGATCTGGGCGATCGAACGACGGCCGATGCTGTCCGCACGCTGTGCGACGCGGCAACGACGGAGTTCGGCAGCGTCGCCGCGGTCTGTGTCTGGCCTCGATTCGTGACGACCGCGCTCGACGTCTTGAGGGACGGACCGGTGCGTATCGCCACGGTCGTCAACTTCCCCAGCGGCGATGAGGGCGATCAAGTCACCGCGGCCCAGACTCGCTTGGCAGTCGACGGCGGCGCCGACGAGATCGACGTGGTGATCCCGTATCGGCGGCTGATCGATGGCGACGACGATGCCGTGGTGGACACCGTGGCTGCGGTGGTCGAGGCGGCCCAAGGCGCGCATGTCAAAGCGATCCTGGAGACCGGTGAGCTTCCCGACCAGGCGATGGTGCGCCGCGCCGCCGAATTGGCGATCAGCGGCGGTGCCGATTTCATCAAGACCTCCACCGGCAAGACGCCGGTATCGGCCAGCCCGGAAGCCGTGCACACGATGCTCGAGGTGATCCGTCGGACCACGCGATCGGTCGGGCTGAAGCCGTCGGGTGGGATTCGCACGCTGGACCAAGCGGCGGTCTATCTCCACCTCGCCGACGAGGTGATGGGCGAGGACTGGGTCAGCCCGTCGACGTTCCGCTTCGGGGCGAGCAGCCTGCTCGACGAGGTGCTCGGCGCGTTGCGCTCCGACGGAACGTTCTGGCCGTAGCGGTTAGCGACGCGGCCCGCTGGGTTGCGCCGACCGACCGGTCGAGCGGCGGAACTGGCCGAGCGGGTCGGCGTACGCGGCTGCCTGCGTGCGGTTGCGCAACCCAAGCCGCTTGAACACGTTGCGCAGGTGGCTCTTCACCGTTTCCAGTCCGATGTACAGGGCGTCGGCGATTTCCCGGTTGGTCATTCCCTCGGCGCACAGCACCAGCACCTGGCTCTCCCGTTCCGTCAGCCCGGCGGAGCGCCCCGGCCAATCGATGGTCGGTGGCGACTTGCGTCCGGTACCGAGCGCTTCGACCTGCTCGCCGGCGACGACGCGGACCAGGGCGTCAGCAATTTCTGACCCGGACAGCGCTTTCGAGATGAATCCATCGGCGCCCGCGGCGCGGGCCTCGTCGATCAGTCGCGGGCGAAGGTCCATCGAGAACACGGCGACCTTGTCGATCTGCGCGTGGCTGGCCAGCCAGGCCAACGCCCGATCGGCGCTGCCAACCCGACCATAGGTGTCATACAGGGCGACATCGATCCGCTCGCTGGTGATTGGCTCGCCGATGAGGACGCGATCGCAGACCCGAATCCGGTCGGGAAAGTGGGACAACAGCGCGGCCACACCTTCGACCACGAGGTCGTAATCGTTGACAGCTGCGACTCGGATGGGGCGATTCGGCATGAGGAGTGGAACTGTGCCACGTTTTCATGGCGCCGACGCGCTGCTGCGCCTACCTCACTTGGGGGAAAATGAGGGATCCACCGTGGTGACCCCTGGCGAAACCTGGCGGCGATCCTCGGTCGCTTGGTTGACCCAGGCTGGCGCGGCAGGTTGCCGCCTGTCGGCGCGCCCCTCTAACATTGCAGGGTCCTGGATCAGGGGTTTCCTATCCAGCAGATTTGTTGTCGAAAGAGGAAAGTCGCGTGCCCACAATCCAGCAGCTGGTCCGCCAGGGCCGCAGCACCAAGTTCTCGAAGAGCAAGACGCCGGCGCTGAAGGGTTCCCCGCAGCGCCGCGGCGTCTGCACCCGCGTGTACACCAACACCCCGAAGAAGCCGAACTCGGCACTGCGCAAGGTCGCTCGTGTCCGCTTGAACAGCGGCGTCGAAGTCACCGCCTACATCCCCGGCGAAGGACACAACCTCCAGGAGCACTCGATCGTGCTGGTCCGTGGCGGTCGTGTCCGCGACCTGCCGGGCGTGCGTTACAAGATCATCCGCGGCGCGCTCGACGCAGCCGGGGTGAAGAACCGCAAGCAAGCGCGCAGCCGTTACGGCGCCAAGAAGACGAAGTAGTCAGGTAAGGAAACGCCATGCCCCGTAAAGGTCCCGCCCAGCGCCGTGAGTTGATGCCCGATCCGATCTACCGGTCGCTGCTCGTCACCCAGATCGTCAACAAGGTCATGCTCCACGGCAAGCGCTCGCTCGCCGAAAAGATCGTCTACGACGCGTTGAAGACCGTCGAAGCGAAGACCGGCGCCGAGCCGATGGCCACGCTGAAGCGTGCCGTCGACAACATCAAGCCGCCCCTGGAAGTGAAGAGCCGTCGCGTCGGTGGGGCCACCTACCAGGTGCCGGTCGAGGTTCGGCCGCGCCGGGCGAACACACTGGCGATTCGTTGGCTGGTCGATTTCAGCCGCGCTCGTCGTGAAAAGACGATGGCCGACTGCCTGGCTGGCGAACTGATGGACGCCGCCAACGGTTTGGGTGCGTCGATCAAGCGTCGCGACGACATGCAGAAGATGGCCGAAAGCAACCGCGCCTTCGCCCACTACCGCTACTAAATCGTTCCTGCAAGAACCCGGCTGCTGGTGTCGCTGCGACACCGGTGGCCGGGTTCTTTCGCGTTACCGCCTGGCGCGCAGCACCCGACCAGGGAGTTCGCCGGTGAATTCGTCGTTGGCTACGGTGCGCGTTCCGGCGACCCACGTGCCGACGTACCCGCTGGCCCGCTGAACCAATCGCTTGCCGCCGGCCGGGAGGTCGAAGGCCATTCGTGCCGGGCCGAAGGTCAGCGCATCGAAATCGATCAGGTTCAGGTCGGCACGCTTGCCCGCGGCGATCGTGCCGCGATCGTCCAGCCCGTACAGGCTTGCGGTCTGTGCCGTCTGACGATGCACGACGAATTCCAACGGCAGACGCGGGCCGCGCCGGCGATCACGGGCCCAGTGCGTCAGCATGAACGTCGGCACGCCGCCATCACAGATGGTCCCGCAATGCGCTCCGGCGTCGCTGAGCCCCAGGCGGGTATGCGGATGCAAGTTGGCGGTGTAGCTAAACGACAGGTCGCCGTAGCTGTAGTTGAAAAACGGTGCGTAGATCATCCCGTGACCATCGGCGCTGCACAGTTGATCGACGATCAACTGCATCGCGGGCACGCCCTGCCGCTGTGCTTGGGCGGCGATGCTGTGGGCGGTATCCGGTTCGTAGTCGATCGCCCCGTCGGCCGCGGCCCACATTCGGTCCGTCTTCGTCAGCACTGCCTGAACGAAGAATCCACCGTCGTCGGGAATCTCGTGGATCAATCGGTGGTGGCGTTGGGGCTCGTTCAGCGCGGCCACCCGCTGGGCCAACGGCAGGTCGGCGACCTCCTGATACGCGGGATGGAACAGCAGCGGATGAACGGTGCCCTCCAGGCAGTACAGCAAGCCAATCGTGCGTCCGGCCACCTGGGCGACGATCTGCAACCCGTCGTCGTGGGCAGTGTCGAGCAGATGGAGGACGTGGCGCCACACGTCCGGAGCGCTATCGGGCTGGTTGACGTTGACGCTCACGGGTTGGCCGGTCAGCGCCGCGAGGCGACGCATCCACGGCCACTCGTCGACGGGCACGCGGGCATGGTCGGGAGCGAACTGGAAGACGCCGTGACCAACGGTGCGGATCGCTTGGGCGATGCCGAGCAGCTCGTCTTCGGCAGCATCGGTGCCCGGAACCAGACGGCCATCGCGGGCCCGGTGCAGGGGGGTGCGACTGGTCGAGAAGCCAAACGCGCCAGCAATGAGTGCATCGATGACGATCGTGGACATCGCCGCGATGTCGTCAGCAGTGGCGAGCTCGTTCGCCGCGCCTCGGTCGCCCATCACATAGGCGCGCACCGCGCCGTGGCCGATCAATGCGCCGATGTCGATGACGCGCGCCGTCCGTTCGAGCGAGTCGAGGTATTCGGGGAAGTGTTCCCACTGCCAGTCGATGCCCTCGGTCAACGCGCTGCCCGGGATGTCCTCGACGCCCTCCATCAGCTGGATCAGCCAGTCGTGGCGATCGGGCGCGGCGGGGGCAAAACCGACCCCGCAGTTGCCCATGATCGCCGTCGTCACCCCATGCCACGACGACGGGGTCATCCACGGGTCCCACGTTGCCTGGGCGTCGTAGTGCGTGTGTACGTCGACGAACCCCGGCGTCAACAGCAACCCATCGGCGTCGATCGTCTGTCGCGCACCGCCACTCTGTCCGGGGGCGGTGACCTCGGCGATCATCGTGCCGTCGACGGCAACGTCGGCCATCTGCGGCGGCGCGCCACTGCCGTCGACCAGCCAGGCGTTGCGGATCACCAGATCGTGTGCCATCCACCAAGTATCGCCGCCTTAGCGAAGCTGGTCGACCGCCTCGATCAGTCGGTCGATGTCGGCGTCGTCGTTGTGCACGTGGGTCGAGATTCGCGCCCAGAGCGCGTCATCCGACGCCCTCACCGAGACTTCGACGCGGTGCTGCTGAAGGTGGGTGTCGATCGCCCGGGCGGCGTCGTCGCTTGGTGTCCAGTGATCTGGGAGCTGCACGGTGATCATCGAGCCGGTCATCGCTTGTGGTGTAGTCAGTTCGGTGTCCCAGGCGCGGCTCAGTCGTTGGGCCGAACGCCAGACCAGATCGTGGTTGCGTCGATACATCTCGTCGAGGCCATAGCTGCGCAGCACATCGATCCCGATCGGCGCGGTCAGCCAGGCAGACGGATCGCGCGTGCCGGGTAGATCGAACTCGGCGTCGATGCCGTTGTCCAGGCCCCAGGAGATCACCGGCGGATGGAGGTCGGCATGGCGATCCGGATGCGCCCACAGAATCCCGCAGCTGCGCGGCGCGAGCGCCCACTTGTGCAGATTGGCGGCGTACCAGTCCACGCCGAGCGAGGCGATGTCCAGCGCGATATTGCCCGGCACATGGGCTCCGTCGGCGAACACCAAAACGCCGAGTTCGTGGCAGTCGGCGGCGATGTCCGCCAGGGGCAGAATCAGGGCGGTGCGCGCCGTCATGTGGTCGATCACCAGGATCCGCGTCTGCGACCGGAGCGCATCTCGAATCGCGGCGCGGATCTCCGTCGCGTAGTCCGCTGCCGCAGTCGCTGGCCAGGGGAGCTCGACGGTGCGCGTCGCCGCCCCGGACCGACGGGTGGCATACCGCACCGCGTTCGTCACCCCGCCGTAGCCGAGGCTGGTCACCAGCACCTCGTCGCCAGGTTGTAACGGGAACGAGCGCAGTACCGCGTTGGCGCCAGCGGTGATGTTGTCGACGAAAACCAGGTCGTCGGGCGCAGCCCCGACGAACGCAGCGACCGGGGCAATCGCTTGGCGAACCAAGGATGGCCCGTCCATCGTGTGGTCGTAGTCGGCCAGGCGGCGCAGGAGGAATTCGGCAGGGTTGCGTTCGATGGTGTCGAGCAAGGAACGCTGCGCGGCAACCACCGTGCGGTGGGCGACCCCGACGGTTCCGTGATTCAGGTACGTCAGCGCCGGGTCGAGCATGAAGTCGGCGCGCAGCGCCGAACCAAAGGTGGTCATCGGCGGATGGTACCGAGTGGGTGGTCGCTGCGTTCGATGAATTGGCGAGTTCTCATCCGTGGGGCGCGGCTTTGATGAGCGGATCGCGGTGGTTTGCCAGCGCTTTGCATTGCTGGACGCCTGACCGTTTGGCGACTCCGGTGTCGCCGGTGTGGTAGACCGCGACGATGACCGTTATCGCCCAGGTGGTTCGTTCGGGATTCGTCGAATGCGAGCATCACGGGTCGCTGGTTGTCGTCGATCCAGGTGGGTCGGTCATTGCTTCGGTCGGCGAGCCCGAGCGGGCGATGTTGCCACGCTCGTCGAATAAGCCGATGCAAGCGGCTGGCATGGTGCGCGTCGGGCTCGACCTTCCACCTGCGTTGCTGGCTGTGGCCGCCGCATCGCATGCGGGCGAGGCGATGCACGTTGGGCGGGTCGAGCGAATTCTGGAGCTCGCCGGGTTAGACGAGGCGGCCTTGCGTTGCCCAGCTGCGCTGCCAGGCGACGACGCGGCGCGCCTCGACGTCGTCTGTTCCGGTGGGGTTCCTACGGCGCGGTACATGAATTGTTCCGGCAAGCACGCGGCGATGTTGGCGAGCTGCGTGGTGAACGGGTGGCCGCTCGACACGTACCTCGACATCGACCATCCGCTGCAGCAGTCGTTGGCCGAAACGGTCGCCGAGCTGGCCGGTGAAAAGGTTGCCCACATCGCCGTCGATGGCTGCGGGGCACCGATCTTTGGCTTGACCCTGACCGGTCTTGCCAGGGCGTTCTCGCGGATGGTCATCGCCGACCCCGGGTCACCGGAGGGGCATGTCGTCGCTGCCTGCCGAGCCCACCCCCTGCTCGTCGCCGGAACCAACCGCCCAGACGGCCAGTTGGCGACATCGCTGCCGGAACTGTTCGCCAAGATCGGTGCCGAGGGCGTCTACGCCGCGGCGTTGCCTGACGGCCGCGCCCTCGCCGTGCGCACCAACGACGGATCGACCCGCTCCACGCAGGTCGTCGTCGCCGAAACCCTGCTGGCGCTCGGTGCCGACAGCGAGGTCCTGCGCAGCCAGCGAGCTGGCACCGTGCTCGGCCGTGGTCACCCAGTCGGCCAGATAACAGCGACCACCCAGGTCATCGCCGCCCTGCATTCCCTGCCCTAACCCCCACTTGGGCGCGTTGGAGACGCACCGAGGACATCCGTCGCGCCCATGCCGGAAGCGCGGGTGAGGTCTCGGTCTGTTTGGGCGCGTTGGAGACGCGCCGGGGACATCGGTCGCGCCCATGCCGGGGTTGGCGACGGGGTGGGAAACGGGGGCGCTCGGCGTGTTGCTCCGGATGGCGCCGATAGCATGGTTCACCGTGTCCGCGGCCACTTGCCGCGTCCCTAGGCCCTTGACACACGACGACGTAGAGGAAAGAGAATCCCACCATGGCGAAGCGCGAATACCCCCTGGAGCGCACCCGCAACATCGGCATCATGGCCCACATCGACGCCGGTAAGACCACCACCACGGAGCGGATCCTCTATTACACGGGCAAGAGCTACAAGATCGGCGAAGTCCACGACGGCGCGGCCACGATGGACCACATGGCGCAGGAGCAGGAGCGCGGCATCACGATCACCTCGTCGGCCACCACCTGCATCTGGAACAACCACCGGATCAACATCATCGACACCCCTGGGCACGTCGACTTCACCGTTGAAGTTGAGCGCTCGCTGCGCGTCCTGGACGGCGCGGTCACGGTGTTCGACTCGGTTGCCGGTGTCGAGCCGCAGACCGAAACGGTGTGGCGTCAGGCCAACAAGTACAAAGTCCCGCGGATGTGCTTCGTCAACAAGATGGACCGTATCGGTGCCAACTTCTACCGCACCGTTGACATGGTCAAGAACCGTCTCGAGGCGACCCCGGCGGTCATTCAGCTGCCCGTTGGCGCTGGTGGCCCGGAGAGCAACGAGCCGTTCATCGGCCTGGTGGATCTGGTCAAGATGAAGGCGTTGATCTGGCGCGACGAAGAACTGGGCGCCAAGTGGGACGAAGTCGAGATCCCGGCGCACATGGTCGACCAGGCCAACGAGTATCGCGAGCAGTTGCTCGAGACGATCGCCACCAGCGATGACGAGCTGATGGAAAAGTACCTCGGCGGCGAAGAGGTCACCGAGGACGAAATCAAGCGCGCCCTGCGCAAGGGCACCCTGGCGTTCGACTTCGTGCCGATCCTGTGCGGCTCGTCGTTCAAGAACAAGGGTGTCCAGCCGATGCTCGACGCCGTCGTCAACTTCCTGCCCAGCCCGCTGGACATCCCGCCGGCCGAAGGCACCAACATCGCCGGCGACGAGGTCATGTACCGCGAGACGTCCGAGGATGAGCCGTTCTCGGCGCTGGCGTACAAGATCGTGTCCGACCCGTTCGGCAAGCTGACCTACTTCCGCGTCTATTCGGGCACGATCGGCAAGGGCGAAGAGGTCTACAACTCCACCAAGGAAAAGCGCGAGCGTCTGGGCCGTATCCTGCTGATGCACGCCAACAACCGTGAGGACCTGGATATCGCCCGCGCTGGCGACATCGTTGCCGGGCTCGGTTTCAAGGACACCACCAGCGGCGACACGCTGTGCGACCGAACCAACCCGATCATTCTCGAGCGGATGGAGTTCCCCGAGCCGGTGATCCACGTGGCCATCGAGCCGAAGACGAAGGATGACCAGGACAAGCTGGGCAAGGCGCTGAAGTCGCTGTCCGACGAGGATCCGACGTTCCGCATCCGCACCGACGAAGAGACCGGCCAGACCGTGATCTCCGGCATGGGCGAGCTCCACTTGGAGATCCTCGTCGACCGCATGCAGCGCGAGTTCAACGTCGCCGCCACCGTCGGTAAGCCGCAGGTTGCCTACCGCGAGACGATCACCAAGTCGGTCGAATCGGTCGAATATCGCCACATCAAGCAGTCCGGTGGTTCCGGCCAGTTTGCCGTGGTCAAGATCTCGCTCGAACCGAACCCGGGCAAGGGCTACGAATTCGAGGACAAGATCAGCGGCGGCCGTATCCCTCGCGAATACATCCAGCCGACCAACCAGGGCATCCAGTCGGCGCTGGACAATGGTGTCCTCGCCGGGTACCCCACAGTGGACGTCAAGGCGATCCTCGTCGACGGCGCCTACCACGACGTCGACTCGTCGGAAATGGCCTTCAAGATCGCCGGTCAGCAAGCGTTCAAGAAGGCGGCCGAGATGGCCAAGCCGGTCATCCTGGAGCCGATCATGGGCGTCGAAGTGGTCACCCCCGAGGAATACATGGGCGATGTGATGGGCGACCTGTCGTCGCGTCGTGGCCGGATCGAAGGCATGGAAGCCCGCGGCAACACCCAGGTGGTGCGTGCCCAGGTTCCGCTGTCGGAAATGTTCGGCTATTCCACCGACCTGCGCAGCCGCACCCAGGGCCGGGCGACCTACACCATGCAGTTCGCCCAGTACATGGAAGTGCCGAACGCGATCGCCACCGACATCATCAAGCGCGTCCGCGGCGAGTAACGCCGCTGGACCTCGCCTCGGCACCGGGGCAGCACAGCTGGCTGGCAGCTGGCGATTCTTCGTCGTTCCCTGAGGAGAGCCGTCGAGCGCCGATGTCGGCGGCGCTTCACCTCGCTCCACTCCGAGGGCGTCCCGCCGTCACCGGACACCTAACGTGCCCTTCATGAAGGCGCGCGCCGGACTTGCTGTTTTCGCTGGCTGCGCGCTGCTCCTGGCCGGCTGCGCCGAACGCGACGAGTTCACCGACTCCACGCTTCCGCCGATCACCAGCGATCAGATCGCCGCCGCGACGACGACGTCGACCATTGACTTGGCTCCCGCGGACCAGGGTCCGCGCACCCCAACGATCACCGGTGACGGCTGCGAACTGACGCCGGTTCCGGCTACTGGGTCGGCGACGCTGACGTATTCGATCGGCGGCAGCATCTTGGAGCTGTCTGCTGACGCGACCGAGGCATCGTGCGTGATCGAGAACGTCGTCCCGCCGCCCGGCGAGGTGATCTGGGCACCTGGCGGGAACAGTTTGCTGATTGGTCCGGCGACGCTGCGCAACGTCTTCGGCGCGTTTCCCACGGGCCTCGTCGACACCGACACCACCGTCCGCTGGAGTTACCCCGACGGCGCGTATCTGCTCAGCGTCAACGACCGTGGCCGGCTCGACCGGCGCACCGCCGGAAATGCACGGGCACGCCAATCGCTCTATGCGATGGATCGCACGACGACAGTTACCGCCCACCCAGCAGGGGAGCACCTGCTGATCGGCGGCACTGCGCGGGACAGGACGGTAGGGATTTGGATCGCCAACCTGGAGGGTCGCTCGGCGCGGCCGATCGTGACCGTGCCGACCGACGGCGCGGCGATCACCGAAATCTCCTCCAGCAGTTCCGGCGACCAGATTGGCTTCGTGGCCACGGTGGGCGAGCGCTTCGAGCTGTTCATCGGCCGACTGCCTGAGCTGACCTTGGCCAGGGTGCTGGACGTACAAACGCCGCTTGCCGCGTTGACGCAGTCGGCGTCAGGGGCATTGGCAGTCCGTGTCGGCGCGTGTGCTGGGCGGACGACCACCCAGATGTATGCAGGCGGGACGATGGTTGATGTCTCCGCGTCAGGAGCCTTGGCGAACCGGTCGACGAGTCCGGTTGGGTGGCTCGACGCCAACCGACTGATCGTCATCGCCCGCGACACGGGCTGCGAAGGTTCTGGAGATCTCTGGGCAGTGAACGTGGCCAACCCGAACCTCCCCCAGCTGTTGGTCAGCGCCGTGGACCGGGTAGCGATCCGTCCTGGCCCCGTTCGGGCTACCCCGATCGGTGGGAACTTGGCCCCGAACCCGGCCTCGGTGGACCTGGCATGAGGAGGGTGGGGGAATGAGCCGACTCGGACGGCCGAAAGCATCGGATAGCACCGAAACGCGCAAGCGGATCATCGATGTTGCCCGGCGGCTCTTTGCCGACTGCGGCTACACCGAGGCGACGACGCGTATGGTGGCGGAGGAGGCCGGCGTCACCAGCGCTGCGCTCTACCATTACTACCCGTCGAAACTCGACCTGTATGTCGCCGTGCAGCTGGATTGCCGCGACCGCGTCACCGCGCGGATTGCTCCGGCAATTAGCGACGGCGCGACCTTCGTCGACCGGGCGATGGGGTTGCTCGATGCGACACGGGTGATGAACCACGAGGACCCGACGTTGGCCCGCTTTCTGGCAAGTGCACGTGTCGATGTGCAACGACGCCCGGAGCTGGTCAACGCGTTGAGCGAGGGGGGCAACTGGTGGGTGCGAATGCTCGCCTCGATCGTCGACCATGGCGTGGCAACCGGCGAGATTCCCGCCGAACACCGTGAACTGACCGAGGCGTTCATGCTCAGCCTGCTGATCGGGTTGACGGCCACGGCAACGATGGACGCTCACCTGCACACTGTGGCGATCAACGCGGTGCGCTTCGCCCTGCGCAACAGCTTGTTGACCCCCTCGGGTTCGATGGGTGCCGCGAAACCCGGCGCGGCAGGTGGGGTGGACGGAGTCTCGCGCTAAACTCGCGGCGTTCTTTGACAACCCACTTGATCCCCAGAGACGGAGACAGCGATGAGCAAGGCGAAGTTTGAGCGTACGAAGCCTCATGTGAATATTGGCACGATGGGTCATATTGACCATGGGAAGACGACGTTGACGGCGGCGATTTCGAAGACGTTGTCGGATCGTGGG
>Ga0073899_10001117_pt1 | contig 24615 bp, 20 predicted proteins | sample KloWWTmetaKNB5Ph_FD_88975 | JGI IMG/M metagenome (GOLD analysis project Ga0073899, IMG submission 88975) | Active sludge microbial communities from Klosterneuburg, Austria, studying microevolution and ecology of nitrifiers - Klosterneuburg... | ecosystem: Engineered > WWTP > Aerobic digester >... | reverse complement strand
GGACCATCACCGCCTACGAGGCGTACCTCGCGTCGCGGCCGTCGGAGCTCGAGGGCAACGACGCGTTGCCGCGCATCCGCCTGGGCTTCGCGTACCTCGGCCGCGCCCGCGCGGCGCTGCGCGACGGCAAGAGCAAGGACGCGGCCGGCGACTACGACAAGGCGGTCAGCCAGCTCGAGACCGTGCAGCGCAAGTTCGGCAAGCGCGCCAACGCGGTGGTCAACGCCGACAACGGCCTGTGCGCCGGCTACACCGGCCAGGGGCAGTTCGACCGCGCGATCGCGGTGTGCGAGCGCGTCGTCGCCGATCCGCGCAAGGTCGACGCCAACGGCTCGGTGTGGTTCAACCTCGGCGTCGCGTACCTGGCCAAGAAGCAGCCGGTGCGCGCCCGCAGCGCGGCCACCGAGTTCCTGCGCCTCAAGAAGAACGAGGCCCGCGGGTTCATCCTGACCGGCGACGCGTACTTCCAGGAGAAGGACTGGGCGTCGGCGCTCGACAACTACCTCAAGGCCGAGAAGCTGCTGCGCGCCGGCCAGCAGCGCGAGCAGGTCAACCTGTCGATCCAGCTCGGCAAGACCTACCGCCGCCTGCCGTTCTCGGGCACCGGCGCCAACCCCAACCTGACGTTGGCCATCGAGAAGCTCGAGGCCGGCATCGCCGCGTCGCCGGGCAGCTACGAGCTGTCGACCGAGCTGGGCGGCGCCTACCTCGCCGCGCGCCAGGACGCCAAGGCGCTGGCCACCGCCGATCGCCTGATCAGCGGCAAGGAGTTCGCCACCGCGTCGACCGAGGACAAGGTCGGCGTGGTGCTGGTGTCGGCCAAGGCGCAGTACAACCTCGGCAAGCTCGCGGTCGCGCGGCAGCGGTTCGAGGCCGCCACCCAGCTGCAGCCCAAGGACGCCCAGATCCAGCGCGCGCTGGTCGAGACCATCAACGCCCAGGCGTGGGGCGCGCTGGCCAAGGACGACAAGGCGGCGCAGAACTTCCTGGACGAGGCCGCCGCGGTCGACCCCAAGTCGCCGATGACCTCGCTCAACATGGCGGTGCTGGCGATCGATCGCGGCGACTGCGACGGCGCCCAGCGCCACCTGGCCAAGCTCGAGGGCAACCGCCGCGGCTACGCGATGGGCTACGAGCGGCTGCTGGCGCGCAGCCTCCTGTGCAGCAAGAAGCCCGACAAGACCAAGGCCGCCGAGCACTACGCGTCGGCCGAGACCGAGGCCAAGAAGAACCAGGCCAACCTGGTGGTGGCCGAGATCTACACCGAGTGGGCGCCGCTCTTGTTCGAGACCAACCTCGACGACGCGGTCGAGAAGCTCAACGTCGCGGTGCAGTTCTCGGCGCAGGTGCCCGAGGTCGCGACCGCGGCCAAGCGCAACCTGGCGATCGGGCTGTTCAAGCGCGGCTGGCGCTCGATCAAGGCCGGCAAGGCCGCCGAGGCGGTGGCCGACTTCGAGCGCGCGACCCGCGAGCCGGCGCTGCTCAAGGGCACCGAGCCCGCGGCGTTCCAGTTCTCGTACGCGCTGGCGCTCCTCGAGAAGGGCGACAACGGCGCCGCCGCCAACATCTTCAAGGACCTCGCGGTCAAGGGCAACCAGGGCGCGTACCTGCGGCCGCCTTACAACAAGGTCGGCTCGCAGTTCTTCGGCGCCTACGCCAACTACCGGTCGAACTCGCCGCAGGCCCGGCAGAAGGCCGCCGACGAGTTCACCGCGCTGCAGGGCGGCGCGAGCGGCGCGTTCGCCAGCAAGGTGCGGTCGCTGATCGCGTCGTCGTGGGAGTACGTGGCCTACGACAGCTGGAAGAGCGGCAAGAGCGGCCAGGCCGACAAGGCGCTGCAGTCGGCCGCCAAGTTCGCCGACGACGACATCCGCCGCCGCGTGACGATGAACCGCGCGGTGCTGTCGCTGGGCAAGGACCAGCTGCGCACCCTCGAGGACCTCAACGGCACGCCGGCCGAGGCGCTGGTGAACCTCGGCATCCTCTACGAGCAGATGGGGCGGCCCAAGGACGCCTACGAGGCGTGGACCAAGGCCAAGGCCCGCGGCGTCAACGCCAAGGACCTGCAGAAGTGGATCGACAACAAGAAGCGGTTCTACGGCTTCTGAGTACGAGATCCATGAGGGGCTTTCGCAAAGCCTCCCCCACAAGACGTGGGGCCCCCACCCGAAACGCGAGAACCTGACCACCGGCCCAGCTCCGGAGCTCCCATGAACAAGCTCTTCGCCCTCGTCCCCATCGCCGCGATCGTCGCCGCCGGCGCCGCGGTCTACGCGCGCCGCGGCGAGAGCCAGCCGGCCGCGCCGACCGCGCTGACGATCGGCATCTACGCCCCCACCGTCGAGTTCGGCACGGCCCAGGCCCGCCTGCAGTACGCGCAGTCGCTGGCCAAGGCGATCGAGGCCCAGACCGGCGCCAAGGTCGACGCCAAGTCGTTCGCGCAGTTCTCGCAGCTCAAGAGCGCCGGCGTCGACTTCGCGATCGTCGACGGCCAGTGCTACGCCAAGAACCTGGGCTGGTCGCTCCTGGCCAGCGCCGAGGTCGGCGGCGGCACGTCGCGGCAGTGGGCGCTGTTCGCCGACGGCGTCAGCGACATGCAGGGCCTCAAGGGCAAGAAGCTGGCCTACGTCCAGACCGGCTGCGACGACAACGCCTTCATCGACAACGCGATGCTCGACTCCGAGGTCGACCCGGCGTTCTTCGCCGGGCGGGTCGGCAAGCCCGACATCACCGCCGCGGTGGCCGAGGTCGCGTCGTACAAGGGCGCGGCCGCGGTGTTCGCGCCGGTCGGCACCCAGAAGGGCCTGGCCAAGCTGTTCGACACCGGCAGCGTGCCCAACCCCGGCTTCGTGCAGATCAACGGTAAGGTGCCGCAAGGCACCGTCGACAAGGTCGCGGCCGCGGTGGTGGGCTTCGGCGGCGGTGGCGCGATCAGCGGCTGGTCGTCACCGCAGAAGGGCAGCTTCCAGGGCCTGAACGGGTCGATGGGCCGCGCGGTCAAGCACGGCGTGTTCGCCAGCCCCGACCCGGTGCGGTTCGAGGCCAAGGACGTGCTGATCGAGCCGGAGACGATCGACGAGACGGCGACGACCGGCGTGCGGCAGCACTTCGAGCGGCCCCCGGAGAGGATGGAGTGAGATGGCCGCGATCGATCCCGTGACCGACGGCGCGCCGCTGTCCTGGCGCATCCGTGAGCGGCCGGGCATGACGACCGTGGAGTTCGTCGGTGAGATCGACGAGAACGCCGACTTCGCGGACCTGCGGCGGCGGCTGCGGGGGCCGGTGGCGTTCATGCTGGGCGAGGTGCGCCGGATCAACAGCTGCGGGGTGCGCGAGTGGGTCAACTTCGTGCGCGACCTGCCGCACGTGACCGAGCTGTCGTTCTCGCACTGCTCGCCGGCGATCGTCACCCAGCTCAACATGATCTACAACTTCCGCGGGCGGGCCAAGATCCGCTCGTTCTACGCGCCGTACGTGTGCGACGCGTGCGGCCGCGAGGAGGAGCAGCTGATCGACGTGCCGTCGCAGGCGCCCGGCATCCGGCCCAACCTGCCCACGTTCGCCTGCCCCGACTGCCAGGCGGCGATGGAGTTCGACGACCTGCCCGAGCGGTACCTGTCGTTCCTCGCGGAGGCGTGAGAACCTTCCGTGGGGCCGCCGGCTCCTGACCGACCCGTCACGCCAACCCAGCCGTACCCGCTTGGCCAAGCTGTTCGATCAGATCACCTCGCTCCTCGATAGCACCGTCGACGCCGCGGTGGTGCTGGACGGCGAGCGCCGCGTGCGCCACTACAACCCGGCGTACCAGGCGTTGACCGGGCTGCGCGGCCGCGCGCTGGCCGAGCGGGTCGCCGCCGGCGCGCGGTGCTTCGAGCTGTTCAAGCTCGACATCTGCGCCGACGCCTGCGTCGGGTGCAAGGCCCGGGACAGCGGCCGGCGGATCCGGGTCGACGAGATCGCGGCGGTGCGCGGCGACGGCGAGGACCTGACGTGCATCGTCACCGCGGTGCCGCTGGAGCTGGCCGACGGCGAGCAGCTGATCATCGAGACCTATCGCGACGTCACCGCCGACGTGCGGATCCAGCGGCGGCTCAAGGTCGCCCTCGAGCACGAGCGGCGGGCCAAGGAGGACCTGGAGGAGAAGGTGCGCGAGCGCACCGCCGAGCTGCGCGCCGCCCAGGCCCAGCTGGTGCACCAGGAGAAGATGTCGTCGCTAGGCCGGCTGGTGGCTGGCATCGCCCACGAGCTGAACAACCCGATCAACTTCGTCTACGGCAACGTCGACTTCCTCGGCCAGTACATGGAGAGCCTGCTGCGGCTGGCGGCGCTGATCGACGGCGCGCCGCTGCCCGACGCCACCCGCGCCGCCTACGACGCGCTCAAGGCCGAGGTCGAGTACGAGTTCTTGGTGGGCGACTGGCAGAAGCTCCTGCGCTCGATCCGCGCCGGCGCCGAGCGCACCGCGGCGATCGTCGCCGACCTCAAGACCTTCGCGCGCACCGGTGGCACCGAGCTGGCCGAGGCCGACCTGGTGGCCGGCATCGACACCACGCTCAACCTGATCGCGCCGCTGCTCAAGAACCGGGTCGACGTCCGCCGCCGCGGCGGCACCCGCATCCCGCGCGTCGTGTGCAACGCGGGCCACCTCAACCAGGTGTTCATGAACATCCTCACCAACGCCGCGCAGGCGATCGTCGGGCCGGGCTGGATCGAGGTCGAGATCGCCACCGTGGACGATGGCGCCGCGGTGCGGGTGGTCGTGGCCGACTCTGGGCCCGGCATCGGCCCCGACCTGATGGCCAAGATCGGCGATCCGTTCTTCACCACCAAGGAGGTGGGCGAGGGCACCGGGCTGGGGCTGTGGATCACCGCCAACATCGTGCGCGCCCACGGCGGGACGCTGTCGTGGGGCAACCGCGTGGGCGCCGGCGCCGAGTTCGTGGTGACGGTCCCGGTCGCCGGCCCGGACAAGGACGGCGAAGCGGGGCGCACACCGTGACGCTGGCGCGACCCCGGGTGCTGGTCGTCGACGACGAGCGCTACAACCGCGAGCTGGTGCAGCGCACGCTGGCCCGCTACGCCGACGTCCTCGTGGCGTGCGATCTGGACGAGGCGCTGGCGGCCTGCGCCGCGGTCGCGGTCGACGTCTTGATCACCGATCAGCGCCTGGGCGCCGGCACCGGCACCGAGCTTGCGGCCCGGGTGCGCGCGGCGGCGCCGCAGACGCGGATCGTGCTGATCACCGGCTACGTCGAGGACGCCGAGGTGATCGCGGCCCAGGCCGCGGGCCTGGTCGACGACGTCATCGGCAAGCCGTTCGCGCCGATCGCGCTGCGCCAGCGCGTGCTGGGTCCGTAAGACGTCGGGACCTCGCGGCCGGATCTCCCACGTGGGAGCGTGGTTCGGCGACCTGGCTCCAACGGGATCGTGAACACAAGGAGCGTGCCGGCCAACTCCCACGTGGAAGGCCGGCGACGCCGGTCACGTCCCACCGGGGCGAGTGATCTCATCATGTCCCACGTGGAACCAGGTGGAACCAGGGGCCGCGTGGAAGCAGGCGCCCGGGGAACCGGCCGATCCGCGGGCACGGCATGTCCCACGTGGAAGCAGCGCCCGGGGAACTGGCGATCCGCGGCATGTCCCACGTGGACGTCGCCTTGGTGTCCCACATGGAAGCGGGCGGCGCCGGGCGCCGCGGAGATGTCCCACGTGGAAGCGGACGTGGAAGCGGGCGGCGCCGGGTGCCGCGGTGATGTCCCACGTGGAAGCGGGCGGCGCCGGGGGCCGCGGTGATGTCCCACGTGGAAGCGGGCCCGGAACGTCCCACATGGGCATGAGGGACTCGAGGCCGCGTCGGTCATCTCCCACGTGGGAGATGACCGTCTGGCTACTCCTCGTACTTGAGGCCGCGCACCAGCGAGACCAGCGGCGCCAGGCCGTCCCGCGCGGCCTGGCGCAGCGGATCGGAGTGGGCCACGACGGTCGAGAACGCCGGGCCCACGGTGTAGTAGGTCTCGACGAACAGCTCGCCCAGCACGCTGCGGCGCAGGACGCCGTCGCGGAACTGGCGCAGGTGGCTGACCTCGTTGGCGAGCAGCGTGCCGTAGGCGGCGGTGGCGACGAAGCAGGCGTCGACCTCGCCGACCGGGCGCTCGGGCGTGGTGAAGTGCGTGACCGCGAGCGGCCCGTAGTTGCGGCACTCGTCGTAGGCCCGCACCGCGACGTAGTACGTGGTCTCGGGCAGGAGGCCGGTGACGTCGAACAGCTGCACCTGGCCGGGGTCGTCGACGTCGATCGACGCCGTGATCGGCGACGACGTCGCGAAGTTGCTGTCGTCGATCGGCTCGATCGCGCGGTAGCGGACCTCGTAGCCGGCCACCGGGTTGGCGCCGCCGTCGTCGCCGGGCGCGACGAAGGACATCGTGACCGCGGTGGGCTGGGCGTCGGCGGCGGTGAGCTCGGTGGCTGCGCCGGGGGCGATCGAGTCGTCCTCGGGGCGAGCGGTGGCGCGCAGCCGGAACATCGCGGAGCCGTCGGTCCGGACCAGCAGGCGCCCGGCGCCCGAGCCCGGCACGTCGCTGGTGATCGAGAGGTCAGGGGTCCGCAGGGTGCCGTCCATGCCGTCCGGATCGCCGTAGCCGGCGTAGGTCATGGTCGACGCGGTCGCGGTGCTCGACCCGACGGTCACCGGCAGCCGGTACACCACCGATGGCTGGCCGCGGTAGGGCAGGCCGTACTGCGCCCACGGGATGCCCTCGGGCGAGGGCCGCGCGGTCGCCGAGTAGGTGGCGTTGTGATCGAACTCCTTGGCGACCTCGACCAGCAGCACGTACTCGCCGGCGGGCAGATCGCCGGGCATGGGCCAGCTGACCGTGAACGGCAGATCGGCGGCGGGCGTCGCCTGCGAGACGGTGTCGAACGGGTTGAGGTCGTCGAACGTGGCGACGCCGGGATCGTCGATGCCCTGCACCATCGCGATGTCCTCGCGCGGCGGGTAGCGCGACGGGACGGTGCTGTCGAGCGCGCCCTTGTCGGTGAAGATCGGCGAGCTGCAGGTGGCGGTGTCCCAGCCCGGCTCGTTGGGCGCCAGCGGCCGGCAGAAGAACGCCTCGGACGACGACTGGTTGAAGGGGTGCGAGAGGTTGGAGTCGTCGCGGTTGCGGAACTGCAGCGTCGGGAAGGTCATCCCGTGCTTGTGCGACCACACCGGGAACGTGGTGGTGCGCCGCCCGTACGGCCAGCGCGGCCCGCTGTTGAAGTCGTAGCGCCCGGGGCGGTTGCCGATGCCGCGCCGCCCGACCGCGTCGGTGATGAACAGCGTGTCGACGTAGTTGCCGCTGGCGTCCTCGAGCCAGGCCACGATCTGCAGCTTGTCCGAGGGTTGGAGGTCGACGTCGATCACCCGGCACTGCGGATCGGCGGCGGCGGCGGGGTTGGCGCCGACCGCGAGGGCGGCGAGGAACGCGGCGGAGACCAGGCGCATCGCCGGTGATTATTGCCGTCGGCGCGGGGCGGGGGAAGAGGCAATCGTCACGGCCGTGACCATGGACGTTTCGCCGCAGCAAGCGGGCGATCCGCCGTCGGGCCCGGCCCCGAGCGTGACCGAATCCACACCGTGGCGGCGTCGGCGGCGATGGCATACCGTCGCGTCGTGGCCGACCACGAGTACCTGGTCCTCGATCTCGAGACGGTGCCCGACACCGCGCGCTGGAGCCGCCCCGAGCTGCCCCACGGCACCGAGGCGCCGTTCCCGCCGACCTGGGCCCACCGGATCATCGTGGTCGGGTGCCTGTGGCTCGGGAAGGACTACCGGCTCAAGAAGCTCGGCGTGATCGGCGACGACCGCGCCGACGAGCAGCGCACGCTGGTCGAGCTGTCGCGGTTCGTCGGCCGGGCCAAGCCGGTGCTGGTCACCTACAACGGCCGGGCCTTCGACCTGCCAGTGATCGCGTTGCGCTCGCTGTGCCACGGCGTGCCGCTGGCCTGGTACTACCGCGAGCGCGGGGTGCGGTACCGCTACAGCGAGGAGGGCCACATCGACCTGTGCGACTGGCTGGCGGACCACGGCGCGACCCGCTCGGGGTCGCTCGACGCGGTGGCCCGGCTGTTCGGGCTGCCGGGCAAGATCGGCGTCGACGGCTCGCAGGTCGAGGGGCTCTACCGCGCCGGCCAGCTGGCCAAGATCCAGGACTACTGCCTGGCCGACGTGGTGCAGACCGCGTTCGTGCTGCTGCGGTTCCGGCTGCTGCAGGGCGTGCTGGCGCCGTTGGCGTACGTCGACGCGGCGACCGCGCTGCTCGAGGCGCTGGCCGCCGAGCCGCGGGTGGCGTCGGTGGTCGCGGCGATCGATCGCGCACAGCTCCTGGCCTGCGCCGATCCGCGCAAGCTCAAGGACGACGCCGCCAAGCTCGCCGACGACGGCCAGCCCCGGGACGATGGCGGCGGGTGAACCGCTGCCGCTGGCGTGGTTCCAGCGTCCGACGCCGGTGGTGGCGCGGGCGCTGATCGGCTGCGTGCTGGTGCACGGCGAGCGCGCCGGCCGGATCGTCGAGACCGAGGCCTACCTGGGCCCCGAGGATCGGGCGTCGCACGCGCGGTTCGGGCCGACGGCGCGCAACCGCGTGATGTTCGGCCCGGGCGGCGTGACCTACGTCTACCTGTGCTACGGGATCCACCAGATGTTCAACATCGTCAGCGATCGCGACGGCCAGGCCGGGGCCGTGCTGGTGCGCGCGATCGCGCCGGTGGCGGGGCTGCCCGACGATCCGGGGGTCGGCCGCGGCCCGGGCAAGGTGGCCCGCGCGCTCGGGCTGGGCCCGGCCCAGCACGGCCGCACCCTCGACGCCGACGCGCTGCACGTGCGCGCCGGGCGGGCGGCGGCGGCGATCGTCACGACGGCGCGGATCGGCGTCGACTACGCCGGGCCGTGGGCGCGGCGGCGGCTGCGGTTCGCGCTGGCCGGGCACCCGGCGGTGTCGAGGCCGCGGTGAAGGTGCGCTTCATGCCCGCCGACGTCACCGTCGAGGTGGCCGCCGGCACGACGCTGTTCGACGCCGGCGCCAAGGCGGCGGCCGGGATCGACACCGCGTGCGTCGGCAAGGGCACCTGCGGCCTGTGCCGGGTCAAGGTGATCGACGGCGACGCGCACCTGAGCGCCTACGCCGACGAGGAGGAGCGCCACCTTGGCAACCTGTACCGCATCACCCGGCTGCGGCTGGCGTGCCGGACCCAGGTGCTCGGCGACGTCACGGTCGAGATCAAGGCGCGCCGCCGTCGGGGATGACGCTGGCGGCGCGCAGCGGCGACAGGTCGATGTGGTACGCGCGGTAGACGTCGAGGTCGCCGGGCGCCAGCGTCGCCCAGTGGTTCTGCCAGGCGTCGGCGAAGTAGCGGCGCGCGTCGGCGAGGATCATGAAGTCGCGGACGGTGCCGGGGATGTTGGCCGGGTTGTCGGGCTTGAACTGGTGAGCGGCGCGGCGCTCGTAGTCGACCGGGATCGCCGCGGCGAGGTCGCCCAGGTCGCGCCAGCCCATCGCCGCCAGCTCGGCGAGCACGTCGTCCTCGGTGCCGTTCCACTCGGCGACGTAGGTGCCGGCGGCCAGCTCGTCGGCGAAGCGCCGGGCCATCAGCGCCTCGACGCCGGCCTTGGTGATCGCGCCGCGGGCGGCGGTCGGCGCCGGGGCGTGGGCGTCGGGGCGGTTGGCGATGGTGGGGGGCGCGGGCGGCGACGGCCGGCACGCCGCGAGCGCGACGACGACCAGCGCTGCGGCGGCCCTCACGGGAAGCGCACCTGGTAGTAGCGGGGGCCGTCGGCGGTGACGTCGACGTCGAGCTCGACGGTCCGGCCGGTGGGCGGGTTGACGATGCGCAGGTGGTGGCGGCCGATCGGCAGCGCCAGCGACTTGGCCGGCGCCTGGCCGATCTTCTTGCCGCCGAGGTAGACCTCGCCCCAGCCGTCGACGACCTGCAGCGCGATCGCGCCCATCGGCGCGGGCGCGGCCTTGAGCGTGCGGGCGAGCTTGGCCTCGCGGCCGGCGCTCAGCTCGACCGACGCGGTGGCGCTGACGAAGCCGGGCTTGGTCAGCCCGATCCGCGCGACGTGGGCCGGCAGATCGTCGAGCGTGAGCGGCGTGACCCCGACGTCGGCGCCGTCGACGGTGACCGCGGCGCCGGTCGGCTCGCTGGTGATCACCAGCCGGGCCCCGGCGACCACCATCGCGGCGCGGATGCGCAGCGTCTGGCCCGCGGCGACCTCGACCCGCTCGTCGAGGTACGGGCGGTAGCCGTCGAGCTGGAGCTCGAGCACCAGCGGCTGGCCGGCCGGGACCTCGAGCGTGACCGGGGTGGCGGCGATGGCCTGCGCGCCGATCGTGCCGCGCGCGCCCGGCGGCACGCTCTCGACCACCAGCGTGGCGGGCAGCGGCCGCGGCGGCGCCGCGTCGATCACCGCGACCGGCGCGGCGGGCGGCGGCGCGGCGGCCCGGCCGCGCGGCCACGCCACCACCGCGATCGCGGCGACCGCGGCGGCGCTGACGCCGCCGACGAGCCAGCCGCGGCGGCTGGGCGGCGGCGGCACCGCGACCGCCTGGGTCAGGCTGGCGTCGGGGGTGGGCGCGGTCGGCATCGGCGGCGGCTCGCCCGGGCGCAGCCACTCGGCGCCGGCGATGGTGGTCTCGTCGAGCTCGAGCCGGGTCAGGCCGTCGGCGCCGACCGTGCTCTTGAGCACGGGCACCGACTCGTCGATCGCCTCGTGGGCGCCGCTCTCGCTGGGGCGGCGGTGGCGGTGGACCTTGGTGATCGCGGTCAGGCGATCGGCGGTGAGCACGTCGCCGGCGGCCAGCGCCGGCGGCGCGGTGGCGTCGGCGGTCTTGCGCTCGGCGTCGCCCCGGGCGGTGCGCCGCACCTGCGACGACTCCTGCGCCATGTTGGCGAGCTGGGCGCGGATGATCGCGTCGAGTCGCTTGCCGGTCGGGGTCGCGGTGTCGAGCGCGTCGGACACCACCTCGGCGACGTCGAGCGCGGTCGAGATGATGCTGGACTCGTAGGTCAGCTCGGTCAGCGCGCGCAGCATCACCGCCGGCCGCGCCGGGCGCTGATCGGGCAGGCGGGCCAGCGCGTGGTGGAGGATGTCGTCGAGCTTGGCCGGCAGGCCGGGCCGCACCTGCGACGCCTTGGGCAGCGGCATCTCGGCGATGTTGCGGATGATGTCCTCGGCCTCGTCGCCGGGGAACAGCTTCTCCTGGGTGAACAGCTCGTACATCACCGCGGCCGCCGAGAACATGTCGCTCTTGGTGTCGACCGGCTCGCCGCGGGCCTGCTCGGGCGACATGTAGCGCCACTTGCCCATCACCTTGCGGCGGCTGCCGCCACCCGGCCGCGGCGCCTGGGCCGCGACCGCGATGCCGAAGTCGGCGATCTTCACCTCGCCGGCCCGCGACAACAGGATGTTCGACGGCGACACGTCGCGGTGGACGACGCCGTGGGTGTGCGCGAAGTCGAGGCCGCGCGACAGCTCGATGGCGATCTGGAACGCGGCCGCGACCGGCATCTTCATGCCGCGATCGCGCAGCCGGCGCAGCAGCGCCGCCAGGTCGAGCCCGTCGACGTACTCCATCGCGATGAACAGCGATCCGGAGAAGCGGCCGAAGTCGAACACCTGGACGACGTTGGTGTGCGACAGCTTGACCGCGACCTTGGCCTCGGCGATGAAGCGCTCCTCGAACTCGGGATCGCGCGCCAGCTCGGGCAAGATGCGCTTGATCGCCAGCGTCTTCTCGAAGCCGTGGGCGCCGTAGGCCTTGGCCAGGAACACCTCGGCCATGCCGCCGACCGCGATCCGGTCGAGGACGTCGTAGCGTTCGAGGCTTTTTTCGGGGACGTCCGACATGGCGGCGATCCGGCGCGGCCCGGAGGATGCCCTATAGTATGGCCATGCGCGCCCCCCTGGCGCTCGCGTCCTGGGCTTTCGTCGCCGCCGCGACCACGGCCAAGGCGGACGAGCGTCCGGTGGTCGTGGTCGACGCCACCACCGACGGCAGCGGGGCCGCGGTGGTGGTGCGGCTCAACGCCGCCCTCGGCCCCGAGCCGACGCTGGGGCCGATCGCCCCGGGGCTGGTCGACGCCCTGGCCAACCCGACGCCCGTCGACGGCGCCGCGATCGCCTCGGCCAGCACCGCGCTGACCAACGCCCGCGACCGGCTGGTGCGGTTCGCGTACGGCGAGGCCGCGGCGATCGCCCGGGCCGCCGAGGACGCGCTGGCCGGCGAGGCCGGCGACAAGACCGCCCGCGAGCTGCTGGCGAACCTGGCCTTCGTCGAGGGGCTGGCGATCGCCGGCGACGCCGGGGACGCGGGCGCCGCGGCGCCGACCTGGACGCTGGTCCACCGGCTGTCGCCGGGGCGGACCCTCGACCCGGCGGTCTACCCGCCCGATCAGATCGCCGCGTTCGCCCGCGCGGTGACGCCGCCGCCCGGCTCGGGCGCGGTGATGATCGCCGCCCCCGGCGCCGACGAGATCCTCGTCGACGGCGCGCCGATCGGGCGCGATCCGGCCGTGGCCCAGCTGTCGCCCGGACCGCACGTGGTGAGCGCCCGCGGCGCCGACATCATCCTGGTCGGGCGTCGGGTGGTCGCCACCGCCGGCCAGAGCGTCCGGGTCGACCTGAACCCGGTGCTGGCGGCGGCCTCGGTGCGGGCGGCGCGGGCCCGGGATCGCCTGCGGGCCGCGATCGACGACGGCCAGCGCTTCGCCGCGATCGCCGCGCTCCTGGCGGTGGGCAACGCCGACGACGCGATCGTCGTCGTGCCCGGCGCGGACGGCACGCCCGGCGCGGTCGCGACCCGGGTCTACACCCGGCGCGGCGGGCTGGGCCCGGCCCGGTCGTTCGACGGCGATCTCGGCGGCGTGCTGGCGCCGCTCCGCCCGCCGCCCAGGCCGCGCCTGCCGCCCGGCCCGCCGGCCGGCCCGCCGGTGCCGCCGCCGGGCCCCGAGGTGCCGTGGCACGAGCGGCGCTGGGCGCGGGTCGGCATGGGCGTGGCCGGCGCCGCGGTGGTGACCGCGGTGATCGCGGCGATCCTGACCCGGGCCAACGGCACCACCGCCCTCGACGGCTCGATCGGAGTGCAATGACCGCGCGCTCGATGCCGTGGCTGGCCGGCGCGCTGGTCGGCGCGCTGGTCGGCTGCAGCGAGCCCGACCAGTTCGGGCTGCGCCTGACCTGGACCGCCGGGCCGGCCCAGGCGTGCCCGGTCGGGCCGACCGGCGTCACGTCGTGCACGGCGATCCCGATGTCGTGCGGCGCCCGCGCGCGGCTGCGCATCGTCGACGCGGTCGACGACACCCGGGTGTACTTCACCGGCTGCTACGACGTGCCCGCCGGCGTCGACGTGTGCGGCCTGCGCGAGCTGCCGATCCCGGCCGGCGTCGAGATCCCCAACCAGATGGTCCGGATCCAGCTGCTGGTGTGGTCGACGGACGCGCTGGCCGAGGCCGACCTGCCCGACGGCGCCGACTGTCCGGTATCCGGACGCTTCGACGTGCTGGGCTACCCCCAGCCCAACAAGGATCTGCAGGATCTGGTGCCGGCGCTGGGCCGCGAGATCTACTTCCCGGTCGGGCAGCGCGAGCTGGCCACGCTCGAGATGGGCTGCGCCGACGTCGCGCAGCTCGACACCGCCGAGTGCCGGGCCCGGTCGCTGACCGTCGACGCCACCGTCGCGGTGCCGGGGTCGTGGCGGCTGCTGCGACCCGACGAGGCCGGCGACCTGCAGGTGTCGTTCGGCGCGACGGTCGAGCGCGGCGGCGACACGTTGCTGCTGGCCAGCCAGCTGACCCGGCTCGAGCTGGTGGCCGGGCCCGATCCGCGCTGGCAGGCCGAGCTGCCGGGGCCGATCGAGGGCGTGCGCTGCCTGCAGGTGTTCGAGGTCGCGCCGGGGGCGATCCCGGTGGCGTCGTGCGCGACCGCGGTGACGACCGAGGCGGGCGTGCTGCCGGTGGCCGGGTTCTGGCCCGATCCGGTGTTGATCGCGCGGGTGGTGACGCTGGTGCAGGCGGCGACCGGCATCGAGGGCTTCCCGCCCAACGGCCTGGTGCTCGGCTTCGTGATCGATCGCAACAACCAGCCGGTGGTGGGGGCGACCGTCGCGCCGACCTTCGGCACCGTCCGCTACCCGGCGTTGACGCTCGACGGCTGGCAGGCCGACGGCACCAGCGCGTCGGGCATCTTCGTGTCGACCGACGCGCTGATCGGCAACCGCTGGCCGGCCACCGCGCCCGGCCTGGTCGACGACGGCGCCGCCCGCGGCGGCGGCATCGCCAACCACGTCACGGTGGTCGTCGTGCACATGGATCCGACATGAGCGATCGCTGGTACCACGTCGCGCTCACCGACGGCCGCACCGTCACGCTGGCCGCGGCCGAGGGCGCGCACCCCGGCCTGGCGATCGCGAGCGCGGTCGCGCGGGTCGGGCGCGCGGGCCGGGTGTGGCCGATCGGCGCGGCGGTCGCGACCGCGGCGCCGCTCGGCGAGTCGGTGGGGCGCGGCGTCGTGGTCTTGCCCGACGCGCCGACCGGGCTGGCGCAGTTCGAGTACCCGGCCGGCGTGGTGGCCGCGCTGGGCGAGCGCGCGCGCGCCGCGATCGCGCCCGGCTACGCCCGCAGCGGCGACGGCGCCACCCACGTCGTCGAGGCGGTGGTCGCCGGCGAGGCGGCGCGCGACGTGTTCCTCGACGTGATCGAGCGGCTGCCCGCGACCGACAACGTCGAGGTCGACGTCGCCGCGCACGCCGATCCGGTCGGCGATCGCCAGGTGTGGCTGACCCCGCGGCTCAAGGACGCGCGCCGCGCGCTGCGCTTCCTCGACGACTTCGAGGAGGACTGCCTGACCAGCGGCCACGTCGACGTCGCGGTCTACGTGCGCGCGCCGCGCTCGACCTGGCGGCTGACCCAGCACAAGACGCTCTTGTGGCTGTCCGAGGACGACGCGCTGACCGGCCGGGTGGTCGGCTGGCTGGCGGCGCGCGACCTGGCGCCGATCGATCCGCTGGCGACGGTGGCCGCCGGCCCGCACCTGCACTACCGCAGCCCGCGGTCGAGCGCGCGGCCGCGGCTCCTGGCCCGGCTCAAGAGCGCGGGCCTCAAGCGCGTGGAGCTGGGGCCGCCCTCAGCCGGCGGTGGGCAGGCCGGCGGGGCCGGCGGCGGGGGCGACGGCGGCGGCGCGGATCGCGGCTAGCACACCGTCGAGCTCGGCGGCGGTGGTGAGCGGGTTCATCAGCGCGGTGCGCAGCCAGCGCGCGCCGGCCAGCTGGGTGTCGAGGAAGTAGTAGGTGCCGGCGTCGCGGCAGCGAGTGCGCACGGTCGCCTGCAGCGCGTCGAGGGCCGGGCCCGGCGGCGGGCCGCCGGCCGGGCGGTAGCGGAAGCAGACGATGTTGGCGGCCGGCGCCAGCGCCAGCTCGAAGTCGGCGGCGGCGTCGACGCGCGCGGCCAGCGCCTGGGCCAGCGCGAACGCGCGCTCGACGTAGTCGCGGAAGAAGCCGACGCCGTACGCGCGCAGGCTGGCGTAGACAATCGTGCCCATCATCCGCTTGGTGCACTCGAGCGTCCGCAGCCCGAGGTTCCACCACTGTCGCTCGCGCGCGAACAGGTACGACGCCTCCTGGGCGAACGCGCCGTAGGCGTGCTCCTCGTCCTTGTAGATCACCGCCGTGCACAGCGCCGGCATCGCCATCAGCTTGTGCGCGTCCCACACCACCGAGTCGGCGCGCTCGATGCCGGCCACCAGGTGGGCGTGGCGCGGCGACAGCGCGGCCGCGGCGCCGTGGGCGCCGTCGACGTGCAGCCACAGGCCGTGGGCCTCGCAGAAGTCGGCGATCGGCGGCAGCGGATCGTAGGCGCCGGTGGCGGTCGAGCCGGCCGAGGCCACCACCGCGATCGGGCGGCGGCCGATGACCCGCGCCTGGGCCAGCGCGCGGCCCAGATCGTCGGGCCGCAGCCGGTGCTGGTCGTCGACCGCGACCGCGATCGCGCCGCCGGCGCCCCAGCCGAGCATCCGCACCGCGCGATCGATCGAGTAGTGCGCGGTCGCGGCCACCAGCACCGCCAGCGGCGGCGCGGCGGCGCTGCCGTCGGTCCACACGTCGTGGCCGGCCCGGGCCTGGCGCGCGGCGAGCAGCGCGGTCAGGTTGCCGAGCGAGCCGCCCGAGGTGAGCAGGCCGCCGGCGGTGGCCGGCAGGCCGAGGGTCTTGGCCATCCAGGCGATCACCGCCAGCTCGTGGGGCGTCGCGGCGCCACCCATCTCGTAGACCGCCATGCCGTTGTTGAGCAGCGCGGCCAGCGCGTCGATCAGCGCCGCGCCCGGCACCGGCGGCGGCACCTGGTGGCCGAGGTAGCGCGGGTGGTGCAGGCGGATCGACGTCGCCAGCGTGCGGTCGACGGTGGTCCGCAGATCGTCGGTCGGCTCGTCGGGGAAGTCGGTCGGCCACGCCGCGATGCCCTCGGCCGGCGGCAGCCACGGCAGCACCCGCGCGTCGTCGCCGCCGGTCGCCGCGGCGAGGTGATCGGCGAGCCGATCGATCAGGTGGTGGCCGTCGGCGCGGAAGCGGGCCGCGTCGTAGGCGGCGGTGAGGCGGGGAGACGGCGGCGGCAGCGGCGGCGCGGACATCGCGGCAGCGTACGGCCTGCGAACCGCGCCGTCGACCGCGCGCGCGCCGGCGCGGGTGGCGGTAGAGTGCGCCGGTGGATCTCGGCCTGGCTACCACCGCCGCGCTCACCGCGGTGGCCGCCGTGGCTGGCTGCGTCGACGCGATCGCCGGCGGCGGCGGCCTGTTGACGCTGCCGGCGCTCTTGACCGCGGGCGTGCCGGCGCCGCTGGCGCTCGGCACCAACAAGGGCCAGTCGGTGTTTGGCTCGGGCGCGGCGACCTTGCGCTTCGCGCGCGCCGGCAAGCTGACCTGGCGGCGCAGCCTGCCGTCGTTCGCCGCCGGGTTCGCCGGCTCGCTGGCCGGCGCCGCGGCGGTGTCGCAGCTCGACACCGCCGCGCTCAAGCCGCTGATCATCGTGCTCTTGTGCGTGGCGGCGGTGCTGGTGCTGGTGCCGCGCCCGACCACCGCGCGCACGCCGGCGCGGCCGCTGCTCACCGCCACCGCGATCGCGCTGGTGGTCGGCGGCTACGACGGCTTCTTCGGCCCCGGCACCGGCACGCTGCTGATCGTCGGCTACCTGTGGCTGCTCGGCGAGGCCGCCGACGCCGCCAGCGCCAACGCCAAGGTCGTCAACTTCGCGTCGAACCTGGCGGCGGTGGCGTGGTTCGGCGCCCACGGCGCGATCGTCTGGGCGGTGTCGTTGCCGATGGCGGCCGGGCAGTTCGTCGGCGCGCTGGTCGGCGCCCACGTGGTCTTGACCCGGGGCGGCGGCGTCGTGCGCCTGGCCGCGGTCGCGGTCGCGCTGGCGCTGGTGGCCAAGCTCAGCTGGGGCCTGATCGGCTGAGCGGCGGATCGCCCGCCGGCAGTTCGTCCGGCGCCCGGACGCTGCCGCCGAGCTGGACCTCGGCGATGCCCAGCTCCTCGTGCAGCGGCACCAGCACCTCGCCGACGAACCGCTTGAGCCAGGCCGCGTCGGCGGTCGTGGTCGCCTCGTCGTCGCCGCTGCCGCGCACCGGCAGCTCGATCCGGTAGGTGGCGTCGTCGATCGCCAGCACCCGCGCGCCGCCGGTGTGGCCGCGGATCCCGGCGGCCAGCGCGTCGACCGTCGGCGGCGTCGCGAAGGTGACGTCGATCATCGGCACGGTGGCGGCGAAGAAGCCGCGCACGCCGGCGATCGGGAACGGCTGCGCGGTGGTCCAGGCCAGCGCGGCCTGGGTGCGGCGCCGCCAGCGCGCGCGGCCCACCGCCTGCAACAGGTGGCCGGCGACGATCGTGCCGCCGCCGATCGCCACCGCCGCCAGCGGCAGCCAGCCCAGGCTCCACGCCAGCGCCACCGCCAGCGTGCCGACGTAGCCAAGGATCATCATGCAGCCGACCGGCGGCGCGTCGCCCAGCGCGACCCCGACCAGATCGTCGGTGTCGGTGCGGCGCTCGACCGCGTGGATCGCCTCGGCCGCCGGGTGGCGGTTGGCCAGCCGGGCCAGCGTCGGCGAGTGGCCGTGGCTGGCGGTGCGGAACGGATCGTCGCCGTCGGGCATCGCCGCGCGGTCAGTCCTCGGTCTGATCGCTGACGTCGAACGCGGGCGGGCCGTCGTCGCGGCCGGGGTTGGCCAGGCCGAGACGGTGCAGCATCTTGTGGATCGACATGCGGTCGATGCCGGCGGCGCGGGCCGCGGCCGAGATGTTGCCGTCGTGGTGGGCCAGCAGCTTCGAGATGTAGCGGCGCTCGAACTCGGCCACGACGTTGCCCTTGGCGGCCTTGAACGGCGTCGCGATGTCGACCGGCACGGTCATCGTCGCGTCGGGCGACGACGCGGTGGTCGACGGCGTGTGGTCGGTCTTGGGCGGCGGCTGCGGGATCGGCGCGCGCCGCAGCTGCGCGGCGTTCTCGGGCGGCTCGGCCAGCAGCACCGCGCGCTCGATGACGTTGCGCAGCTCGCGCACGTTGCCGGGCCAGTCGTGCTTCATCATCAGGTCGATGGTCTCGGCCGCGATGTACGCGCCCTCGCCGCCGGGCGTCGTGGCCAGGATGCCCTCGATGAGCAGCGGGATGTCCTCCTTGCGCTCGCGCAGCGGCGGCACGACGATCCGCGCCACCGCCAGCCGGTAGAACAGATCCTCGCGGAAGCGGCCGCGGTTGACCTCGACGCCGAGGTCGCGGTTGGTGGCGGCGACGATGCGGATGTCGACGTGGAACGTCTTCTGGCCGCCGACCCGCCGCACCTCCTTGGCCTCGAGCACGCGCAGGAGCTTGGGCTGCATCGCCAGCGGCAGCTCGCCCAGCTCGTCGAGGAACACCGTGCCGCCGTGGGCCCGCTCGAACGCGCCGGCGTAGCTGGCGGTGGCGCCGGTGAACGCGCCGCGCTCGTGGCCGAACAGCTCGCTCTCGATCAACGTCGGCGGGATCGAGCCGCAGTCGACCACCACGAACGGGCCCTTGGACCGCGGCGACAGGTCGTGGACGCACTCGGCGGCCAGCTCCTTGCCGGTGCCGGTCTCGCCGGTGATCAGCACGGTGGTGTCGCTGGCGGCGAGCTTCTCGAGCCGCGCGAACAGCTCGCGCATCTTGACCGAGCGGCCGAGCATGCCGCCCAGGCGATCGCGCTCGGAGATCTCCAGCTCGACCGACTCGCCGAGCGGCTCGAACTTCATCCGCGTCGAGCCGACCGCGATCTGCGCGCCGGGCTGGACGTAGACGTCGTTGATGCGGATGCCGCCGACGAACGTGCCGTTGGTCGAGTCGAGATCGCGCAGCCGGTAGCCGCGATCGTCGAGCCGGATCTCGCAGTGCAGGCCCGACACCTTGGCGTCGGACAGCTGCACGTCGTTGCCGCGCCGGGCGCCGATGCGGATGACCGGCGCCTCGAGGTCGCGCACGAGCCCGGCGTCGGGGCCGGCGGTGATCTCGATCCGACAGCGGCGCAGGCGCAGGCCGGTGGCGCGGCCACCGACATAGGTGACCCAAGTTCCTGAGCGCAGGTCGTCGACCGGCATGGGCGCGGTAACTTACCGCAGGTCGGGGGCGACAGGGGCGCGGTGGCAGGGGGCTGCGCGACCCGCGTGGCGGCGTTACCCTGAGCCCATGTCCACCCGGTCCTGGCTTCGCCTCATCCCGGTCGCGTGCGTCCTGGCCCTGGTGGCCTGCGGCAAGGACCCGCTGGCGGTCTCGCTGAAGATCGGGCCGGCGTCGGTGGCGATCACCAACCCGGCCGGCGACACCCACACCCTGGCGATGGCCGCCGACGGCGCGGTCACCCTCGACAACAACCCGCTGTTCAAGGTCAGCAAGGCCGGGCGGATCACGGTCTACGCGAAGCTCAACTTCCGGCTGCTCAAGGACGACAGCGTGCTGGTCAACGGCCAGGCGACCAACGTCGGCATCCGCGGCAACGGCATGTTCGTGATGGACGGCGCCGACCAGCTGTCGTTCACCAGCAAGGGGGAGATCTCGGGTCTGTTGATGCGCGACATCGACCACCCGGTGGTCAAGGCCGGCGCGACCCTGACCTACACCGGCAGTCCGGATGTGCGGCGGGCGATGATGTTCGCGCTGTCGGTGGTGCTGACCCGCGGCGAGCAGATGCCGGCGCCGCCGACCCCGGCCCCGGCGCCGTAATCGCCGATCGCGCCAGCGGTCGAGCCGCCGGCCCGGGCATCGATGCGATACTGCGGCCATGGCAGGCGCGCCGCCGGATGGCTTCGCGAGCGGGGGGCCGACCGCGGTCGCCGCGACGCCTCGCGAGCGCGCCGCCGACGACGACGGCGACTTCGGCCACATCGACACCGCGCCGGTGGTAGCGCCGGCGGTCGGCGTGACGATCGGGCGCTACCGCCTGGAGGCGCTCCTGGGCGAGGGCGCGATGGGGCAGGTGTGGCGGGCCCGCGACCCGCAGCTCGACCGCGCCGTCGCGATCAAGGTCGTGCACCCGACGATCGCGGCCAACCCCGAGAGCAGCGCGCGGCTGCTGCGCGAGGCGCGGGCCATGGCCAAGCTGTCGCACGGCAACGTCGTGACGGTCCACGACGCCGGGGACGATCAGGGGCGGCTGTTCGTGGCGATGGACCTGGTCGACGGCGTGGCGCTGGGGGCCCGGCTGCGCGCGCGCCCGGCCGGCGCGGCCCGCGACTGGCGCGGCATCCTGGCGGTGTTCCGCGACGCCGGGCGTGGGCTGATCGCGGCCCACGCCGCCGGCGTGCTGCACCGCGACTTCAAGCCCGACAACGTGCTGGTCGACAGCGCCGGCCGCGCCCGGGTCGCGGACTTCGGCCTGGCGGTGTTCGGCGGGCGGCCCGAGCCGAGCCGGCGCCCGGAGCGCGCGACCGCCAGGCAGGACGCGATCGCGAGCGACCTGACCGCCGCCGGCTCGGTGCTGGGCACGCCGGCGTACATGAGCCCCGAGCAGCTGCGCGGCGAGGTGATCGACGCGCGCGCCGATCAGTTCTCGTTCTGCGCGTCGCTGTTCGAGGCGCTGTACGGCGAGCCGGCGTTCCTGCGCGACGAGCCCATGACGATCGCCGCGCTGGTCACGGCGATCGAGGACGGCGCGGTGCGGCCCGCGCCCGCCGACGATCCGGTGCCGCGCTGGGTGCGCGCGGCGGTGGTGCGCGGCCTGGCCGCCGATCCCGCGGCGCGCTGGCCCGACATGGGCGCGCTGGTGGCGGCGCTGATCCCGCCGCGGCGGGTGCCGCCGGTGATGATCGGGCTGTCGCTGGGCGCGGTCGCGGTGGCCGCGCTGGCGGTGGTCGTCGTGCTGCGCGCCGATCGCAGCGCGCGCCACGCGCCGCCGGCGCCGCTCGAGGCGACCCGCCGGTTCGAGGTGTCGCTGGCCAGCCGGCTGGCGATCTCGCCCGACGGGCGGCGGGTGGCGCTGGCCACGCCGGACCGGATCGACGTCCGCGACCTCGACAGCGGGCAGACCTGGTCGCGGTTCGCGGCCGGCCACCCGATCCACCGCGTCGAGTTCGTCGACGGCGACCGCCTGCGGTTCGGCCAGACGTTGCCGTTCGCGGTCGTCGAGTGGACGCCGGCGACCGACGCGACCCGCGCGCTGTGGCAGCGCGCCGACTGGGAGCGCTGGCTCGGCCAACTCGACGGGCAGGACGTGGTGGCGCGCCAGCGCCCGGGCGGCTGGACCCTGGGGCTGGCAGCGCCCGGCGCCGGCGAGGTCCGGGAGCTGGCGCAGCTCGAGGGTCAGGTGCCCGTGGCCGTGGGCTCGCCCGACGGCCATCGCCTGGCGCTGCTGCTCGAGCGCCGCTACGACGGCCAGCTGGCGCTGCTCGGCCCGGGCGGCATCGAGGCGCGCTCGGCGTGGATTCCGGCGTTGACCGCGGTGCACTGGCTCGACGACCGGACGCTGATCTACGCCACCGGTACCGTCGACCTGCCGACGCTGTGGGCGGCGCCGCTGGTCGACGGCGCGCTAGGCCCGCCGCGGCGGCTGTACCTGCGCCCGCGCGGCTGGTTCGGGCAGCTCGCGGTCGCCGCCGATCGCGTGCTGTTCATCGATTCAGGCGCCACGTTCCGGTGCCGGGTGATCGACCGCCGCGCCGCCGGCGCCAGCGCGCGCGAGCTCGACCCGGCGGCGGTCGGGGCGACGCTGGCCTGGCTCGACGAGGCCACCTTCGTCACCTGGAACCGCGCGTCGGGGCTGCTCGAGCGCCACCAGCTCGCAGGTCCGGTGGGGGCGACGGCGGCGCGGCTCGACGGCGAGGTGGTCAACGCGACCCGCGCCGACGACGTCGTCATCGCGGCGCTGCGCCGCGACACCGGGCGCGAGCTGGTCGCGGTGTCGCTCACCGACGGGCGCGAGCTGTGGCGCCGGCCGCCTGGCTTCGGGCGCGGCGTGCGCTGCGCCGACGACGCCGCCGCGCCGTGCGCGGTGATCCACGACGGCGAGGGCGACGACCAGTCGCTGGCGTGGATCGATCCGCGCACCGGCGAGGTCGGCGCGACGTTCGGCGCGCGCGGCCGGGTCGACGACGTCGCGGTGACCCGCGGCGGCGCCGAGGTGCTGATCGCCGACGGCACGCGGCAGATCAAGCGCGTCGAGCTGGCCAGCGGCGCGGTGACGCCGATCGAGGTCGGGGTCGCGCCGCGGGCGTTGGCGGCGGATCCGCGGGGCGGCGTGCTGGTCACCGGCACCCGGGTCGTCACCCAGTACGTGCTGGTGCGGGTCGACGGCGCGACCACCGAGGAGCTCATGCAGTCGCGCGACGATCTGCTGTTCCTGCCGCGGCCGTCGCCGGGCGGCGGGGCGATCAGCGTGATGGGCCGGCTGTTCCTGCCGGCGCTGTACGAGCTGCCGCGGCGCGCGCTGCGGTAGGCCGCGCGCCCGGCCGGTTGCGAACCGCGGTCGACGGATCGGGGGCCCGGCCCCGGGGCCGCGGTGACCGGCGGCGCGCTGGCGCGCAGGCTTGCGGGGCCGCGGCGGTGGCACGGCGCGTGCTCTTGGTGGATGGCGACCGCGCAACCCACCCCAACGTCCCCAGGAGCCACCATGTCCACCGCCTTCGCCACCATCGACACCACCGCGCTCACCACCGTCACCGGCGGCGTCGGCGCCGACGTCAACGCCAACGCCAACATCAACGTCACCGCCGATCTCAACAAGCCGATCGGCGCGCTGGATCAGATCGGCAGCGGCGCCGGCCGGCTGATCGGCTGCGCGACCGGCGCGGCGAGCATGCGCGAGTTCGGCAACTGCATGCTGACCGGCCAGCTGGGCAACGTGCCGGCCGCCCCGGGCGCCGCGCCTGGCGGCCAGTAGCGCCGCCGCGGGCCGCGGGCCGCGGCTTGTCCGGCTCCGCGGCTCATGCGACCGTCGGCGACGATGAGCCGCCCGTTCGCGCTGCCTGGCACCCGGCCCCGCTTCGCTCCCGACCGGCCCATCGACGTCGAGCACTACCGGCTGGCGGTCGCGCTCGATCCCGCGGCGCGCAGCGTCGCTGGCACCGCGACGCTCACCGTCGCGGTGGTCGCGCCGTCGGTCGCCGAGCTGGCGATCGACGCGGTCGAGCTGGAGATCGACGCGGTGCGCGTCGACGGCAAGCCGGCGCGGTTCCGCCACGACGGCAAGGTCCTGCGGATCGCCGCCAGCGCCACGGTCGGCGCGCGCCTCGCGGTCGCGATCGCCTACCGCGGCCAGCCGCGCCGCGGCCTGTACTTCACCGCGCCCGACGCCGGCTACCCCGACAAGCCGGCGATGGCGTGGACCCAGGGCCAGGACGACGACTCGCGCCACTGGTTCCCGTGCATCGACTCGCCGCACGACAAGGCCACCAGCGAGGTCATCGCGACGGTGCCGGCGGCGTGGACGGCGCTGTCCAACGGCGTGCTGGTCGACGAGCAGGCCCACGGCGCGACCCGCACGCTGCACTGGCGGCTCGACGTGCCGCACGCCTGCTACCTGGTGACGCTGGTCGCCGGCGACCTGGCGACGATCGAGGCCCGGTGGCGCGACGTGCCGGTCACCTACCACGTCGTGCGCGGCCGCGAGGCCGAGGCCGCGCGCACGCTGGCGCGCACGCCGGCGATGCTCGAGCTGTTCTCGCAGACGTTCGGCGTCGACTACCCGTACCCGCGCTACGCGCAGGTGTTCGCCGCCGACTTCATCTTCGGCGGCATGGAGAACACCAGCGCGACCACGCTGACCGACGTGATCCTGATCGACGAGCGGGCCGCGCTCGACTACGACATCGACGCGCTGGTCGCGCACGAGCTGGCCCACCAGTGGTTCGGCGACCTGGTCACCTGCCGCGAGTGGGGCGAGGGCTGGCTGCACGAGGGCTTCGCCACCTACGCCGAGTACGTCTGGCGCGAGCACCACGCCGGCCGCGACGCCGCCGACCTCGAGCTCGACGAGTGGCTCGAGATGTACTTCGCCGAGGACGGCAACCGCTACCGGCGGCCGATCGCGACCCGGGTGTACGACGAGCCGATCGACATCTTCGATCACCACCTCTACGAGAAGGGCGCCCG